>Ga0100388_10003795_pt1 | contig 12762 bp, 10 predicted proteins | sample CryGeymeta201512_FD_81536 | JGI IMG/M metagenome (GOLD analysis project Ga0100388, IMG submission 81536) | Groundwater microbial communities from Crystal Geyser aquifers in Utah, USA - Crystal Geyser metaG 2015-12 | ecosystem: Environmental > Aquatic > Deep subsurface > Groundwater | place... | reverse complement strand
TAAAATTAACTGCTCCAGCGTGCCGTCGGCGTGGTCGCTGGCGAAGAGCCGGCCGAGGGACAGCATCGCCGCCAGCAGGGCGGCCACCCATACCACGCCACCGCCCATCAGGCGCAGCAGCTTGGGGTCGGGCCCGACGCCGAGCGGAAACAGGCTGGCGACGATGACGAAGAAAAACAGCACGGTGAGCACGTCCCCGCGCCGCCTCATGGCCAGCATCAATTCGCGCCGCAGCAGTACGATGACAATTTGCAGTGTGTTCATGGCGTTAATTGCAAAATTTTGGGCGTTATGCCCGCGATGCTGACCGGCTGATGCGTGGTCAGCATCGCCATGCCGCCCTGGCGCAAATGCTCGCCGATCAAGGTCTGCACCAGTTGCAGGGCGGCCTGGTCGAGCGCCGTCAAGGGCTCGTCGAGGATCCATAATTTGGCTTTGGCCAGCATCAGGCGGGCCAGCGCAACGCGCCGACGCTGCCCTTGGGACAGCGATTTCGTCGGCAGGTTCAGGCAATGCCCCAGACCGAGGTGACCCAGCGCGCCTTTCACTTCTTCGCCCTCCACCGGAACTCCCGCCAGACGGCAGGCAAAATCGAGATTCTCGGTGGCGCTCAGGTCCTCCTTGACCGCGGGCGCGTGGCCGAAATAGGCCATCTCGGCATGGTAGGTCTCGCGCGCCGCGCCGATCTCTTCGCCGCCCCACCGGATTTCGCCGGACTCCGGCGCCAGCAGCCCACACACCATGCGCAGCAGGCTGGTCTTGCCGCTGCCGTTAAGCCCCTGCACCAGCAGCAGTTCGCCTTCGTTCAACGTGAAGTCGAGGTGCCTGAACAGCATGCGTTCGCCGCGTACACAGGCGAGGTCTTTCCCTTCCAGCATCAATGTTTACCCAATTGGAAAGCTCGAAATTTCTTGGACTATTCTGCGACAGGCAAAAAAACGGGGCGCGACTAAATCGTGCCCCGTTCTCTACCCCACTCTCCAGTGTGCTTACTTGAACATGTAAATATAGGTCGCGGTAACTACATTAACCGAGTAGTTCGGCGCCTGCAAGTTGGTCGGCATCACGCGGTTCGGCGTGTAACCATACTGTTCGGCGTTGTAAAAATAGTCGCTGCTACTCAGCTTTTGGTAGATGTATCCCAAAGCCACCTTGGCACTCTTGTCCACCTTATAGTTGCCGGTGAGTTTCAGAGTGGTCAACTCGCTTTTGATATCCGGCGTATCGCCGCAAGTAAGCGTTGTGGCAAGGCCACAATTGAGGTTGTATGGAACCTGCGTCGAATAGTGCGACTTATCCAGCGAGTATGAAAGATCGCCGATAATTTCCAGTTTGCCGCCCATCAACCCACGATGCCTGGTACTGATGCCGATGGCGTTACTGTCGTCCTTAAGCTGGTTGCTCCAGATGTTGGTAGGCGCCACGGTCGCAGTACCATTATTTCCGTTCAGCAGATTTCTCTCCCCATTCTGCCAACTCGCATACGCAGAAACGCTGCTATTTTCATTGTAGCTATAAGTGGCATCCAGATTGATGCCCTTGGTACGCCCGTCCTGCACACCCAGCGTCGCGTCGTAATCGTCATTCGCGTAGCGGGCACTCAGACCCAGGTCCAGTTTATCGGTAGCCTGCCAGTTGACGCCGGCTTTTACCAGATCCTGTGTGCGTGTCGCGTAGGGGTAGGCCACGTATCCCAATCTGTCGCCGCCATTAACCTGGGGGTAGGTACCCGTATCGGCCGCGAAGGCATGATCGAAGTCCGCGTTGCGCTTGGCGTAAGTGTAGCCCGCATTCAAGCTGACATCTTCCCGCGCTTTCAGCCGGTAGGTCAGGCCCAGCTTGTCCTCGTTGCTGGAAGGGCTGGCAACGCATTGGGCGCCGCCGACGACGTTGTTGCACCAGCGTTTGATGTCCTCGCGCTCGTAGGCCAGGCGCAAATTCTGCCCCTTGGCCAGACGGTAATCGGCGGCCAGCTCAAGCTGCGTCTTCTTGTTGCTGTACGGGGTATTGACGCCAGCGTAAGGGGTAAGGTTCGGAATTCCTGCAACATTTGTCCTGCCGATGTTGTAGTAATCGTAAGCGTTTGATGCCGTACGGTTGTCGCGCTCGTTGTATTTCAGACCCGCAGACAGCACCAAATCCTTGGCAGTCTGATTGGTCAGCTTCAGATCGGCGTGGGTGGTAATTACCTTGCCGTTCAAAGACGACTGGGGCAATCCGCCTGGCTGCATCAACGCACTTGCGTAGCTATCGTTCTGCGTATTTCGTCCGTAGGAAAGTCCACCAACCAATTTTGTGGTCGGCGAAAAGGCATAGCCACCGGTCAAGTTCAACTGGTGCAGACTGTTGTCCGGTGCAGTGCTCATGGTGTTGGTAACAAAGCAACCTGCACCGACACAAGTGATTGGGCCATTTGCCAAGGCGCTCTGCCAAGTCAGGCTATTGTAGTCGTCACGGAAGATCGACCCATAATAGCCACCTGTCAGATGCCCTTTATCGCCGACCCAATTGAGGGCTAGATTAAAGGTGTCCGTTTTGTAGCTAGTCGGATTCATGATGATGTTATTAGCTTCGTGGAAGCCAAAAAGGGCGCTTGGTGCCCCCGTACCAATAAGTGGTATCGCGCCTTGTGAGCCCGTGCCGATGAGCTTGGCGCCAGACTGGTCAAGGCGGTTGTAATCGAACTGCACGCTCCACTGCCGGTTGAAAGTATAACCAGCGCCGAAGGACGTATTCTTGCGTGTTGTGCCTACCTCTTCCGTATGGAAAGCGCCTAACTGGGTCGCATTCAGGACACGTGCGCTAGGACTGGCCGCTCCGTTAATCGAGCCGAAATTCGCAGGGAAAGTGAAATTATTCCCCCCCATGCTCCCTTGCTGCGGGGTTTGATAGGTATCCGAGATGTTGTGGCGCAATTCGTCATAGCCGATGTTCAGGTCCCATTGCCCCTGATTGCTCACCGAACCGCCGAGTGAGCGGGATGTCGTGCCGAGGTCGTTGCCATTGACCCCCCAGCGCGTTGTTCCGCCCGCTCCGTCATACGCATTGCCGCCACGGATGTCGAAGTTGCCGACGAAACTGGCGCCCGAATCATTCAGACCGTTGTATTCGCCGAATTTGGCCGAATTTTGGGACACATTCGCCACCCCTATCTCGACGGAGTTGGTGGGGTGCGTCAATGCGGCGACCTCATCGTTCGCCGCATCTGCTGCGTGGGCAGCCAGCGGCAGGGCAAACATGGCAACCAAAGCGCCTCGTACCGCGAGACTCAGCGTGCCAACGGCGAAATTGTCTTTTACTGTTTTCATAATTAGCTCCATTTTTCTGAGTAAAGTCCCCCCCGGCAAGGCCGGAGGTTGTCTCAATGAATTAGCGATGCAAGAGGGCGCCGGCAGGATGGTTCGAACCATGGACCATGCTGTGGCAATTCATGCATGCGCGGCCTGTATAGTTCTCGCTCGGCACGGCAGTTAACCCGCCCTGCGTGCCTGTCACGCTTCCAGCCGCCGGATCCTTGCTGTGGTGCGGGCCGTCGTGGCACTCGGAACACAAAAACGGTGTACGCGACTTGAGCAGCGGCGTGATGTTGGAACCGTGCGGGGTATGGCAGTTGGTGCAGTCTTCGGTCACCGGCTGATGTTCCCACAGGAAGGGGCCGCGTTTTTCGGCATGGCAGGTGAAGCAAGTCTCATTGACCGTGTTTTTCTTGAGCAATTTCGGACCGGCCGAGCCATGGGGATTATGACAATCCGAGCACACTACTTTGCCTTCACCGATCGGGTGATGAGAAATTTTGTGGCTCTGCGCACGCTGTTCCTTGTGGCAGGTGAAGCAGACTTCGGTTTGCGTCTTCTTGTCGCGCACCTTGTCGTGCGCCGCGTGAATTTCGTGGCACGAGGCACACGCCACGTCGCCAGTCTGGTGGGCGCCACCCTCCCAGTGAGTCCGTTTTGCATCCTTATCGTGACAGGAAAGACAGGCATCATTCAGCACTTTCGTTTCGGTCGCTGTGAAGGCGCCTTTCTTGAAAACAACGTCAGGCGCTGTTTTGCCTTTCTGCGCCAAGTGGTTTTGACTCTCGCCGTGGCACGATTGGCAACCCGGGGTACGGGAATCTCCCTTGACGCCATGCTTGGTCTGGTAGATCGCCAGTACCGGTTTCTTTTCACTTTCGTCATGGCACTTCGTGCACACTGCATCCTTGTTCAGGACCGCAGTAGCGGCTTTGCCCCATTGCGGAGGCGCGTCCGCAGCCAGTGAGGCAGAAACCCAGCCAGCGCCTGCGATGCACGCGGACAAGACCAACATTTTTCTTAAAAATTTCATTTTTTTCTCCACTGTTTCTTTAAAAAAATTGCAATGGCCGCAAACAAACCACCCCACCGAATTTGTGCCTTAAATAACCAGAAACACCTTCATCAATTATCTATAAAACTAAATGGAGCCACTATGGCCTATCGACCCAAACAGAATAAGACTAAAGTGTTTTTATCCATCAGACGTTAGTCTTGACCTGGCGCACCCATCGCGTGTTATCATGGCGCATCCCGTCAGTAGGGTGGGCACAAAAACGTGCCCACCCTACAACTGCCAAAAAAGGATTATTCCTCCGCGCCTTTAGGCAGGTTGTGGGCAATTCCCTTATGACAGTCTATGCAGGTCTTGCCAGAACCGGGCACCATGGCCTGAGCATGCTTTTTCTTGGCGCTCTTGTCCTGTACTTCCAGGTTCATGCCTTCGAAGCTGTGGCAATTGCGGCATTCGATCGAATCCCTGGCTTTCATGCGAGCCCATTCGTGTTGCGCCAGTTCCAGCCGATGTGCCTCGAATTTTTCATTGGTATCGATAAAGCCCGTCAGCTTGCCCCAGATTTCATTGCTCGCTTGGATCTTGCGCTGCATTTTGTGGACCCAGTCCTTGGGCACATGGCAGTCGGAACAGACGGCGCGCACGCCAGTACGGTTTGAGTAGTGGATGGTTTTCTTGTATTCCTGGTAAACGTTGTCCTTCATCTCATGGCAACCAATACAAAACTCGAGCCGGTTGGTCGCTTCCATGGCCGTATTGAAGCCGCCCCAGAAAATAATGCCGGCGATGAAGCCTCCGCCCAGCAGCGTCAATAACGAATAACGGGCGCTGGGGCTGCGTAGCGCGCCCCACCAGCCTTTACGATTTTGTTTTGTGTCCGACATGCTTAACCCCTTAATTATTGCTGCAACCGCATCTAATCACTCGGAACACGCGTTCTCGTCATAACGCCATCTGGCATTATGCGCGAATTCCAAACCCCTCACTTTCCCAAAGAAAAAACCGGAAAGCGCGCGCCTCCCGGTTTTTATCCCTATATAGACCAGAGTGGCCGCTTTACTTGATGCTGATGTAGTATTGGATGATGGCTTGAACATCATCCTTGCTCAGCGCTTCCAGCTTCGGCTTCATCTTTTTGGAAATAGGCCGCTTGCCTTCATTGAAGAACTTGATCTGCTCTTCGAGGTAAGCCGCCTTCTGACCCGCCAGGATGCCGGCATCGTCATCGGCTACGCTGCCCCCTTCAGAGTGACATTTTTCGCAGCTTTTATCGTGGATCGCCTTGCCTTTTTTGGCCAGGGCCGCATCAAACTTCTGCGTGGCGCGAACAAATTTCTGCTCGGCGTAAGAGTCGGCAATTTGCTTGATATCGGCGTCGCTCAGATCCTTGACCGCCTGGCACATGTCGGACTTCGTGCCTTTCTTGGCGCCGGCAGGAATCTTCACCTCCGGGCAAGGACGTCCTTTGGTCTTGTACAGCTTCAAGGCATCGGCCAAATATCCCGAGGAATAACCGCCGATATTAGGAATAGCCGCTTCCGTGTTGGCGCCACCCTTGCCGTGACAGTTGACGCAAGCTTCAGTCAGCTTGCCCACGTCGGCGGCCGAAGCAGCGGTTGAAAGTGACAGGCCGAACAGGGCGCTACAGGCCAGCAATGCATATCCAGTGTGCTTCTTCGTCATGATACAAATCCTTATGAAGGCTTTCAGTTAATAATAATATTGCCAAATCAAACAGTATGAGCGCGAGTTCTGCGACAGGATACACGCTCTGATCACGCTTTGCTGTGGTGCCGGGAAGTGGCTACCAAACATCCCCATCAGCATCGGAACCAATAATACCCTGAATAGGTTTCTTAGTCTTTTTCCCCTGCCGGTTGTATCGACAAGAAACATTTTCATCAGGACATCATTGTCTACAAACACTAACGGGCTCACTACGGCCTATCAGCCCGAAATACATAAGGCTAAAGTAACATTTTTATCGGACTTTAGTCTTTTATCGGCTCAGCCATCACGTGTTATCATTGCTCATGCAACAATTATTCACGATCTCACAGACCGAGATTTTCCCATGCTGGCAGCCCTGAAGCAAGCATTCGGTCGCCTGAGCTTTTCGCGCCAGTTCATGCTGGCGATCATCACGGTTCTCGTGATCGGCATGGCGGCCATCGGTACCTGGATGGGACAGCAGATAAAGACTAGCGCGGTGAACCGTGCTGCGGTGTTCGCGGCGGTTTATGTGGAGAACGTCCTTTCGGCGCAATTGCACGGCTGGCCCAGCAAGGGAATGATGGGCAACGAACACGCCGATCTCGATAGCCTGTTCGCCGCCTGGCCGCTACGCCGCCAAGTGATCCGCTTCAAGCTGTGGGACGCCGATGGGCGCATCACCTATAGCAGCGACCCTACGCAATTGGGCCGCCGCTTCCCGATCGAGGGTCGGCTGGCAGCAGCCTTTACGGGTGCGCTACAAGCCCGGGTGAGCGATCTCGACGAAGCCGACAACCAGCCCGAGCTGGCGCACTGGCAGCGGCTGCTCGAGGTCTATGTGCCGGTTCGTGTCGGCGGCCAGGGCAAGATTATCTCGGTTGCCGAATTCTACCTCTCGGTGGATAACCTGGATCACGATATCCGCGCCGCCCAGTTGCGCAGCTGGCTGCTTGTCGCGGTCGCCACTCTCGCCATCTACCTGCTGCTGTTCAGCCTGGTGCGCCGCGCCAATAATACTATCCGGGACCAGCAGCGCAACCTGCGCCGCCAGCTCCAGCAACTGCGCGGCGCTCTCGACGAGAACGATCACATGCGCGAGCGCCTGCGCGAGGCGGGCGTGAGCACGACCACGCTCAACGAGGAGTTCCTGATCCGGATCGCCGCCGACCTGCATGACGGGCCAGCGCAGGCGATTGCCTTCGCCCTGATGCGCTTCGACGAGTTTGCCGCTCTGTGCCAAAGATGCGCATTGTCGCCGGGAGGTGCGGTGCAAGACCTCCACAGCATCCACGGCGCCCTGCAATCCTCGCTTCGGGATGTGCGCAAGATTTCTTCCGGACTGGCGATACCGGGAATAGCCGAACTGTCGCTCGCCGACACCGCGCGGCGCGCCGTGCGCGATTTCGAGCGCATCTCCGGGCAAACGGTCCAGACCGAGATCGGCGAATCCCTGGACAAAGCGCCGCTTGCGGTCAAGATCACGGTATACCGGCTGCTCCAGGAATCGCTGACCAACTGCTGGCGGCACGCGCCCGGTGGCGCGCCGCAGGTACGCGTGCAACAAACCGATGGGCAGGCGCTGATCGAGATCACCGACCAGGGCGCCGGTTTCGATCCTCAGGCAGTCGCCGTAGGGGGGCGGCTCGGACTGGCTTTCATGCGCGAGCGCGTCCGGCTGCTCGGGGGTATCTTTAATGTCGATTCCGCTCCCGGACGCGGCACCCGTATCCTCGCCCGGCTCCCCCTGTCAACCAATGAGATGATCCATGCCTAGCCCGATTCGCATTTTGCTCGCCGACGACCATCCCCTGTTCCGCGAGGGGGTCGCCCACTCGCTTGGCGCGGAGCTGGATTTCGAGGTGATCGCCCAGACCGACAGCGGTGAGGAGGCGGTGGAACTAGCGCTTCGCTTGCATCCCGACATGGTGCTGCTGGACGTGACGATGACCGGGATGGGAGGTATCGAGGCAGCCGGAAAGATCGCCGCCAGCGCACCGGGAGTGCGCATCATGATGCTCACCGTCTCCGAGAACCGGGAAAACCTGATGGCAGCCCTCAAAGCCGGGGCGCATGGCTACGTATTGAAGGGCGTGTCGGCCAGCGAGTTGCGAGCCATCACGCGCCGCGTGGCCGGTGGCGAGGCCTATGTCACCCCCGCCCTGGCCGCAGAGTTGCTGACCGAGTTCTCCCACCCTGCCACCCCTGATTCATTTTCCGAACTGACAGCGCGCGAGACCAAAATTCTCAATCTCCTCAGCCAGGGACTCACCAACCGGGAAATCGGTGAGCACATGTACCTTGCGGAGAAGACCGTCAAACATTACATGACGAGCATCCTGCAAAAACTGCATGTGCGCTCACGCACCGAGGCCGCGTTGATCGCCCTGCAGCACGGCATGTCTGGAAGTGATTCGTAGATACTGCCAAAGATGGCGCAGCTGGCTTTCCTGGGTTCTTCCGGGTTTGGTTTTGTAGGGCGGTAACCTGACAGTCAGGCTGAAGCCCGATCTACAAGGCTGCGTTTGGTGCGCCCGACAGGATTCGAACCTGTGACCCTTGGTTTCGGAAACCAATACTCTATCCATCTGAGCTACGGGCGCATTGAGAAAATCAGGCGCAAATCATAACGGTTTTTTCCGGCAACGTCCATGCTGGGTTTTTGAAGTTGACTGAATTACCGTTATAATTGCTGGCTCTCGACATGACACAAGACAAGGATTTCCCCGTGAGTGGCCACGAAATGGAAAAAACCACAGTAATGCAATTCCTGCTCGCCCTGGTCGGCGCGTTGATCCCCGTGCTGTTCGTAGTTTTCCTGTTGTTCAAACTGGTCATGGGCATCCAGGCCACCCACGTTGACGGTGTAGATACCCGAGCGGCAGAGGAAGAAATCTCCAAACGCCTGAAACCGGTGGGCGAAGTCGCCATCGGCGAAGCCAAGCCTGACGCGGGCGGCATAGTGGACGGCAAGAAAGTTTATGAAGGCCTATGCCAGGCTTGCCACGCCACCGGCGTTGCGGGCGCGCCGAAGGCCGGCGACAAGGGCGCTTGGGGGCCGCGCATCGCGCAGGGCAAGGACACGCTGTTCCAACATGCCCTCGGCGGCTACACCGGCAAATCCGGCGCGATGCCAGCCAAAGGCGGCAACCCGGCGCTGTCCGACGATGAAGTAAAGGCGGCGGTGGAACACCTGATTGGGATGGCGAAGTAAGCGTCTGGATTTTATGTATCATTTCCCCTTCGTGTTAGCATTCGCTGACAACCAAAACATGCTGACAGGGAACACGAATGCACTGGATCGCGCCATCCGAACGGGACACCGCCACCGATACTCTTGAAAAACGCCTGTGGAATACCGCCGACCAGTTCCGCGCCAACTCCGGGCTGACTGCCGCGCAGTATTCCGCGCCGGTGCTCGGCCTGATCTTTCTGCTGTTTGCCGAGACGCGCTTTACCCAACGCCGCGCCGCCTTGCTCCCCTCGCCCGCAGGCGGGAGAGGGGCCGGGGGAGAGGGAGTATCCCGTCGTGCCTCCCGTGCTGACGATCCCGCCGCTTACCATGCCGAAGGCGTGATCTTCCTGCCGCAAGCGGCTCGCTTTGCCCATCTGCTCAACCTGCCGGAGGGCGCGAATGTCGGCCAGGCCATCAACGACGCGATGGCTGAAATCGAAAAGCACAATCCGCAACTGGCGGGCGTGCTGCCACGCACCTATCAAATCTTCACCAGCACCCTGCTCAAGGAGCTGTTGAAGAAGGTTTCCGAAATTCCCGTCAGCCTCGATTACGATGCCTTCGGGCGCATCTACGAATACTTCCTCGGCCAATTTGCCCGCACCGAAGGGCAAAAGGGTGGCGAGTTCTACACGCCCAGCTCCATCGTGCGCCTGCTGGTCGAAGTGATCGAGCCGTTTCACGGACGCATCCTCGATCCCGCCTGCGGCTCCGGCGGCATGTTCGTGCAGAGCGCACGTTTCGTCGCCGAGCACCAGAAAAATGCCGCCGACGAACTCTTCATCCACGGCGTGGAAAAGACCGACGACACCGGACGCCTGGCGCGCATGAACCTCGCCATTCACGGCCTCGAAGGCGACATCCGCCATGGCGGACACATCAACAGCTACTACGACGACCCGCACGAAGCCGTCGGCAAGTTCGACTTCGTCCTCGCCAATCCACCTTTTAACGTCAACGCCGTGGACAAGGACCGACTGGCTTCGGACGTGGGCGCAGGCCGCCGTTTCCCCTTCGGCGTACCGCGCACCGACAACGCCAACATGCTGTGGATACAACTGTTCTATTCCAGCCTGAATGACAAAGGCCGCGCCGGATTCGTCATGGCAAATTCCGCCTCTGACGCGCGCAGCAGCGAACAGGAAATCCGCAAACAATTGATCGAAGCCCGCGCCGTGGATGTGATGGTCGCCGTCGGCCCCAATATGTTCTACACCGTCACGCTGCCTTGCACGCTATGGTTCCTCGACAAAGGCAAGGCAAACCTCCCCTCTCCCCAACCCTCCCCCACAAAGGGGGGAGGGAGCGATAAACCCCCCTCTCCCTTGACGGGAAAGGGGCTGGGGGAGAGGGTGGAATTTTCCCGCCGCGACACCATCCTCTTCATCGACGCCCGCCACCTCTACCGCCAGATCGACCGCGCCCATCGCGATTGGTCGGATGCCCAGATCGGCTTCATCGCCAACATCGTGCGCCTGTATCGCAATGAGGCGCCGGATTACACCTTGGGTGGGGAAGCAGCAAAGGCCAAGCTGAACGAACTTTTCCCTCCCCTTCAAGGGGAGGGCCAGGGTGGGGATGGGGTTGTCTACCGCGATATCCCCGGCCTGTGCAAAACCGCCAGCATCAAGGAAATCGAAGCCCAAGGCTGGAGCCTCAACCCCGGTCGCTACGTCGGTGTGGCTCCCGGCGAAGTAGTCAGCGACGAAGATTTCAAGGAAAAGCTAGAAACACTCAACGAGGAGCTGGAAGTACTGAATGCCCAGGCACGCGAACTGGAACAGAGCATCGCAAGCAATGTCATGGAGATACTCGAAGCATGAAAACTGAATTTGTTCAAACCCTCACCCTTACCTTTGAAGCCCACGCTCAGCAAACCGAGGGGGGGGTGGAATACTGGCTGGCGCGTGACATTCAACACCTGCTTGGTTATGCCAAGTGGGACAACTTTCTGAATGTGCTTTCCAAGGCCAGAACAGCCTGTGAAGTCTCTGGACATCAAGCACTGGATCATTTTGCCGACGTCGGCAAAACGATCCAGATGCCGAAGGGAGCCGAGAAAGAAGTCCCCGACCTCATGCTCACTCGCTACGCCTGTTACCTGATTGCCCAGAATGGCGACCCAAAGAAGCCGGAAATCGCCTTTGCCCAGACCTACTTTGCTGTTCAGACCCGCCGTGCCGAGTTGATCGAACAGCGCCTGCTGGAAGCCGAGCGCGTGTTTGCCCGAAAGAAACTTGGCGCCACCGAAAAAGAACTTTCCGAGGTTATCTTCGAGCAGACCGGCGGCAATCAGAACTTCGCCATCATCCGCAGCAAGGGTGACCAGGCCCTGTTCGGCAAAACCACGCAAGCCATGAAAGCCCAGTGGAAAGTGCCGGACAACCGTCCGCTGGCCGACTTCGCGCCGACCATCATCCTCAAGGCCAAAGATTTCGCCACCGAAATCACCATCTTCAACGCCCGCCAGCACGGGATGCAAACCGAGTCCGCCATTTCCAGCGAACACATCACCAACAATCAGGCCGTCCGCAACACCCTGCTTGAACGCGGTATTCGCCCGGAAAGCCTGCCAGCCGCCGAGGACGTAAAGAAAGTTGAACGCCGTCTTGCTGCGGAGGAAAAACAGGCGCTAAAAAAACCGGATGGCCTGGGCAGTTCCACAGAAGAATGAATGAAGTCGTGAAAACAACATGTGATGTAGGGTGCAATAACCAACGAACATTGCACCGAATGAATTGGTGCAATGCGCTGCGCTTATTGCACCCTACCGGGCTGGAGCAAACCATCGCGAGGAATGTAGCGGAGATTCTGGAGTTGTGATGGCGCAGTTCCGCGATTTTGTAACCCTCCAACGGGGATTTGACCTGACCAAAACTGAAATGCGAGATGGGCATGTGCCTGTCGTTGGTTCTACATCGATCATTGGTTTTCATGATGTCTGGAAAGTTGCTCCTCCTGGGGTGGTGACGGGGCGAAGCGGTTCACTTGGAACAGTTCAATACATCAACGAGCCGTTCTGGCCGCACAATACATCGTTATGGGTAAAAGATTTCAAAGGGAATGATCCTCACTTTGTTTACTACAGACTCCAGGGTTTTGATTTTGGCCGATTCAATGCAGGCGCAGGTGTGCCGACCCTCAATAGGAACCATCTCGATACACTTGAGTTAGATATTCCACCGCTCCAGACGCAGCGCCGCATCGCAAGCATCCTCTCCGCCTACGACGAACTGATCGAAAACAACCAGCGGCGCATCCGCATACTGGAAGACATGGCGCGCAGCCTCTACCGCGAATGGTTCGTCCATTTCCGCTACCCCGGCCACGAAAACGAGCGAAGCGAAGTTTCGAGCTTGCGGCCATCCGTCCCGCTGGTCGATTCTCCGCTTGGGCGGATTCCGCAGGGGTGGGAGGTGAAGAAACTTGGCGACATCGCCGAAGATATGCGCCGCAACATCCCAAAAGGCCAGCTCGACGAACCGCAACCCTACGTCGGCCTAGAACAC
>Ga0100388_10003786_pt1 | contig 12784 bp, 9 predicted proteins | sample CryGeymeta201512_FD_81536 | JGI IMG/M metagenome (GOLD analysis project Ga0100388, IMG submission 81536) | Groundwater microbial communities from Crystal Geyser aquifers in Utah, USA - Crystal Geyser metaG 2015-12 | ecosystem: Environmental > Aquatic > Deep subsurface > Groundwater | place: USA... | reverse complement strand
TTGAAATTAAAAAATATCGGTTATAATGTAAAAGTTAAATTAGTTTTAATCGAACTATTGTAGAATTGAAATACAGTCGATAAAAAACAAAGATTGGTTTATACATTTGTTTTAATCGAACTATTGTAGAATTGAAATGTCTGATAAAAGCATCCCCGTCGGGGGTGGTTAAATAGTTTTAATCGAACTATTGTAGAATTGAAATGGAAATAAGGATATTTTTTAATTAACAAAAGGAACAAGTTTTAATCGAACTATTGTAGAATTGAAATAGAATTACAAGTTCGTGGTCGTAAAGGTCACTAAGTGTTTTAATCGAACTATTGTAGAATTGAAATGTAGAGACGCGGCATGCCGCGTCTTTACAATTAAATGTTTTAATCGAACTATTGTAGAATTGAAATACGAAACGGATAGAATGGAGTGATCCATTTTTACCGTTTTAATCGAACTATTGTAGAATTGAAATAATGTGTACCGCAGAATTATATCCTGCGATACAATGTTTTGATCAACTATTTTTGAATTAAGATGTGTAACTCAACAATCTATTAATTACTTCAACACCGTCCTCTGAAAAATATAATCAACATTCTTTAGCATTTTATCGTTATTAAAGATTGTTTCGATCTCTTCTTTAGATAAATATTTTGAGGCTTCGTCCGAAGTAAGCAATTCATCTTTCAAATTTTTGTTTTGATCTGCCCAAACTTTCATTGCGGAGGTCTGTACTATTTTATAAGCTTCTTCGCGCGTTGCCCCTTTCTCAGTAATTTTAAGGAGAATGGTTTGCGAGAAGACAAGTCCGCGGGTAAGGTTGAGATTCTTCAACATATTTTCGGGATAGATGAGAAGATTTTTAATCAAGTCTTTCATCTTTGCGAGCATATAGTTTAGAAGGATCGTACTGTCGGGAATGATAACGCGTTCAACGGAAGAGTGTGTAATATCGCGTTCATGCCAGAGAGAGATATTTTCAAATCCGGCTATAGCGTTTGCGCGGAGAATGCGTGCAAGTCCTGCAATTCTTTCGCAAGTAATAGGATTTCTTTTATGCGGCATAGCGGAAGAACCTTTTTGTCCTTTAGAGAAAAATTCTTCCGCTTCAAGCACTTCGGTCTTTTGTAAATGGCGGATTTCCGTAGCAATCTTTTCCAGCGTACTTCCGGTTATTGCAAGAACGGAAAGATACTCGGCGTGTCTGTCACGCTGAATCACCTGTGTGGAAACAGGCGCCGGGGTTAGTCCCATTTTTTTACAAACATATTCTTCAACTTGCGGAGAAAGATGTTCAAACGTTCCGACTGCACCGGAGATTTGTCCAACGCTTATTCTTTCAATTGCGGATTGCAACCGCTCGATATTTCTTTTTGTTTCTTCAAACCATAAAGCGAATTTCAATCCCATGGTTGTCGGCTCGGCGTGGATGCCGTGTGTTCTTCCGACACAAAGGGTGTTTTTATATTCGAGCGCTTTTTCTTTTAAGATTGATTTCAGTTCCTCTAAATCTTTTAAAAGAATTTCTCCCGCGGTTTTCATTTGAAAGGAAAGAGTCGTGTCGAGAATATCGGATGAAGTCATTCCATAATGAATATGTCGGGAAACGGGTCCCACATACTCCGCGACGTTGGTAAGGAAAGCGATAACATCGTGCTGTGTGGTCTCCTCGATCTCCAAAATCTTTTTTACATCAAACTTTGCCTTTTGTTTTATCAGATCAACATCTTCTTTAGGAATTTGTCCAAGTTCGGCTCTCGCTTCGCTCGCAAGAATTTCAATTTGCAGCCATGTTTGATATTTAAAATCGTCTTCCCAAATTCTTCCCATTTCCGGGCGGGTATATCTTTCAATCATCAGTGTCTCTCCAATTTCATGTTTAAAGTTTCTTCAGCATTATCGCGGATTATTTTAACCGTGATCTTTTGGTTTGTTCTAAATTCCTGTAAAACGCCGATCAGATTTTGTTGGTTATTTATTTTGAAATCATCTATTTGTAGGATAACGTCGCCCGGTTTTAACCCGGCTTTACCGGCTGGAGAATTTTTCTCGACTTGTGTAACGATAACCCCGCGAGTTGACGATAGTTTGAAATATCCCGCAATCGTTTCGTCTATATTTTGAATCGCAAAACCGGGATAGAAATCTCTTTCGATCTTTCCCTTCATTTTAAGTTCTTCCATTATCCGTTTAATTTTATTAACAGGAATGGCGAAACCAAGCCCGATACTTCCGGAATTACCTCCTGCCGTATAAATGATAGTGTTCATTCCGATGAGTTCGCCGATACCGTTAACTAATGGTCCGCCGCTATTACCGCCGTTTATCGCAGCATCCGTTTGAAGCATATTGAGATAGTAGCGATTTTGAACGGGGTCTAAATTCATGCCCGTAGCGCTGATGACTCCGACGGTTACTGTTGGTTTATCATTAATTTCAAATAAGCCAAAAGGATTTCCGAGTGCGATAACCCATTCTCCGATGATCGCATCATCCGAATTCCCAAAAGGAATGAATGGAAAATCTGTTCCCACATCTTGAGGAGAAGGCTCAATTTTTAAAAGACAAATATCGGAAACCGGGTCAGTCCCGATGGTTTTTGCCTTGTATTGTTTTCCGTTCGTCAAGGTAACCACAGTCTCGGATGCATTTCCTGCTACGTGGTCGTTGGTAATAATATAACCGTCTGAAGAAACAAGGATACCTGAACCAAGACTTTTTACTTTCTGTTTGGTATTCCGGTCTCCGAAAAATTGTCTAAAAAATGAATCGTCAAAAAAAGGATTTGAAAAAAGTGTCTGGTATTGTCTAATTTCAGTTACATTTATTCCAACAACTGCCGGGCTAACCTTTGAAACGGTTTCTGTTAAAATATTTTTGCGTGAACTGTTTATCGCATTATTGGCGTTTTCAAGAGCGTTTTGGCTGAATAATCCAGCTGGGAGTAAAAAAAAAGCCAAAAAATAGATTTTCATCAATTTCATATTCAATTGTTCTCCAAAATTATGATGTGCAAAAATAAGAAGATTTGCCGACCTAAGAAGGGCAAACTTTTTGGAATACGAAAGACGAAAGCAATTATTGCAAATTATAAGCAAAAACGCGACTTTTCATCACAAAGGTAATTAATCCTTAAAATTCAACTTGATTTTAGATTCTTTTAGGATTACATTTTGAGTGCTGTTATAAATAAATGGGTACTGAATGACTTTTTTTGATTCCGAAAATTCTGAGAACGAAAACGAATTTATTGAAAGTAGAGACCTTCCGGCTTCAATTAAAAAAGCGAGAGCTCTTGTTGAAGAGGGAAAAACTTTTCTTAATCAAAACTTTCTTGAAGAAGTTCTAGATCTCTGCATAGAAAATTTCCGATACCGCGATGCGCTTTTTCTAGTTGATACCTTGCTGGAGGTAGCTCCATACAACGCGGATCTCTATTTGCAGAAGGGGATTTGTCTTGTCCAGCTTAACCAAAACCGGAGAGCAATGAAATTTGTAGAGAAATCTCTTTCACTTAATCCGGTTGATGTAGATGCATTAGCAGAAAAGGCATTAATAAATATTAATTTAAAAAATTTTGAAGAAGCACAACGGGTTTTACAACAAGCGCTTGCGATCGAACCGAAAAACGAACTCATTTACTACCGTTTTGGCAAGCTCTACCAAATGAAAGAACTTTATGCGAAAGCAGCCGAATATTTTGATAAAGCCGCCGAGCTTGATCCTGAGTTTTCCGAAGCTGTTTTTCAAATGGCAATTAGTTATGAATACGGCAACAACTATGAAGCTGCTTTAGAAGCTTATGATAAATATTTAGATATCGAACCGAATTGTGAAGTGGGCTGGTTTAACCGGGGAATTGTTTTAGAAAGTTTAAATAAACTTGATAAAGCAATAAACAGTTATGAACTTTCACTCGCAATTGACGATCATTTTACCGATGCATGGTTTAATCTTGGTAATCTTTTTGCCGATCTTGGCAAATTCGATCAATCAATTGAGTGTTTCAAAACAGTACTGAAACTTGAACGGAACGACGAAGCCGCTTATTTTAATATTGCGACCATTTATGAAGAAAAAGAAGAGTACACCAGCGCAATAATGTTTTATACAAAGGCAATTAAAAAAGATTCCGGTTACCACGAAGCATTTCTTGGAAGAGGATACTGCTTTTACAAGTTGAATAAAGTCCGTTCTGCGTTACGAGATTTTCGATTAGCGCTTGCAGCAAATTATTTTTCAGATGAAGTGTGGGACGTCTCTCTTCGAGAGAATTTTCAGATTGACGAACCAACCATTTTGCGGATCAACGAACTGATTGATTTGCATCAAGAGAATCCGGAGGACGTTGCCGTTGGGAAAGAATTATCAAAAAAGTATTCAGAAATTTTTGCTCTCGATAAAGCAATAGATTATTTATTTAAAGTGTTACAACTTCAGCCTAATGACGCTGAAAGCTATTATCAACTTTCAAAATTACATTTTCAAAAGAAGATGAGTAAACACGGGTTCTATTACTTGAAAAAAGCGTTTACGGTAAAAGCTGAATTGAAACAAAAGTTTGTAACTTCATTTCCCGGAGTTGGGCAGTCTAAACTTTTTATTTCCCTGTTAGAAGATAATTCCATTTTCCAAATTCAGTAATCCAATTATTTAATAGTATTCAGTTTTTTATGAAAGATACATTTCATCTCTCTACTCAAATGTTAGGTTTGCTTGGTCATCCGATCAAGCATACTTTCTCTCCATTTATCCATAATATGGCAATTGATTTACTCGAGCTGGATTACATCTACTTACCGTTTGATGTGCCCCAAGCGAATTTGAGAAATGCTTTGAAAGGAATTGTGGCGCTGGGAGTGAAGGGATTTAATGTTACTATTCCTCACAAAGAAGCTATGGTCGGTTATGTGAACAGTTTGTCTGAGGAGGCAGGCATTATCGGCTCTGTTAATACGGTTGTAAATGAAATGGGAAAGCTCATTGGCTACAACACCGATGTAACGGGTGTAATTGAAACGCTCAATCCTTTTAAAGAAGAAATAGCAAATAATGAAGTTACGGTTGTTGGCGCCGGCGGAGCTTGTCGGGCAGTCATTTATTCTCTCATTCGTAATTTCAAACCATCCCGGATAAATATCGTCAACCGCACTGAGCAGCGCGCCGACAGTTTAAAGAATTATTTCTACGAAAAAATGAAATTTGAGAATTTTAAAACTTTTGAACTGTTCCCTCCTGATTTAGTCGAAGTTTTTAGAAATTCAAAATTGATTGTCAATGCAACTTCGGTGGGGATGTTTCCAGAAATTGAAGACACTATTATCAATTTAAATAATGCTTTTGGAAAAGATCAGATAGTTTTTGATTTGGTTTATAACCCGCCTCAGACACGACTTCTTAAAATCGCTGCGGGTGAAGGGGCAAGAATTTTGAACGGCATCAACATGTTGGTGCATCAAGGAGCAAAATCATTTGAATTGTGGACCGGAGAGAAAATGCCCGTCGAAAAGATAAGTAAAGCGTTGACATTGTATATTGATAAGAATTAATCACTCTTTAGCGGGATATTTTTTTCAAGTTGAATATAATTTAGCCCGGTTTTTTTAACCCGTGTTTAATCCTTTTCATCCCTTCATTAATTTCTTCATTAGAACAGGCATAGGACATCCGCACACACTTATCATTCCCGAATGCTACACCGGGAACTAAACCTATGCGTTCTTTTTTTAGCATATAGTCACAGAACGAAGAAGAATCAGTTATTTTTGTTCCGTTTAAAGCTTTTCCGTAGAACTTGCTGACATCAAAGAAGACGTAAAACGCTCCTTTGGGTAAGGCGCAATAAATTCCTTCTATGCCATTCAGCTCACCTACAATAAAATCTCGTCTCTTCTGAAAAGCTATGACCATTTTTGCGACTTCAATGGAATGTTGTGTTAGTGCCGCCACGGCTGCAGCCTGAGAAATTGAACACGCATTAGAGGTTGAATGTCCCTGCAGCTTTCGAGCAAGTCTTATTACTTTTTCGTTCCCTGCAGCATAACCTATTCGCCATCCTGTCATTGCATAAGCCTTGCTTACGCCGTTAACAGTTATGGTTCTTTCACGTAACGCTTCAACCGAACCAATGGCAAAATGCTTTTCTTTATCGAAAACTATTTTTTCATAGATTTCATCCGACACGATAAAAAGATTTTTGTTCTTTAGCACTTCTGCCAACGCCAGAATTTCATCTTTGGAATAGACAGCGCCGGAAGGATTTGAGGGGGTATTAAACAAGAATACTTTGGTTTTAGCAGTAATTGCTTTTTCTAATTGTTCCGGCTTCAGTTTGAAATTTTGTTCGGCGTGTGTTTTGAGTATAACCGGTTTTGCCCCGGTAAGTTTTACCATTTCAGGATAACTAACCCAATATGGAGATTGAAATATTACTTCATCGCCAGGATTGCAGAGCGCCGTCAGCACATTGTAAATTGAGTGTTTCGCGCCGCTTGAAACTAAAACATTTTTGGGTTCAAAGTGAAGATCATTATCTTTAGAGAACTTTTCGATGATTGCTCGTATAAGTTCAGGTGATCCTTCATTTGCTGTATATCTTGTTAAGTTGTTATGAATCGCCTTTATTGCAGCATTCTTAATAAATTCCGGCGTATTAAAATCCGGTTCACCCGCAGTAAAACTTAAGACATCAATTCCTTCTCTTTTTAATTCAAATATTGAAGCAGAAAGCGCCAAAGTTCTGCTTTCTTCTACACTTAGCATTAATTCCGATAACGATAACAAGTACAACTCCTAACCCGGGAAAACCGGAAATCAAAAAAAGATGTTCACCGCGGCGAACCAAAAATCATTTAAATTTCGATCTCGAATTATTAAGAATAGAAACAACTAGAAGACCTTGCGATTTTTGAATTTGGTATTATTTGATATTTGGGATTTATTATTTGTTTTTTTCTCCCATATAGTAAACTAATTTGAAATTCAAAGTACTAATAAAGTCACTTTAAAATTCAAATTTAAAATAACGCTTACGCTAAAGACATCAAAAAATCTATCAAATTATTTTTGGTTATCTGGATATTTATTCCTCTAAGAGTAAATCTATTTTTATTCGTACGAGTTTTTCTTGCTTATCTGTAAAATGCGGAATAAATTGCATGGAGAAATAAATTAATTAGTAAATAATAGGATTAATGTACATGAGTCTTAGTTTAATAGCAAAATCCATAAGTCCTTCCCCAACTTTAAAACTAAATGAAAAGGCGGCGATACTTAGAGAAAAGGGAGACCCGGTAATTCATCTCGGCGGCGGTGAACCAAAATCAATGGCACCGATGGATGCGATAATGGCTTCGGTAAACTCACTGAATTCAGGTGAAGTTCGTTACGCTCCTGCGGACGGTATTCTCCCCTTAAAAAAAGCAATTATCCGATACACAGAAGAATTTTATAACCGGCACGTTATGCCCGAAAATGTGATTGCAAGCGGCGGAGCTAAACAAGCATTAATGGTTGCGATGCAGGCAATCTTAAATCCGCAAGATGAAATTATGTATCCTGCCCCATTCTGGGTTAGTTATCCTGAAATGGCAAAACTTTGCGGTGCGGTCGGTGTTCCGGTTCTTCCGGAAGATGGTTCGTTTTATCCCCGCATTTCTGATTTTGAACAACGATTGGGAAGTCAGACCAAAGCTATTATTATCAATAGCCCGAACAATCCGTCAGGCGCAATGTATGCTAAAGAGTTTATTGCCAAGATCGTAAAATTCTGCGAGAAAAAAGATTTGTACTTGATCATGGATGACATTTATCATCGTCTTGTTTTTGATGGGAAAAAGCCGATCAGTTGTTACGATTTTACAAAAGAAAGCGTCGATAAATCTAAATTGATTGTCATCAACGGAGTTTCAAAACAATATGCCATGACCGGTTTCAGAATCGGTTGGGCAGTTGCAAGTAAAAAATTAATTGAAACGATGGCAAACATTCAAGGACATCAAACATCCGGTCCTTCTGTTGTATTGCAAAAAGCGGCGGTCGGTGCGTTAAACGGAATTCAATCCAGCGTTGAAAATCTTCGCGTTACTTTGGAAAACAACCGTAACATCATGATGGATTTACTAGACTCATTCGATGGTGTAAAAGTTACTAAACCGGATGGAACGTTTTATTGTTTTGCTGATTTTAGCGCATACGAAAAAGATTCAAACAAACTTTCCGCTTTCTTAATTGATAAAGTTCAAGTGTTGACCGTTCCGGGAAAAGAATTCGGAATGGACGGCTATTTACGTTTGAGTTATTGCGGTTCCATAAAAGATATTACCGAAGGGATTGAACGCATCAAATGGGCGTTAGATCCAAATGCGCCGAATGAACTTTATATCGGCGACCGCAAGTTAGTGAGGGATTGGTTATGAGTAAATACTTAGAATTTCAAACTCCCGCTTCTAAAGAAGCTATGGAATTGGCTTCTGATTTCAGATTAAAAAATCAAGGTCTGACTTTTCTTGATAAAGTGTTCTGGAACTTGCCTGATGCAGCGTTGAATGAAGAAGCTATCTTCAGAAACGAAGCCAAATATTCAGCACACGGAGCATTATTAGTTACTACCGGCAAACATACTGCCCGTGCCGCGGCAGATAAGTTTGTTGTTCAAGAGGATTCCACCGTTGATAATATTTGGTGGGGTGTGTACAACAGACCTTATTCATCTGAAAAATTTAACGCATTGTTCGCAAGACTCCAGGCTTGGGCTCAAGGTGAAGAATTGTTCGTACAAGATTGTTACGCCGGCGCTGATCCTGAATATAGAATGCCAGTAAGAATTATTACTGAAAAAGCATGGCATAGTTTGTTCGCAAGAAATATGTTTATAACTACCGACAGTAAAGATGAATTGAAAAAATTCGTTCCTGGATTCACAGTTATCGCTGTTCCGGGCTTTAAGGTTGATCCGGTTATTGACGGAACCCGGACTGCAACGGGAATAATTATTAACTTTGCAAACAGAATGGCGATCATTGCCAACAGCGAATATGGCGGCGAAATAAAGAAATCGGTTTTCACTGTTTTAAATTATCTTTTAACTTTTAACGATGTCCTTCCGATGCACTGTTCTGCTAACCTTGGTAGAGAAGGAGATACCGCACTCTTCTTCGGTCTTAGCGGTACCGGTAAAACCACGCTTTCAGCCGATCCTAAAAGAAAATTAATTGGCGATGACGAACATGGCTGGAGCCGCAACGGCATATTCAATTTTGAAGGCGGTTGTTATGCAAAAGTTATCGGACTTTCAGCAGAAAGCGAGCCTGAAATCTTTGCTTGTACACAAAAGTACGGAACGATTTTGGAAAACGTGACCTTCGATCCGATCTCCCGAAAAATTGATTTGAATGACGACAGCATTACCGAAAACACCCGTGCTTCATATCCCCTTGAATTCATCCCAAATATTGTTCCGGAAGGATATGCACACACTCATCCGAAAAACATTATTTTTCTAACGTGCGATGCTTCCGGCGTTCTGCCACCGATCGCAAAACTGAATCCCGAACAATCGCAATATCATTTTATCAGCGGATATACTTCAAAGATTGCCGGAACGGAAATCGGCTTGGGGATTGAACCGCAGATAACGTTCTCAGCTTGTTTCGGCGCGCCATTTATGGTTCGGCATCCATTTAAATATGCCGAAATGCTGAAGGAAAGAATTTTGAAGAATCAATCAAATGTTTGGTTAGTAAACACCGGTTGGGTTGGCGGAAAGTTTGGTGTCGGTAAACGAATCAGTATCCGGCATACGCGTAACTTGCTTAACGCCGCACTTGATGGGAAACTTGATTCGGTTGAGTTCAGAAAAGATAAATTATTCGGATTTGAAGTTCCTCTTACTTGTCCTGAAGTTCCTTCAGATGTTCTCGATCCTATGAACGCCTGGGGAAATAAGGAAGAATATTGGAACAAGTATGACGCTTTAGCCGCACGGTTTATAGACAATTTCAAGTTGTTTAAAAAAGGTGTCACCGCTGAAGTTTATAATGCGGGACCGAAACGGCTATAAATTGATTTACTCAAGTTGACCAACTATAAATTGTAAAGAATTAAAACCGTTGAAACGGTTAACAATTTGGGCTTTTGTTTTATTAACACCTCGATTAATCGAGGTGTTAATGAAATAATATGAAATGTATTTCAACCGTTTTAACGGTTTATTAAATAGTGCGGTCAACTTGAGTTGATTTAAAAGTTTTTTTCGATAATATTCAAACCTCCAGTGTTTTAAAAACCCTGGAGGTTTTTTTACACCAAAATAAAAATATTCCTTGCATAAATATATTTACATGTTTAAATTTGCAACAGCAAAGGGTGATTAATCTACCCGATGCAGATTGTTCTTTGAATAGTTGAATCTTTCCCGTTTTTTTTAGTTGATGGAATTTGTAGCTTATTTTTCTGTAGTACCTTTTAGCAAAGTCTTAAGGTTCGGAAAAAGCTAGGGTCGTATTTCTCGCACAACACTGGAGGCGCTAAGCTTTTATTAATTTAGATATTTTATTTTGCTTAAAGGGAAGATTCGTTCTATATCAAAGTTATCTCTTCTACCAAAGAAGTTTTTATGGCGGATATACACGTTAATACCGAAAACATCTCTCATTTCTTTTATTAAAAAAATTCTTACGAAATCATTTCTTCAAATGCTTAGTACTTGAGCAATTATTTCCGTTGCGGAAAAAATTCCCCTTTTATCAAGAAGGATTTTTCACATGCGAAGTGTGCAATTCCTTAATGAGAACATAAGAATCTGAAGCGGAAAAGAAAACACCCAACATGCAAAAAGAAATCCTGAACGCGCAAAAGTAAAACCTGAACATTAAAAAGAAAATTCTGAACAAGGGAAAGAAAATCCTGAACAAGGGAAAGAAAATCCTGAACAAGGAAAAGGAAATCCTGAACAAGGAAAAGGAAATCCTGAACAAGGAAAAGGAAATCCTGAACAAGGAAAAGGAAATCCTGAACAAGGGAAAGAAAATCCTGAACAAGAAAAAGAAAATCCTGAACAAGGAAATGGAAATCCTGAACAAGAAAAAGGAAATCCTGAACATAAAAAAGGATTTCCCTTAAGGAAAAAAGGTTTTCTCTGAAGTAATAGCCCGAAAATTGGGTAAAAACGCAATAAATAGTAAAATTGGTGCTCCTAACGTTAAATGAGTGAATATTATGACGAAATCCTCAAAATGTGATAGCCCTGAAAGGGCGATATACTTTAATAACTGAAAAATAGAATGCATTTATGAAAAAGTATAATGGAATATGATGAACAGTATGTATGGAATCGAAACTTATGCCGCCCTTTCAGGGCTTGAACGTTTCTTAGTTCATTATCATAGGGCTTTGCCCTATGTTTACAGATTCCACCCCTTCGGGGCTTGAGTTTTGTTCTGCTCAATTTTATTTGAGTGAATTTTTCGACGATAATATTTATGTTCATTAGCCCTGAAAGGGCGAGATACTTCAACATAGGGCGCAGCCCTATGAAAAAAGAACACTAATATGTACCAAAGCCCTGAAAGGGCGGAATAACTTATGGGACAATCACTCGTAAAAAATTACATTCATATAATATTCAGTACTAAACTGAGAGTACCGATAATTCATCAACCGGTACAAGATGAGTTGTACAGCTATATCGGTGGTATTTGCAAAGAGATGGAATGTCAGCCCATAAAAATCGGTGGTCATGTAGACCATATTCATATTCTCTGCATGTTGTCCAAGAAAATTGCTTTGATGAAGTTATTAGAAGAAGTGAAGTCACATTCATCAAAGTGGATGAAAACGAAGGGCACAGAGTTAAATAACTTTTACTGGCAAAATGGATATGGAGTATTTTCTGTAAATCCGTCGGAAACTGACAAAGTGATTGCTTATATCGAAAATCAGGAAGAGCATCACAGAAAGAAAACATTTCAAGAAGAATACAGAGTTTTTTTGAAGAAGTATAAAGTGGAATATGATGAACAGTATGTATGGGACTGAAGTTTATGCCGCCCTTTCAGGGCTTGAGTATGTTTTAGTCCATTCACATAGGGCTGCGCCCTATGTTAACAGATTACGCCCTTTCAGGGCTTGAACGTTTCTTGGTGCATTCTCCTGGGGCTTCGCCCCATGTTTACAGATTCCACCCCTTCGGGGCTTGAGTTTTGTTCTATTAATTTTGCTTATGTGAATATTATAAGGATGATATTAATGTGCATCAGCCCTGAAAGGGCGAGATATTACAACATAGGGCGTAGCCCTATGAAAAAAACATTAATAAACACTAAAGCCCTGAAAGGGCGGAATAAATTGATGAAGGATTCTTGGAACAAATAACGTAATGGTTTTATGACGACAAAAGAATGTGCTCGTACATATAACATAAACACACAACTAAGCTTTAGAGGAGAACATTATGTCCAGGATAAAATCAGATCAGAATGGAAAAAATGTTGATAAAGAAATTATCTGATAGCCCTGAAAGGGCGATATATTTCAACATAGGGCGCAGCCCTATGTATAAAGATGAATAAACTCCAAAGCCCTGAAAGGGCGGAATAAATTGATGAAGGATTCTTGGAACGAATAACGTAATGGTTTTATGACGACAAAAGAATGTGTTCGCACATATAACATAAACTCATAACTAACTTTATAGGAGGACATTATGTCCAGAATAAAATCAGATCTGAACGGAAAAAATGTTGATGAAGAAATTCAGGCAACAAGAAACAGGTACACCGCTTTAACA
>Ga0100388_10003774_pt1 | contig 12798 bp, 10 predicted proteins | sample CryGeymeta201512_FD_81536 | JGI IMG/M metagenome (GOLD analysis project Ga0100388, IMG submission 81536) | Groundwater microbial communities from Crystal Geyser aquifers in Utah, USA - Crystal Geyser metaG 2015-12 | ecosystem: Environmental > Aquatic > Deep subsurface > Groundwater | place... | reverse complement strand
CTCTGTTCGGGCTTTATAATCTTTGCCCTTGGCTGCAAGGCATTTTGCCAACACGTCATCGAGCTCCGCAGATGGCTTGGAAATTCCAGGCATCGATGGTTCCGCTGACCCCGAAATCACCGTCTCCGGTGGCGCTTCAGTCTTGGAGTCGATGGGCGAGCTGGTGGAGATTTGCCAGACTCCAAGCGCAATAACGCTGCCTGCAAAGAGTCCAAAAATCGCCATCCGACCTCGTCGCGTAGGGGTTCCTGCCTGATTCATATTAACTACCCTATCTGCGTTCTGATGGCGTAAGATCGCCAAACTTGGTGCGGAACTTAACACAAGAGCGGTCCCTGATGCCCCCCAATCACGATGCGCTGCATGGGCCAGGTACACCCTCAAAAACACTTTCCGTTTAGTCGCGCCGATGAAGCTGATTGCCGGGGACGATCTCGAACGGCCGTTCGAGGCGGCGAAACACGGGTTCAAGCCCTTTTGAATTATGACATTCTTCCGCATGAATCTGTGGCCGATTGATGCTAAAAGCCGAGCGAATGACGGAGAAGTAAAAATGGATATCAAATCCCTGAACGCACGATTCAAACGTCTCAGTGTGTGCGCCCTAGCGATTCTTGCGTTCGTGAGCCCAGCACAGCTCTTGGCCGAGGTCCCTGCCGATGTTCCACCAGCGGTTTCCGATGAACCGGAACTCGGAGTCTGGAATTATGTGCTGCCGTTTGGAATCGCGATGACCCAGAACTTTGTGTTTTGGGGGTTCAGCAATTTGGTGACTCAGACGTCCTTTTCGGCCGTGAATTGGGAGACCATTCAACGAAATTTTAGGGTTGGATTTGAATGGGATGTTGATTCATTTTCCACAAACCAATTTGGCCATCCCTATCAGGGCGGCCTCTATTTTGCTGCAGCTCGGGCATCAAAACTCGGTTTTTGGACCTCGACGCTCTACACCTTCGTGGGATCGCTGCAATGGGAGATGTTCATGGAGACTGAGCTCCCATCGTACAACGACTTGGTGACCACAACGTTTGGCGGCGCGATGGCCGGGGAAGTCCTGTACCGCTTGTCTTCAGCAATTTTGGACCCCTCGACCTCGGGGGGGGAGCGTTTCGGTCGCGAAATCGCAGCGACCCTGCTTTCGCCTACTGTGGGGCTGACCAGATTGATCAACGGCGAGATCGTTGAAGACGGCCCAACGCCAATCGACCCTGACATCAATGTCGAATTGATGTTGGGGCCCGACCGCCTTCGTCAAGATGGTTCCGACCTCGACTTGGCGAGCCTGAATCTTGGCATTGAAATCGAATACGGGGACCTCGCGCCCAAATCTAGTTTCGAACCCTTCGATTGGTTCAAAGTATCCGGGTCGGTGAACGTCAATAAAAGAGGCCTTCAACGCGGTGCCGTCGATGCCATAGGCTTCTTGACTCGTCATAATTTTGGGTGCGGTCCAGGCGAGTGTTTGATGGGTATCAACCTGCATTATTCCTACTTGGATACGCCTATCTTTCAGGTTGGAACCTCGTCGGCCGGAGGCCTTTTTCGGGCGCGTTTCGACCTCTCGGATTCGATTTCTTTGACCGCCGGCGCTCAGCTGAATCTCATCGCACTGGGCGGGATGAACTCGTTATACCCGCTGGCTGAAGCCTACGATTTGGGAAGCGGAATCTTGGCACGGAATGGCGTGGTTCTCGGTTATGACACCGGAAACAAGGACTGGTTTCGAGAGTTTGAGTTGGCTGTGTCCAACACGCGCTATTTCATTCGCGTTCTGCGTGGGGTCGATGGCAACGAATATGCGGGTGTCACGCGGTTTCACTTGCACACATCGATTTTTGACGGAGTTGGCGTGATTCTAGGCGCTGCCCTTTATGACCGTCAGACTTTTCCTGACGAATTCCCCAATGTTTCATCGAGTTATTACACCGAACAGCTTTTCTTGGTTTGGAAGATCTAGGCGCTTCCTGGGTTTGGTGGGCAGGCCCTATGGCCTGCATGCGCTTGGTCCATTTGGTGCGCCGGCGACTGTCTTGTGGTTCGGCGCCACAGCGATGTTCGGTCCGCGGGCATCTTGACCGCATTGTCATGAGACGCCCTGAAATGTCGAATCATGAGGTATTCGCGAGAGGTGAATTCCTTTCGTGTGATTCCACGCCAGATGAATGCTAAGAACCTTGCGACTGATGCTGAAGCTTAGATGTTTAGACTCAAATTCATAAGTTCGCTAAATTGCCGAAGGTTTTGCATGCTCCGACCAGCGCGGATACTTGCCATGTCGCTGGCGATTCTAGCGTTTGCGGGGCCGACCCGACTTTGGGCTGAAGTTCCGGCGGACCTGCCAGTGGTCGCCGAGGAACCAGAGCTTGGGGCGTGGAACTACGTTCTGCCCTTTGGAATGTCGATCTTCCAGAACTTAGTGTTTTGGGGTTTTGGTCGTCTGGTTACAAAAACCGACTATTCTGCAGTCGATTGGTCGACCATTAAACGCAATTTTACCGTTGGGTTTGAATGGGATGTTGATGCTTTTCCGACCAATCAGCTTGGGCATCCGTATCAAGGTAGTCTTTATTTTGCGGCGGCTCGAGCGTCCAAACTTGGTTACTGGACCTCGACCCTTTACACCTTGGTCGGCAGCCTGCAGTGGGAAATGTTCATGGAAAATGAACTTCCTTCCTACAACGATGTCGTGACCACAACTTTTGGGGGTATCGCCGCAGGCGAAGTCTTGTTTCGTCTCTCCTCGGCCATTCTCGACCCCTCCACGAGCGGAGCAGAAAGGGCAGTTCGCGAAATCGCCGCCACGCTGGTCTCACCCACTGTGGGGCTGACCAGATTGGTGAACGGGGAAATCATCGAGTCGGGGCCGAGCCCGGATGTGCCCGAGATTAAGTTCGATCTCACGGTCGGTCCCGATCGGCTTCGTGAGGAGAATTCGAAGTTCAGGCTCTCCAGCCTGAATCTGGGCATTGATGTCGAGTACGGAGATCTGAGACAGAAATCTGATTTTAAACCCTTTGATTGGTTTCGAGTGTCCGCCTCGATGAACCTGAACAATAAGACCATTCAGCGCGGCGCCATCGATGTGTTGGCCCTGGTCGCCCACCAAAATTTTGAATGTGGGCCGGGTAAGTGTTTGCTTGGGATTAATCAGCACTATTCCTACCTTGATACACCGATTTTCAAGGTTGGAACGTCATCATTTGGCGGCACGTTTGGTGGCCGTTTTCCGCTCGTCGGAGCCCTGAACCTAACGACTGGTGCTCATCTTGATGTGATTGCTTTGGGGGGGATGAATTCCTTGTATCCGCAGCCTGTCGAGGAGGCCTACGATCTTGGGACAGGCGCGATGATTCGAACCTTCCTGACTCTTGAATACCCGACGCAAAACGAGGATTGGTTTCGTGATATTCAGCTTAATCTATCGGCGACCCGGTACTTCTTACGCACACTTCGTGGGGTCGACGGCAATGAATACGCGGGTGTCTCTCGGGTCCATTTGCATTTATCTGTCTACGACGGTTTTGGCGTGATACTGGGCGCCGATGTCTACGATCGAGAGACCATGCCTGATGAATTGCCCAACATTTCATCAAGTTATTACACCGAACAACTCTTCTTGGTCTGGAAGATCTAGCGGTGAGCGGCACAGTGAGCGGTGTGCAGTGAGCGGTGAGCACTTTGGTGCGGAACTCGGCATCGTAAAACGGGGCAGAACCCGACAGGTATTGGCTTGAAGTCCAATCGCGAGATTTAGTGCTTTGAAAAACAAGAATCTACTATTTGTTTGCAGCCGGAATCAGTGGCGAAGCCCCACGGGCGAAGCCGTCTGGGCCAAAGAATCCGGAGTGAACGCTCGGTCGGCAGGCACGAGTCCCAATGCCCGACGAACTATCACCGAAGCTGATATTCGGTGGGCGGATATGGTTTTTGTGATGGAAAATAAACATCGTTCCATCATCAAAGCCAAATTCGGCCGCGCCGCCGAATACGCAGTGATTCACGTTTTGGGCGTCCCCGACGATTATCGATACATGGACCCGGAATTGGTCGATTTGTTGGTGGAGTTGGTCGAACCTTACATGCGGTGAACGGTGAGGCGGTTTGGCGCGATGCATGTCGTAATGGTAGACGGGAGCCCTGCGTAACCTCCCTGCCAGCTGCTCCCCCTGCCAGCTGTTCACCCCTAATGCCCGATTTCCTCCAACGCGAAGAGGCGACCCGTGGGGTCGGTGATGTCGGCGACCCTCACCGAGCCCTTCAGGTACCACTCGTTGTCGCCTTCGTTGTCCAGCAGGACCTGCGTGACCGACCAAACGCCTTCAGATTCACGCGTGATGTTGATGAGGTTTTTCGACCGCGCGTCGTGGTTCCATTCGATGCGTTCGTATTCCGCGTAAAACGGCTCGAGTTCGCGTTCCAGGCCCATCGGCGTCCACATTTTCGCGTTCGTCTGGCGCAGCAATCCAGCGGCTTCCTCTAGGTTATCCGTGGCGAGCGCGCCGACGAGTCCGCGGAGTTCCGCACGGATTCGGGCGGCAAAGGCGGTCTTGTCTGCGTCCAAGGCCTCGACGACTTCCTCCTGGATCAATTCCGGTGGAACACCGTCTCGCATCAGCTCCCATTCCTGCACCAACGAGCTGTCCGCACGTGAAATCACGTCGCGCAGGTAGGCAATCAGGTTATGGACCTCTTCGGTTTTGAATTGTTCGGGAACGTTCTGCCGCAGCGCTTTATAAGTCTGCGAAATCTGCCGCAACAACACGCCTTCCGAGCGTTCCAGGCCGTACTGGTTCACGTATTCGTTGAACGTGGCGTAGCGCTCGTACATGTCGCGCGCCACAGACTTCGGCTGCACCTTGTAGCTGCCAACCCACGGACGCCTTTGAGCGTAGGCGTTAAAGGACTGATAAATGATGTCGGCGTCGGGCTGCGGATAATCGACTTTTTCGAGCTTTTCTTTGAGCTCTTCGTATTCCGCGCCCTGTGCCTTGAGCTCCGCGTAAGCGGCGTCACGGGCTTTGTCGCGCTGTCGCATCAAGACAACACGAGGGTCTTCCAGAATGGCTTCCACGAAGCTCAAGAGCGTCACAGCGTAAGTCGGACTCTCTGGGTTGAGCTCGCCGGCGATATGAACCAGGAAGAGCGACAAAGCGTGGTGGATCGAAAAATCCTGCTGAAGGTCTTCGTGCAGGCGGACCACCTGACCGCGGCCCTCGGTTTTTGGAACAACCTCCAAAATTTCTGCCTGTTTCAACGACTGAAAAAGCATGCGCGCTTTGCGACGTAATTTGCCCTTTTTTCCGCTCGTTCCATGGCTCAAGGCGATCAAGTCAATCAGGCTGCGATAGCCCAAGGGACCTAGGTTTCCCGGGCGTTGCAAGAGGTTTAGCAGCATGCCGTGAGTCACGGTAAATCGCGAGGAAAGCTCTTCGGATTCACTGTTGGTGAGTCGCTCAAAAACTTCTTCATCCCAATGCACAAAACCCTTTTCAGGAGGTTTGGCTTTGCGCATCTTTTTGCCCTTTTTAGGGTCCATCGCGATTTTATAATCGATTTTAATATTTTCGATCACGTATTCAGGCGCCTGAGCAATGACAAGGCCCTCATTATCATAACCTTTACGGCCAGCGCGGCCGGCAATCTGCTTAAAATCTCGCACTTTCAAAAGACGAACTTTGTCGCCGTCGTACTTACACAGCTTTGAAAACAACACGGTACGAAGCGGCATATTGATGCCCACGCCCAGCGTGTCCGTGCCGACAATCACCTTGATTAGACCTAATTGCGCCAACCTTTCGACCAGAAGACGGTATTTGGGCAGCATGCCGCCATGATGCAGGGCGATGCCGTGCGCCAGATATTTCCGAACCGTGTCGCCATAAGGCGTGTCGAATTTTTGGCCGTAAAGCTCTTCTTTAATTCGTTCTTTTTCTTCTTTGGTCGCGAAATTAATGCTCGTCAGGCTTTGCGCGAGCTCAGCGCATTCACGCTGCGTGAAATTCACGACGTAGACCGGCGACAGGTTCTTTTCGACCGTTTCTTGAATCTGTTCCAGCAGCGGAATCGTGCTGTATTTAAATTCAAGCGGGACAGGGCGGTGAGTGGATTTCACCAGCGCCACATGACGTTTGGTCACATGGAAAAGTTGGTCGGATATTTTGGTCGTGTCGCCCAGGGTCGCAGACATCAGCAAAAACGCAGTCTGAGGCAATAAGAGCAGCGGAAGCTGCCAGGCGATGCCTCGTTCGCGGTCTCCGTAATAGTGGAATTCATCCATAATCACGTGCTGAACGTCCGCTGTTTCACTCTCCATCAAGGCGATGGACGCCAAGATTTCTGCGGTGCAGCAAATGATCGACGCCCCCGGATTGATCGAAGCATCGCCGGTCGACATACCGACGTTTTCGGCCCCAAATACTCGGCATAAATCGAAGAACTTTTCGTTCACCAACGCCTTGATCGGCGAGGTGTAATAAGACTTTCTACCGGTCGCGTAGGAGTAGAAATGCATGGCGAGCGCGACCATGGATTTGCCCGACCCAGTTGGGGTGTTCAAAATCACATGGTTATCGTCGAAGATCTCTAGAATCGCCTCTTCCTGCGCTTCATAGAGCTCAAAACCGTTTTCGGCGGTCCATTCGACAAAGATATCAAAGAGCACATCAACATCGGCGGCGCCCTCGGGTAGGCGTTCGGTCAGTGATAGCGGCTCGACTTGTTCATCCATTCCGGTTTCCTCGGCCCTTGCGACTCATCTTCGTTCCTCGGTCCGCAGGCCCTATGGCCTGCATTGCGATTCAGTCCCTTGCGATTCGGTCCGCAGGCCCTATGGCCTGCATGTGCGATTCCATTCTAAAGATCGGCGCATGCCGGACAAAAGAATCGTTGCCACTCGCCGTTCTCCAAACGCGCCACATCGTCCAATCCAAATGACCATAAAGCCCCTTCGATCGATTGAAGACGATGAGTGTTTCGGAGCGGCGGCGCCAATTTGGTCTCTACCTGACTCAAGTTGCCGTCCGAAAACGTGTAGAGCTCGGTTTGTGTGCACAGGCATAACACGCCGTCGTGCATGCACGCGTCCATGAAATCAAGGTCGTCATCGAGGTCGATGGCTTTTAATCCGTTTCCGTTTCCGTGAAGCAGCAACCCACCGGAGCCCACAACCCAGATGCCGTTTTCTCCGTCGGAAACACACGCCTGAATGCTCTGGCCGTCGGCCTTATGCAGCCGAGCCCAGGCGGACTTCGCGCTACTTTTCCAATGCACTTCGCCGCGTGCGGTATCGGTCACAAAAAGGTGTCCATCGGCTCCACAAATCGACGAAAGATTCAGCGGATTTTTGGTCGTTGCGGTCTCAAGGAGCCCTTGGTCGATATGGCTCCAGACACCCTTATCATCGCGTCGATAGACTTGGCCAAGGACGCCAATGGCGTAGAGGCTACCGTCGATGGATGCGATGCGATTTAAGGTTCCGTGCGCGTCGCAAGGGATTTCCTCGTACGTGTCTTCGTCAAGATCCAGAAAGACAACGCCGTCGTCGCTCAGGGCGCAGAACGCCGGGCGGTCCCAGTCGGCTTGTTGATGGGCCACGACATCGACAAAGACGTGATCGTGTTGGTCGAGCCCCCAGCCTTGCGTGTCGTCTTCAATTTGCTCTTCGTCAAAGACGGTCGCCATCGTAGGAGCTTGCAACTCGTCAGGCGGTCCCCAATAACCCATCAAAAAAACAAGGTCCCGGTATTTGGCGGCGCCGGCTCGGAACATCAACGCTGGTTCATTCATTTTGGGGTCCTACGGGGTGAGCGGTGAGCGGTGAGTAGTGAGCGGTCAACGGTGAGTCGCAGGCGGCCCACCGGCTCTTGCAGTCGAAACGGCTATACTCTGTGTTCGGAGTTAACGGAATAACCGGATACGAATCGGGTTCGTAAATCGATAACCGTCGTCGACTCGGCCGGCTTCGAAACAGGCCTCGACCTCGGGCGTTTCGATACGTTCGGCGACGATATCGTTGAAGCTCATGCCAATCATCCGTTGCTTGAACGCTTCAAACGACTCGAAGCGGGCTTCCGAGCTGAACCACGATTCGTCGACGTTTTTAAAGAGGTCGGCCGCGCGATCCATCGCTTCGAGCGCGAGCGCCCGGACATGGGTTTCGTCGTGAAAAGGTCGAATCATCTGCGAAAACTGGCCGTGAATATCGGGCTCAAGGACCAACAAGACACCTTCGGTTTTGAGCACGCGCTTCGCTTCTTTGAGCGCTTCGTCCATCAGCTCGGCAGGCACGTGGTGCAAAGACCGCGATAACATCACGACATCGACACTGCCTGATTCGACCGGCAATTTTTGTGCGGGCGCCTCGACAAAGGTCACGCCATCACAGGGCGGGGCCGCTAGGTTCTTTGCGGCCTGAATGGGGTTCGGCTCAAATCCGGTGACCGTGGCGCCCAATTCCGCCAATCCGCGCGTCAAATGCCCGGGGCCACAGCCGACATCGAAAACGATTTTGCCTTTCCAATCCAAAAGCTGAGCCAAAACATCGATGTCTTTCTGAATTCCAAAATTCTTTGCCATTTTTTCTCCAAATATCTCCAAAGATAAGGTGAGCCTTATACCACTGCTTGACGCACGATTGCATTGAATTTGGGTCGGCGCGCCAAGTTTCAACGTGAATTGGCAAGAGGCCGCGAGCAGATTCATGCGCGGATATATCCCAGACTCGAGTGTATTCGGTCGGCATTCTACCCAGGCTGCGTGAACTATGAAACATGTGTCCGGAAAAACGGAGCCACTTCAATATACGCAAAATCACTGTAAAGAGTCAGCAACAACGTTCCCTCCAGATTAATACCAGGCGGCAGTTCAGGTAACGCCAAATCAATAATCTTGAGCACCTCATTTCGGTTTTGCGCACATCTGAGCCAGGTCACCAAGCGGCTCGCCAAGCCTGTTCGGCCGTTTTGGTAGGGTTCCTGTGGGCGTTGTGGACGACCGAGATGTTTTGGGACTTTTTCATGTAGTGGCCCGGCTAATTTATCGTTGTGGGAGGATGTGTTAGGATCAACATGATGTGTCGATAGGTTTTTATGAAGCGTTTTTATCTTTGTCTCGTGGGAGTGGGCGTTCTGGGCATCTTGTCGGGATGTCCGGGCACGGCAGGGACGCTCGTCAACGAACAAGCGGCGGACCTGAGTTTCGTGACGGTCGACGATTATATTTATGTCGACGTGGCGACAGGTTTGACCCACGTCAGGTTGGATGGCGAGGTGTTGTTCCCGGTGTTTTCTGGTGACTACAGCGTTCAAGCGATCACTCCTGACCGGTCGGTCTGGGTGCTCAGCGATTCGAACACCAACCTCTATCTGATGTACGGATCGGGCGGAGCCATTAAGCGGATTTCGGAGCTGGACGGGAGAGCGAGCGGAGTAGCCATCAGCCCCGATGGCAAGAGGGTTGCGGCGAGTCGCCACGCTGATTTCAGCCTGGGGGGATGACGACCAAGTCTACATCATCGACGTTGCGTCACGCGCCGTGACGGTCTTTGCACCGCAGAAACCGGAATGGTTGATGCGACTTTCTTGGAGCAAAGATGGATCGAAAATCTACGGTGAGTCGCACGATACAGCCTACATAATCGACCCAGATTCTGGCGCTCGGACCGTGATCCCCAAAGTGCCTTATGACGACGTCTACCGGACGTTTTCGACACCCACCGTGTGTGAAAAGGACGGGCAAAGCCTTTTACCCAATGGTGATCTTGGGTTGGATATCGAGAAGAATGGGACGCGGAAAAGGCTGGTGGAAATCGAAGGGAAGACGCGCGGTTTCCACGATTATCCGGAAATTATCCCAACTTATTTTTTTTACGAAATCGTGTGAATATGTGGTCTTTGAATTTGAAGCCACGGTTTGGGTGGCCGAGGTTTCAACAGGCGTTGTTTCGCTACTTACACGTGGTCGTAATCCGCGCGTTCTTCCGAAATCCATCGAGTGAATTAGCTGCGTCGACTATTTTAGTAAAATCTATTTTTGAACTCGTCGTTGTTGGTCGAGTCCACTTCGTGTCACTAGCTTGCCGCCGGCGCCTCCCATAAGTAGTGCACCAGATTCTGTCGTTATGATCGTGCAGAACGCACTGGAGATACCGGTCGGAATAATACGCCAATGGATACCTTTATCGTCCGAGACGATGATGTTTCCATCGCTGGTGACCCCGTAAACACTGCCATCGTTTCCGATACAAGCTGCCTCGATGGCGGTGGTGGTGGTGCTGTCACGCGTAACCCATGTGTTTCCGCCGTCAGTCGTGGTGCCAGCGACGCCTTCGTCGCCGACAAAAACTGCGTCAAGGGGTCCAAAGGCTAAGATGCGGCAGACGGCCGCGCTTACGCCGCTGTTCAGGCTTTGCCAGGAGTCCCCGCCGTCCTCTGTCCGCAGGATGATGCCGTTTGTTCCCCCCACAAAGAGCCGCTGATCGTCGACCGCGACGACCTGTTGAAAATGGACATCTGACATCCCTTCGACCTGAAATTCAGTGAAGATTAGGCCTTGATCAGTGGAGCGCAGAATTCGGCCCGTGCCCGCAATGAAGAGCGTGCCATTGGGCGAAGCTGAGATATGAAAGAGGTGCCCTTCGCCCGGCTCAAGCTTTTGCCAAGCCTCGCCCGCATTTTCCGAACGGAAAATGGCACCCTGGCCACACGCCAGGAGCGTATCTCGGGCCACTTGGAAGACCCCGTACAGACCTCCACGGTGGTTGAGCTTGTATTCGAAGGCCCCGCTTTTTTGTACGTAGATATTTCCGATCTGCGTGCAGACCACGGTGTTTCCGCCCGCCTGAGCGATGCCCTTTATCACCTCATAGTCGCCGCCGACTACGGCTGTTTTCAGCTGCCGTGGATGCCCGGCTTGAAGTTGTTTAATACGCCCATGAAGCTCGTCGTTTTTGACGTCCAGTTCAAGGTCTTGAGCGCCGTTTTCGGTGAGGTAGGTCGATAAGAGCTCGAGGTCGCCGATATGCATGGGTAGATGAAAACCGAGCGCTTCTTCGCTGACGAACCAGCAGGTCTCGTTGTTGTAGTCGGTCGAGGGGCGCTTTGTCGGTTTCCATGGGGGAGCAGCAGTCCAGACACGGCGGTCGAGGCCAAGGATGTCTGCTTGCGAGAAATACGCCTCAAGCTGTTGGCGCAAGATGCTGTCTGCGGTCGCCTTGAAGAGGACGGACACGCTTGGCGCAAAGGCCTCAGACAAAAAAGGGGCGGCGAGCGCTTTGAAGTAGGGTTCAAGAGCGGCAAAATCGGTTCCGCCAGCGTGGTAGAGCACCACCTTAGGGCCGACGGCGACCACGTGGGGTAAATCGCCCACCATCGCTGTTGGACCGTCGCCCCAGGTCAAGGGTTCGTCATCGGGATCGAACCAATCGAATCCATACTTGGCGGCAAAAGCACGCTGGGGCTCGGTCAGTTCGTCTAGAACATCTCCGCCTGCATCCACTTCCTCGGCGTGCGCAGCAAAGAGCGCGCGAAGTTCGGCCGCTGAGTTCTGGGCTTCGGAATGATTTGTAAACGTCGCTACTGCATTATGATCGCTCATGGGAGACCCTTATCTTGTTGAATGTTCCCGAATCTAGCTTGAGATGATGGCCCGCATCAACCGCTGTAATGCTACCGGTGAGCGGTGATGGTTGTGCCGTCAGGGGTAAGCGTGAGCGTTCTCGTCGTACGAGCGCACGCAGCTCTTGTTCCTGTTCCATGACCGCGTCCGCACACATCAAACGGGTCCCGCCCGCCGTCGTGATCTTTAGCTCAGATCCATCGACTTCGTAGCTTGCGAAGACGAGGTTGCAGCTAATGTTTCCGGTTAGGTTGCCATCCGGGCCAAAATGAAGTGTCGCCCGGCTGTCTTCCACAAGCGCGAGGTTGGCGATTGTGTCTACCGACCATTCTTCCCCGATTAACGCGGACGCCTCGCTGAGTTCATTAGATTTCGTCAGCATCACGCAGGAAGTCTTCGTATAGTCTCTTCTTCCTGACTTTCACCGACACGATGGACCTCCGTAGGTTTCCTGCTCATACTAGCAGGCTCGTGTCCAAGAAACCGGGGCCACTTCATGGCTGAAAGGCCCAAACTTTCGGACATAACGAACGGATTGGTCGTCGATTATAAGTTGTCGGCGCTGAACAGCCGCGCCTGTGCCCGGTGCGCGCCTGTGCCCGGTGCTCGGTTCCCTAGCCGCGCCTGTGCCCGGGTGCGCGTGGCTCCAGCCGCGCCTGTGCTTGGTCCGCGTGGCTCCAGCCACACCCTACAATTCCACGCCTACCTAACACACCTATGCCCGGTGCGCGTGGCTCCAGCCGCGCCTGTGCGCGCCTGAAGGGTACGCGTGGCTCCAGCCGCGCTTTGGGTCGAGGCCGGTCTTGGCAGCGTCTGTTGCTCCAGTTAGATTTCGATTTTATGGAGGACATGATGGCCCAAGATTCACGACCCAATCGACCAGATTCAATCCCGATGCATGCCGAGTGGAATGCCAAAGAAAACGAATGGGAGCTCGGAGAGAGAAACCCTGAAGGCCAAGAGATTGGCCCCTGGCTCTGGTGGTCGCCCGACGGCTCGCTGGTTTGCAAAGCAACCTACGACGATGCTGGGGGATTGCATGGCCGACTGGAGCGCTGGCATCCAAACGGCGAGATTGCGCAATGGGCGGATTGGATTCACGGAAAGACGCACGGGATGCAGGTCTGGACGCTGGCAACGTCTGGAGAATCCGACAAGAGTTCGATCTTTCCGCCCAATGTCGGT
>Ga0100388_10003764_pt1 | contig 12819 bp, 15 predicted proteins | sample CryGeymeta201512_FD_81536 | JGI IMG/M metagenome (GOLD analysis project Ga0100388, IMG submission 81536) | Groundwater microbial communities from Crystal Geyser aquifers in Utah, USA - Crystal Geyser metaG 2015-12 | ecosystem: Environmental > Aquatic > Deep subsurface > Groundwater | place... | reverse complement strand
TGACAAGGGGTCGCGTCTGGACAATGGACAATGAGGGGCCGGTTTATTCAAATTATTTGTCCGATGTCCAGACGCGACCCCGCCATACCCACAGACGCGACCCCGCCATACCGCCTGAGTAGTTACTTTATTTGTAGAATCCAGGCAAATGCCATGACTGAACTCGGCCTCTGCGTGGACTTTTATATACCACTCGATCTGCGTCCAGTAGCCTTAAAGCTGAAGATTGCCCTTCCGGCTCATGAGCGCCGGCGCTTCCTGGCCGGCGCCGCCGGGACGCAGGAGGCGCGCAGGGCGTCAAAAATGACCATGCCCTGGTCGAGGATCTCCTGGTCACCCTTGGCCTGGCCACGAATGCCGGCCAGCACCGTTTCCACCCCGGTTGTTTCCGGGTGGCCGAACTTGGCATCCTTGAGATCCAGGTCGTGAATGATTTCGCCCAGTCGCTGCAAGGACGGGTCGTTAAGGCCAAAACGGAGCACCAGGACCTCGAAAGTGCAGAGATCCTCGCCATGGGTAAAATCACCGTGGCTGACATCAAAGCTCAGTATATCACCCTTGGCCGCGGCCAGCCCCTCTTCCGGCAGAAAGGCGAAACGGGCTTGCGGATCAATGAATCGCCGGATGAGCCAGGCCGAGGCCATGCGGTCGACAAAGGGGTGGGGACGGGTGGCCCAGGTGCACCCCTGAAAGTCCTTGACCGCCAGCCTGGCCAGAGACCCCACCGGGGTCTGGCGCGCCTGTCCGACTTTGTCCGTCAGCCCCAGCACCTCCGGCTCCAGGGCTACAAGACGCTTTTCCAGTGCCCTGCCCGGCTGCGCCCCAAAAAAGTCAATTTTCCGCACCGCCTGGAAGTCGTTACGGATTTTCTGGAACTGCTGCCGCAAGGTGCCGCGCGCCGGCGGCCGGGAACCCTTTCTGACGCTGGCCAGCCGCCGCCCGAAGATGTCAACGGCCCTGGCAATTTCGGCATACTCCCTGATCCGTTCGTGGGTAAACAACTCGTGCAGGTCTTGGTCGGCAAAGGGAAAAACCCGCGCCGTGGGCGCGAAACCGGCCTCACCTCCCAAGGCGGCGGCCTCGGTCACCAGCCACTGCAGCAGTTCGCGATTTTCCTCGTCATCGGGCAGCAGGTAGACGGCCCCCTTGAGCTGGATGGCGCCGATGCGGGCAAGCTTGCGCCAGATGCGCATGCGGTTGCCCACCGGCCTGGCCGGCACGGTGTAGAAAAAGAGCAGCCAGCCGGCCTCTTGGTTCCCGGCCCTGGTCTTCTGGTGCATAACCCCTCCCGCTCCTTGTCCGGAATCGTATCGCCAGTGCCACTCCCAGCCGCATCATTGTAACGACTGCTACCGCCGATGCAAGGCCTTTCCAGCCCGGTGGGGCAGAGCAGCTTGCACGGCGATACAAGCCATTGCCCTCTTTTATTTCCGCTCCTTGTGAATGGGGCATGTCTCGTTCTGCTCATGGAAAGCGGTACAGGCAAAATCGTTCTCAAGCGCGGCCAGCGCGGATTCTTGCCCGGTTGGTACGGCAACCTTGACCGCCGCGCCTTCTTGCTTGCCGTCCCGGATCGGGCAAGGTTCGCCCGCTTCCGCAAAAGCGATGCAGGCCATGTTGGTTTCGATCTCGTCCGTCGTGGTGCGTTTTTTGTCGGTCATCTCTTGCCCTCCATGTTTTTGGGTAAGCGGTAAGCGCTGGTCATGGTCATTCCTCCTTAGCCGCGATACCGAAGTAGATTTGGGCCTCCTGCATGGCGTCCTTGTACTGATGCCTGAGCTTTTTGAATTTTCTCTCCATATCCACGCGCAGGTGCTCGATGTACTCCCGCACCCCCTCCTCGCCGAACCGCGCGGCAATCCCCGGCCCGAAATCCCAGATGCGGGTAAAATCATGGCGCTCGTTCTTGTTGTCCGGGTCGTCGATCCAGCGGTGCAGGTCGGCGTAGTCCTTCCCGGTTCTAGTCAGGCTGATTTCAAAATGCTTCTCGGTGGGGGGCATGGTGGTTCCTCCTTTTTTCTCTTGCCTCATCAGGCAGGAGCTTGGTTGATTTTTATTGTTGCAACAAACACCGGGAGCGCGGCAAGCAGCATGGCCGCCATAATCCCGAAGGTAAGACGATAATCGAGCCGCGCGATCAGGAAGCCGGCGAGGATGGGGCCGGCGGCGTGCCCGATATCGAAGATGGTGCCAAAGGCGCCCATGGCCGCGCCAAAATGTTTTTCCTTGCACACATCGACAATCAGGGCCGCGGACGATGAGGTCACCAGGGCCTCGCCAAGGCCGAAGACCATTGCGGCTATGCCGAGGACATAAAAATTCAGCAGGTGGGGGATGGCCCCAAAGGATATGGCGCACAGGAACAGGCCGGCTGCAATCAATGGCTTTCTGCCATATTTGTCCGAGATATTGCCCATGATGGGCTTTGAGATAATCGTGGCGACCACCTGCACCCCCCAGAGCAGGCCCGCCTGCAAGGCATCCAGCCCGGCCACCGTCACCGCATAGATGGGCAGGAATGCCTCCAGCGCACCGACGGTCATGTTCTGCAGCCCTTCCATGTTGGAGGTGATGATGACCCGCCTGTCGCTGGCCACCTCTTTGATCCCGGCGACAAAACGCGCATGTGCCTCTTTAAGGCTATGGTGTTTTTCCTTTTTCTCGTCATTGTTTAACACCCCCAAGGCCAGGACAAGGGCCATGATCCCTGCGAAACCGCTGGCCAGGTAAGCGATATGGAAATCGCCCATTGCCGGGCCCGCGCCGCCTGGAGCCGTGTTCAGGATAAAACCGCCCAGCGGCGCGCCGAGGAGGTTGCCGATAATGGTGACCGAGGAGAACCAGGAAAGCAGCTCGCCCCGACGTTCCCCGGCCACATCGGCGACCACGGCCATTGACACGGGTCCGTAAATGGCCGTGGCCAGGCCATGGACGAAACGTACCACAATGAGGGCCTGATAGTTGTCGATGAACAGATAGGCAAAGGGCAGGACCGCGAAGACGACCAGCCCGATCAGCATGGTCCTTTTCCGACCGATCACGTCGGAGAGCGCCCCGAAGGGCAGCTTGAAGAATATTCCGGTTACAGTGGAAATCCCCACCGCAAAGCCTATCGCCTCGGACCCTGCCCCGAGATAGAGGGCGAACAACGGCAGCACGGGGCTCCTGGCCAGGGCATAGGAAAGCCTGGCAAAGAAGCCCACGGTGCAAAGCGCGGTAAACGGTGATAAAAAAGTCATCCTTTCCTCACTGCCTGGCCGATGTTTTCTGTTGAAATAGCTGCCCCCCCCCTGACGCTCACCACTATCCCCATGACCACCTCGGACTTGATGTGGCAAGCAGCCAAAGCGGCCGAGGCCAGGCTTTCGACAACAACCCGGGTAAGGGTTCGCATGGCGTTCCCTCGGTTGTCTTGAATCATCTGTTACTATTATTGCAACACATGCTACATAATAGTCAACCATGGGCAAAAAAATCCCGGCCGTCCTGGTAGGCAAGCCGGGAGAAGTGCGGGCGTGGAAGCAAACGAACCAAACCTGGCCAGCCAACCAACTTGACGGCAACCAGCCAGGGCCTGCTCTTTAATCGGCAAGGAAGGCAGCGATGCCCAACCGCTCAATCACCTCCGACATGCGCTCCTTCTTTTTCCGGCCAGCCAGCCGCGGGGTGACCTTCTGTTCATACTTGCGCAGGACGCTTTCGATAATTTCGAGCAGCTCGAAGTCCTTGGCGAATTCAGCGATCACGGCGCCAAAGGCGACGGTCGCCCCCTCCTTGCCGCCGATCAGGACCTTGAAACCAGTCTCCTCCGAGCGCAGGATCTTCTCCGGACAGGCCTTAACGCATCGGCCACAGGCAATGCAGGCCGGGCGGTTGATCTTCACCCTGCCCTCGGTCGGGCCAACGGCCTGGACCGGGCACACCTTCGCGCATTCCCGACAACCATCGGGACAGCCCTGGTCGGCGATGGTCACTTTGGCAACCGCAATGATGCCGACATCGGTATTGTGCGGCCGCGAGCAGCCGTTCGGACAACCGGCAAAGGAAATGGTGAACTTGTTGGGCATGTCCCGGTCGCCAAAATTCGTGCTTACCATCTTGCCGATCGCCTGCACGGGCCTCACGCTCCGCGCGCACCAGTCCGGGCAGGTGAAGACGTTTCGTACCGAGGTGCCCGCCCCGCCGGGGAAGAGGCCGGCCACATAAAGGTCACGCAACGCCTCATCAATGTGTTTATTTTTAATCTCCGGGATTTCCATATTATGCCTGGGGCTCAAATGCACCTTGCCAGAGCCATATTTTTTTGAAACCCCTTGTATCGCCCGAAGCTGGGTCACGGTATAGATATTCTCGTATGGCCTGGCACAGGTCCGCAGGTTGACGACCTTACCACCGACCATTTCAATGTCCTTGGCCTTTACCCCCCGGATGATCCCTACCTTGGGCATTTCCAACGTGAAACCAACGGCTTTTTCATCCATGACCCACCTCCTCCAGGCAACCCGCGCCCGACCTTGCGAGCACCGCGCCAATTCGTTCCCCATGTTCAGCAACCGCGGCATAGCGGGTGAGGAGGCTATCGACTTCCTCGACAACCGCCTCCTCCGTTGGCACATTCTTCCAGAAAACCCCGGCCCTGGGCGTTATCCCCCCCGAGCCCCCGATCAGGATGTCAAAACTTGTGCCATTGAGACCGATGGTGGCGGGCTTGCAGATCGTGGTGCAGAAGCCACAATGGATGCACCGTTGCGCATCAATCTCCGGCCCGGTCTCGGTCAAGGTAATGGCCTCCACCTGGCAGCCGAGGGGCTCGCGGACGCAGAGGGTGCAATGGATGCACGGGTGGTCGGTCAAGGCAATGTTGGACCGGGCAATGACACCAATATCCGAGGTCCGGGAACGGGTACAGGAAAAACTACAGCCCGAAAGGGAGATGAGGGTCTTGCCGGGGAGTTGGCGGTCGGCATGCAGTTTATTCAGTTTTTGGGCGAGATCGCTGACCGGCCGCACATTGTAAAGACACCACCGGGAACAGGCCATGACGTTTCTTAAAAAACTTCCCGAGGAGCCGACAAAGAGCCCGATGTTGTTGAGCAGAGCGGCAACCTCGGGGATGGTCGAGTTCTCAACGTCAGCGATTTCAATGGTCTGGCGGGCGGTGACATGGGCCTGCCCGGAGCCATACTGTTCGGCAATATCGGCGATAACCCCGATCTGCCCGGAGGTGAATTCCGCGGAGTACGGCGCCAGGGAACGCACCCGCAGCGTGGCCTTCCCCTTGGTCCGGCCTGGGAGAATCCCGTTTGTTTCCATTTCCATGATTAATGATCCCCTTCGCATAAAATTGATAGATGCCACAAATTATTCTTTGTTTCATCATACAGAAAACCGAAGGGGAATCACTTGATCTAAGTCAACTTGGCAAGTTTACCTGGGACGATTGAAACAGAAAGGCAGAGCCTGATATGGTTGACACTTGTCAATAGGCAAAAGAATACCTGCCCCACCTTTTTTACAGGTCGGCGTATATAACATTTTCCAGTGCATGGCCAGAGGCGGAATCATTGAAAGCGACGGCAGATCATAAGGCGGTCTTGTCCGACAGAAGCAGGGCCGGCCGATTCTTGACACCGGTCCGGTCGGTAGGCGATGAGGTCGCCGGGCTTGACATGAAGCAGCGCCCGGATTTCTTGTGGAACCGTCGTTTGCCCCTTGCTGGTGATTTTGGCGATAGAAGTCATGGATGGTGCCTCCCGATAACTATCCTTACTTTTTTTATCGCAGGCCTGCCATCCGGGCAAGCAGTTCGTGCAGTTCGTGCAAATCCAGATTGCTGTGGCCCACCGCTCAGTCCGGCTCGGACGCCTCACCCCAGTTGCCACAAAAAGATATCAGGCATGGCCCCATCCACTCCCGCGTTACTGGCAAAGCAAGGCAAGCGCCGCCACACCATGCCAGGTGGCGTCGAGAAACGGCGCGGCCCGATAACTTCTGCCGAAGCCGCCGACAGCGGTCTGACAGCCCGCGATAAATTGGTATGCTTTGTCCGGCTCGGCCGGTTGCACGCCAAGGGTTGCCAGGGCCCGCAAGCAATAATGGCAGTTCTCGACAAATGAGGTGCTGCCGGGCAGAAAACCGAAGCCGCCGTCGCCATTCTGGCTGGCCTGAAACCAGGCGGCCAATCCGGCAGGTGGCCAATGGGGAACCTGCCACGCTTGCGCCAGGTAGAGTTGCATCCAGGCCTCGTCAACGGTGCGCCACGGCATGGTCATGACCGCCGGCATACCCCGCCCGGCAAGAAGCAGGCGCGGGTCATGGTGCAATATCTCAGTCAGAATCCGGACCGTGTAATACCAATCATCCAGGGCATTGGCAGCCCGCGGCAGGGTAAAAACGGCTCGCTCAATGGCGGACGGGGAAAATTCCAGGCCAGCCAGCCGGCTGGCCTGGAGCAGATGATAAGTGGTCCTGGCCCCGGCCGGCACGGATTGGCGGACGCCAGCCAGATAGGAACGCAGGTTCTCGTCCGCAAGACAAACCGGCGCCCCCGGCCGGCCGCTGGTCATTTGGGCCAGGGCCAGAACATGCAAGGCGTGATACGTGTCTTCGATGGTGGCAGGCAGGCCGGGGGTGCCGCCAAAGCCGCCGGTCTTCTTGCGCCTGGCCTCCACGAAAGGCACCGTGGCGCCAAGGATGGCGGGCAGCCACTCGCTAACTGTCTCACGCATGTGCGTGTGTTAATGCCCCTGCGAGGGCGACCGCCACCGCCACCGATGCCCCCACCATGGGATTGTTGCCCATACCCAGAAAACCCATCATCTCGACGTGCGCGGGCACCGACGACGACCCGGCGAACTGGACATCGGAGTGCATCCGGCCCATGGTGTCGGTCATGCCGTAGGAGGCCGGGCCGGCCCCCATGTTGTCGGGATGGAGCGTCCGCCCGGTGCCGCCGCCCGAGGCCACGGAAAAATATTTCTTGCCCTGTTCCAGGCACTCCTTCTTGTAGGTGCCGGCCACCGGGTGCTGGAAGCGGGTCGGGTTGGTGGAGTTGCCGGTGATGGAGACATCCACCCCCTCGTGGTGGTTGATGGCCACTCCCTCCCGCACATCGTCGGCACCATAGCAGCGCACCTTGGCCTTTTCTCCCTTGGAATAGGCCAGCTCACGGACGACATGCAAGATGCCGGCCGCGTAGTCGAACTGGGTCTGCACGTAAGTAAAACCGTTGACCCGGGAGATGATCTGGGCCGCGTCCTTGCCCAGACCGTTCAGGATAACCCGCAATGGCTCGGTGCGGGCCTTGTTGGCCGATCTGGCCAGGCCGATGGCGCCCTCGGCCGCGGCAAACGACTCGTGCCCGGCCAGGAAGGCGAAACATTGCGTCTCCTCCGACAGCAGCCTGGCCGCCAGGTTGCCATGGCCAATGCCAACCTTGCGATCCTCGGCCACGGAGCCGGGAATGCAGAAGGCCTGCAGCCCTTCGCCCAGGGTGCGGGCGATGTCCACGGCCCTGGTCTCGCCTTTCTTCAAGGCGATGGCGGCGCCGAGAATATAGGCCCAGCAGGCGTTCTCGAAGCAGATCGCCTGGATGCCTTTAACAATGCCATAGACATCCACCCCCTGCTCTTCACACTGCCGGCGGGCCTCCTCCAGGGAGGCGATATCGTGCTTGGCCAACACGGAATTGATTTTCCCGATCCTGCGTTCATATCCTTCAAATAGAGCCATATCCGCAGCCTCCTTGTCCTTGTTATTCGTGGCGTGGGTTAATGAGGCGGGCCGCCTCGTCGAAGCGGCCATAGCTGGAGGTCGCCTTGCGCAGGGCCTCGTTAGCGTCCAGGCCCTGGTGGATCATCTCCATCATCTTGCCCAGGTGGACAAATTCATAACCAATGACCTCGTTGTTATCGTCCAGGCCCAGGCGCGTAACGTACCCCTCGGCCATCTCCAGATAACGCACGCCCTTGGCCATGGTACCGTACATGGTGCCGATCTGGCTGCGCATCCCCTTGCCCAGGTCCTCAAGCCCCGCCCCGATCGGCAAACCCCCTTCGGAAAAGGCGGTCTGCGAGCGGCCGTAGACGATTTGCAAAAACAGCTCCCGCATGGCGGTGTTGATGGCGTCGCACACCAGATCGGTGTTAAGCGCCTCCAAAATGGTTTTACCAGGCAGGATTTCCGCCGCCATGGCCGCCGAGTGGGTCATGCCAGAGCAGCCGATGGTTTCCACCAGGGCCTCCTGGATAATCCCTTCCTTGACATTCAGGGTCAGCTTGCAGGCCCCCTGCTGCGGGGCGCACCACCCCACCCCATGGGTCAGCCCGGCGATATCCTTGATCTCCTTGGCCTGGACCCAGCGTCCTTCCTGCGGAATCGGCGCCGGGCCATGATTCGGGCCCTTGGCCACGCAGGTCATCTCTGCCACTTCGGTGGAATAAAGCATCATTACCCTCCTTGTACATTATGCGTTTTTATGGCGGCAAGCGCCTTTTCCGTCCCTGTCTTGCCAAGGGGAAAAAAGGGCGGCAGCGCAAATTTGCCCACCTCATCCCGACCGGGCGGGGGGCGTTCTCCCCATAACGAACATCAGCACGGCAAACAGCATCGCCGACACACTTGCCGTGCCGGCGCCGAAATAAAAGGTCGCGGCGGGGGAAACATGGTCCCACAGCCAACCGCCAATCAGGCTGGCCGGGAGCATGGCCACACCCACCGCCATATTAAACACCCCAAAGGCCGTGGCCTTGAAGTCCGCCGGGATGATGGTGGTAAGAAAGGCCTTCTGCACGCCTTCGGTGAGCCCCATGAAGAGGCCGTAAACTCCGAACAACACCCAGATGGCGGTGGCGGAGGCCGCGACGGCAAAACCGTAGTAGAGGGCGGCGAACAGCACAAAGCCCAGCAGAATGACCCGCTTTCTACCGAAGCGGTCCGCCGCCATGCCGGCCGGCACCGCGGACAGGGAATAAACGAGATTGAAGACCAGATAGACGATGGGGATGGTGACCGGCGCAATCCCTTGTTGCTGGGCGCGCAGCAGCAGAAAGACATCGCTGGAATTGCCAGCGGCGAACAGCGCGGCGATAAGGACAAAAAACCTGAACCGCCAGTCAAAATGGGCGAGCGTGAGCTTCGGCCTTGCGGCTCGGGCGGCAGGTGCCTTTTTCTTTTCCGTGATGAAAAAAACGATCAGCAGCACCGCCACGATCCCCGGGATCATGGACAGCCAGAAGAGCTTGCGGTAGTCGTTGGCAAACCATGCCAGCAGCAGGAAGGCCAGGGCCGGGCCCAGGACCGCGCCCATGGTATCCATGGCACGATGAAAGCCAAAGGCCTTGCCGAGGGCGCCACGGTCGGTGGACTCGGCGATAATGGCGTCACGCGGCGCGGTGCGGACTCCTTTGCCGAAGCGGTCCATGAACCGTGAGCCCATCACGTGATGCCAACCCGTAGCCAACGCGATGATCGGCCTGCTGAGCGTGGATATGCCGTAGCCGGCCGCCATCAGCCATTTCCGATTGCCCAGCCGGTCGGAGAGCCAACCGGAAAAGACCTTGAGCAGACTGGCCGTGGATTCGGCCAGGCCTTCGATAAGGCCGATCACCGATTTGTTCACCCCGAGGGTATTGGCGAGAAACAGCGGCACCAAGGGATAGATCATCTCGGAACTGAGGTCCATGCAGAAGCTCACCAGCCCGGCAATGGTCACATTCCGATCAAAGCCAAAAAGCCGTCGGCCTGCCTGCATATTTTGCTCCTGCATCTGCCTCCACCATGCGACCCGGCTGGCCCGCTACGCTCCAGCTTCTTCTTCCTGGCTGGCAAAACCGGTACGCAGGAGCGAATCGCGGCTGATCATCCCCTGGAAACGGCCTTGCCCATCGAGTACCGGCAGGCGCTTCAACCCTTTCTCGGTCATCAGCCGAATCGCGTCATCAATGGGTGCGTCTTCCCGGACCGTGACGATGCTTACGTTCATGACCTCGGCTGCGGTTCTGCTCCGCAGGGTCTCCCCGAATTCCTGGTAGCGCTTCCCGCGTTCGGTGAACGGCAACAAACCCGTGAGGTAGCCCCATATGCCTTCGGGGTGTTCCGGCATAAAGGCCCCCAGCAGGTCACGGTCGGAAATAAGCCCCAGCAGGCGGCCGTCCGGCCCGACCACGGCAACCCGCTGGAGGTCATTGGCATCGATGATCCGGATGACCTCCTCGACCGGGGTCTCCGAAAGCACCGTCTGGGTGTCCCGGCGGGTGATGTCGGCCACCAGGCTAAGATTGCCCACCTGGATCCGCAGCCCCGCGAAGGTCTGCCAGGCCGGGGCCTCCCGCATGCAGGCGCGAAAAACATCCAAACGAGACAGCATGCCCTGCAGGCGCCCCTTGGCGTCAACAACCGGCAGACGTTTCAACTGCTTCGTAATCATAAGCTCGACCGCCTCGGTCACCGACTGGTCGCCATCTATGACTATGGCCGGGGCGGTCATGATCTCACGGGCGGTCTTGGGGGCGAGCGCCGCTAGAACCGCCTCCAATTGATCTCCCTGGGCGACCGCCAGCAGACCCAGCCGCAACGGCATGCCGCCTTTATAGATCAGGTCCCCCTGAGTGACGACTCCCACGGGGCGACTGTCCGCGTCCACCACCGGCACCCCGGTGAAAACAGCGGCCAGCAGGAGGCGAACCACTTCGTCCAGCGGCGTGGCCGGCGTCACCCGGCTCGGGGAAGGGGTCATGATGTCCCGGACCTTGATCTGCCGGGGCAAAAGGCGCTGCCTGGTCTTGTGGGCCACCACCTCGACATCCTGGGCCGTCACCAGGCCGTCGGACACCATCTCGTCAAGATTGGGCAGCAGCCGGTCGCAGTCGGCCGCAGGTAACAGAATGGTGATGCGCAGGGGCATGTTGAAGGAAAGGATTTCCAGCTTGCGGCTGGCGATCTCGCCGTTTTCGTAACAGCCGTCCGTGGCGCGGGTCACCAGGCAGCGCGCCGCCAGTTTCTGTTCGCGGACAAAACGGACAACCGCCTCGTGCAGCGGCTCCCCCCGCCAGCGGGCCTCCTCGCTGGTGAAGATCTCGATCATCTTGTAGCGCAGCATGATCACCTCCTTCCTAACGGATTCGTCCCACCCACATACCGAGGAGCACCAAGGCCGCGCCCAGGAAGTTGTTGAGCAGGAAGTTGGGCAAGGCCACCAGCAAGTTTTGCGCCCGCACCGCCTCCACGGTTTCCAGGGCATAGGTGGAAAACGTCGTCAAGGCCCCCAGGTAACCGGTAATAAAAAAAAGGCGCATCGCCGGATTCATCAGACTGTTGCCGCGCTCGGCCAGGGCAAAGGCCAGGCCGATCAGAAAACAGCCCGCCAGATTCACCAGCAGGGTGCCCCACGGGAAACGAGTCCCCAGCAACCTCACGGCCAGCAGGGCCACGGCGTAGCGACTTACGGCGCCGATACTTCCGCCGGCCATCACCAGGAATATTTTGGTCATCATAATCAGGCTCTATCGTACCGCGACCACGGCGCCGCGCCCCATCTTGCCAACTAAAAACTCCCTCCGACCCTCCGCCGTGGAGTTTATCGCTTTCCCGCCTCGGGCGCAATGCTTGTCACTGGCCAACAGGAGCAACGGCCCCAGGGCAATATCATCCTCCTGCATGATGCCGGCGGCAACCGCGGCCAGACCGTGGCCGCCCTGCCCCGGATCATCGATTATCTTAAGGAACGCGGGGACCAGATTGTTTCCCTCGGCCAGCTCCTTGGGGTGCCAAGCGAATCGCTGATGCCGCCCCTGGCCAAGAACCAGCAGCCGATCCGGCGGCTGATTTATGACTCCGGCTTTAAAATGCTGCACATGGTCGGGGAATTCGGCTGGACCGAAGCGCCGCAAACCTTTACCACCCTGACGAAACAAAGGGTCAGATGGGCCTTCGGCACCCTCCAGTGTCTCTGGAAACACCGCGACCTGGTGGGCAATCCCCGCTTCAAGGCCTTGGGCCTGTTCAGCCTGCCATCCATCTGGCTCTTCCAGATCCTTTTAGTCGCGGTGGGGCCGGTGGTGGATGCCCTGCTGCTCTTTTCCCTCTTCTTCGGCATGGGCGCGGCCCTCTTACCCTACCTGGTCGCCTTTCTGGTTATGGATCTTTTTCTGGCCGGGCTGGCCTGCGCCATGGAGGGCGAACCACTCCGTCGGGCCTGGCTTGTCCTGCCCATGCGCCTGATTTACCGGCCGCTGCTGGCCTGGGTAATCTGGAGATCCCTCATCCGCGCGGTCAAGGGCGCCTGGGTCGGCTGGGGCAAATTGGAAAGATCGGCAACCATAACCTTCGGCGCCTGACACAGAGGAATACCTTGAAACTTCAGCAGTCTACCCATTGTTCTCCGTTCCTGGCCCCTGTGGCGTGGATCGCCCTGCTCGCCATCATAATGATCACCACCGGCTGCCGCGAGCAGCCCCCGGCATGGCGCCATCCCGCTGATCTTCTGGTCTCCCTGGGGCCCGCCCTACGCCGAGGACCGACCGCCGGACGACTTCCGCCTGGAAAACATCCTGGCCGGCAAGTGGGACAGCTATATTGATCAATGGGCCGACGGGGCCCGCGACGTCAACCGGCCCATCCTGGTGTCCTGGGCCCTGGAAATGAACGGCAGGTGGTTCCCCTGGTCAGGCGTGCATGGTGGCGGCGGCCAGCCGATCTCTCCGGACCGGCCACAACAGTATGCCGGGCCGGAACTCTACAAGCAGGCCTACCGCTATGTGGTTAACCGGGTTAGGGCCCGGGGCGCTCATCGGATCCGCTGGGTCTTTCATGCCAACAACC
>Ga0100388_10003753_pt1 | contig 12843 bp, 8 predicted proteins | sample CryGeymeta201512_FD_81536 | JGI IMG/M metagenome (GOLD analysis project Ga0100388, IMG submission 81536) | Groundwater microbial communities from Crystal Geyser aquifers in Utah, USA - Crystal Geyser metaG 2015-12 | ecosystem: Environmental > Aquatic > Deep subsurface > Groundwater | place: USA... | reverse complement strand
GAGAGGTAAATTTGCCGTTATTGTTGCTGGTTATCCAGATAATATGTCGAATTTTCTATTGTCAAATCCTGGATTAAAATCAAGATTCGATAGAGTTTTAAATTTTGTTGATTATACATCAGCCGAACTTTATGAAATAGCTTTAGGTTTGTTTGCCAAAGAAAACATAAAACCAGATGCCCCAGCCGAAGAACATTTGAAAAAATATTTCGATACCTTGTTTTCTAAAAAAGACAAGTACTTTGGAAATGCACGTACCATTAGAAATATTGCAGGAGAAGCCATAAAAAATCAGAACCTAAGAATGGCTTCCATTCCAACAGCACAAAGAACCAAAGAAATGCTTGATATTCTTACAATTGATGACGTAAAAGAATTTACTATAGAAGAAATTAATACTGGGAAGACTTTAGGGTTTAGGTTTAATTAATGCCTTCCTCTAATGTTTATAATTTTTTTTCCGAATATGTTGCTATGTCCTTTAAGTTGTGGAAATGATTGTGAAAAATGTTTTGTGATGATGATTTAACAAGAAAAATAATAATTATGAACTGCCCATAAACAAAAACAAAAAATCAAGATGATTATTTATTAGGCATCCCTTGTGCACATTAAAATAAAAATTAAAAAAATAAACACATGAAAAAAAATAACTTAAAAAGAATTTCTATTAAAGGAATTTATTTTTGGTGTTTTGTTTTGTTAATAACCTTTTCCACGAATATATATTCACAACAAAAAGATAAATGCGGAAAAGAACCAAAGAAAAAAGCAGTTAAGTTCTTTAATGATGCTCTTGTAGAATATAAATACCACAAACTTCTTAATGCTTCCAAGTTACTAAAAGAAGCTGTTTCTATTGACGATGAATATATTGATGCTCTTTTTGTTTTAGGATTAATCAATATTGAACCTTCGAGCACCAATGTTTCGCAAGCTGAAAAATATTTTCTAAAAGTTATAGAATTATGCCCCGAATATGATGTATATGCTTATTATTATCTTGGAGATATTTATTATGGACGCGAGCAATACGATAAAGCAGTTAAGTATCTTAGTTTTTTTTTGAAAGATGTGGATAAAATCAAAAGCGACCCTGATTACTACCGTGCAAGTAGTTTATTTGAGTTTGCTAAATTTTACCAAGATATGATTAATAATCCTGTTCCTTTTAACCCAATCTTTGTTTCTGGCATTTCCACTAAAGCAGATGAATATCTTCCAATCATTTCTCCAGATAATGAAATAGCCATGTTTACAAGAAAAACTGTAATTCCTGTTTCAAAAGGTGCGATTGGAATGCAAAATAAATATCAAGAAAAGTTTTGTTATAGTATTAGAAACGATTCGGGTGCATTTGATTCAGGAGAAGAAATGCCTGCTCCTTTTAACACATTTCAAAATGAGGGAGGCGCCACAATTACTGTAGATAATAAGCATTTATATTATACGGTTTGCCAAATGGATACTAAAACTAAATATTATAATTGCGATATCTATTATTCAGAATTTATGGATGGATATTGGACCGAAATTAAAAGTGTTGGAGATAAAGTTAATTCCCCTTCCAACTGGGACTCTCAGCCCACAATTACTGCAGACGGAAATGTCCTTTATTTTGTAAGCGACCGTACTGGTGGTTTTGGAGGCTATGATATTTATAAAATAATTAAAAATGATACTGGCGGCTGGTCTTCTCCAATCAACTTAGGTGCAACAATTAACACCAAAGGAAATGAGAAATCTCCTTTTATTCATTCCGACAGCCATACACTTTACTTTGCTTCTGATGGTATGATGGGCATGGGTGGTTATGATATTTTTTATTCTAAATTGGGCGATGGTGGGAAATGGGCTAAACCCAAAAATATTGGTTATCCTATTAATACATTAGCTGATGAGGTTGGTTTATTTGTTAGTACGGATGGACAAACAGCCTTTTTTTGTTCTAATAAATATAATGGGATTGGTGGATGGGATTTGTATTCGTTTCAATTATATGATAAAGCCAAGCCTGAAAAAGTTTTATTTGTTAAAGGTACTGTTAAAAAAGAAGGTACTAATGAATTTCTCAATGCAGATGTTGAACTAAAAAACGTTAAAACAAAAAAAATAACCCATATTCCTATTGATTCAACCACTGGAAAGTATATTGCTATTATATTATTTAAAGATGACTATATTATGACAGTTAAGAAAGATGGGTTTGTAAAGGATACAAAATATATATCGCAACAAGATAGCTCGTTTAATGAACCAGCAGAAATTAACTTTGATGTAAAAGAACTTAAAGTTGGTGAAACATATAAAATTAACGATATTTACTTTGCCACCAATTCTTTTGAATTGACAGAAGAATCTAAAACAGTATTAAACGAGTTTATTGATTTCCTTAACGATAATGCAAGAATAAAAATATCAATTCATGGACATACTGACGATATTGGAAATGATGCTGATAATCTCGTTTTGTCTGAAAATCGTTCAAAATCAGTATATGAATATATGGTACTAAAAGAAATTGACCCCAAACGTTTATCATATAAAGGGTTTGGAGAAACTAAACCTGTTGCAAAAAACGAAACACCACAAGGTAGAGCCAAAAACAGAAGAACTGAATTTGTAATAATGAGTAAATAGTGAACAATTTAAATTAAATAGTTTACTATAAACAATTAATAGCATCAATAAATAAATGAAATTACCAGAAAGAATCAGAAAGCCAAAAACCATCCTTTATATAGCCCTATTCACAATAATAAGCATCGGTATTATTTTATTCTTCTTTAGTTTTAACAAAAATGGTAGCAACAAAAACAAATATGCAGTTCCATTTTTAAATGAAAAATCGCAATGGGCTGACTCAATGCTTGCCAAAATGACGATAGAAGAGAAAATAGGTCAATTAATTATTTTACAATTTGATAGTACCAATGCTGATATAGATTCTGTTAAAAGTTTAATAACAAAATTTGCCTTTGGTGGTATGATTCTTAAAGAAGATTCTCTTTATAAGATAATAAATGCAACCAATAGTTATCAAAACGAATTAAAAATTCCAATGTTGATGGGACTTAATTCTCCAAATGGATTTCCCGATTTTTTGAATGAACTCGCCAAATTTTCTTCAAACAAAGGAATTGAAACGGTTGAAGGTGATTCTTTAATTAAAAAATATGCTGAAGTAATTTCGGATTATTGCATCTATACTGGAACTATGCTTAATTTCTATCCTTCCTTTGCCTCATTAGTTGACAATCACAATGATAGCAATTATACTAAATTGATTTTATCTAAATCGCTTAAGTGTATGAATATTTTGCAAAACAATCATTTGCTATCTTGTTTAAATGGTGCATACAATTTAACGTTTAATGAGAAAGATACCTCTTTAGCAAATAAAAGCAAACTATTACCTTACAAAGCAATTGTCGATAGTGGCATTTCTGCTATATATATTGATACAACTCATCTAAAATCTAAATTATCGAAGAATCAGATAAAAATATATCTTGAAAAACATCTAAATTTCTATGGTTTGCTTATAGCAAATGCCAATAATACTAAAACTATCAATCAAGACGTTGTTAAACAATTTTTCCTTGCAGGTGCTGACCTTTTAATTATTAATAAAGATGCTGAAACAACCTTTAAAACGATTGAAAAACTATTAAAAACAAACCAAATTAGCAATGAAGAGTTAAATGGAAAAGTAAAAAAGATTTTAATGGCTAAGTATTGGGTGGGATTAAAAAAATACGAAGCACTGCAATTAGCTGATACATCTAAGAATATTAATATTCAAGATATCCGAAAACTTTCAGTTCAATTGTGTGAATCATCTATTACGCTTGCAAAAAACAGCGATACCTTGGTTCCATTCACCCGCTTAATGCAAAAACAAATCTATGCAGTTTCCATTGGCAATGCTAATCTTGATTATTTTAACGAACAACTTCATTATTATTATAGAATCACATCTAAATTTATTAATTCTACCAAAGACGACATCACCAAATCGCTTGAGGCTGCGAATAAATTCAATACAATTATAATTGCTCTCAATAAAACCGACCTTTTGCCAGAACAATATCATAAAATATCAGAATTTATTAAAAGTGCCAACCCTAAAACCAAAGTAGTTGTTGTTAATTTTGGTTCTTTACAAACCTTAAAATATTTCAGTTTTTTCAATACCTTAGTTCAGGTATATGATAATACACCTTTATCACAACAATTAGCTGCACAATTGTTATTTGGAGGCATTTCTGCCAAAGGAATATTGCCGTATGATATTGATAATAATTTAAAAAATAAACAAGGTATTACAAATACACCCGTTATCCGTTTAAAATACACTATACCAGAAGAGCTGGGGCTTAATTCCAATACAATGTCGAAAATTGATTCAATTGTGTTCGATGGTATAATGCGCGGAGCTATGCCTGGTTGTCAAATTTTTATTGCCAAAGAAGGCAAAGTTATTTATAACAAAAGTTTTGGCTCCACTACTTATGATAAATCAGGAAAAATAAAATGGGATAACCTTTATGATATTGCCTCTCTTACCAAAATAGCAGGAACTACCATTGCTACTATGAAAATGTATGAGCAAGGAAAGATTAAACTAAGCGATAAGCTTGAGAAATTCTTTAAAAACACTAAAATAGATTACTCTAAAATTAAAATCGAAAAGATTTCATACATCGATACTTTATACAAAGATGAAGTGGATACGGTGAAGCTGAAAAGTGAATACAAAACCATCAGCATTAACGACTCTATGATTGTAGTGATTGACTCAATTACTACTTCTGTTACCCCTAAAAACAATATTTTTAAAGTTCAAATAAGAGATTTATTACTACATCAGTCTGGAATTTCTCCGAGTTTGCCTATTCTCAAATTTATTAAATATAAAGATTCGCTGGGTAATAATTATGTAAAGTATTATAGCAGTGTTTGGAGTAAAGAAAGTCCTACAAAGATTGCTGATAATATGTATTTGCGAAAAAACTATTTTGATTCACTATGGAGCGATACCAAACAACTAAGAGTATATTCCAAAAGTATTTACCAATATAGCGATGTAAATATGATATTAGTTCAAATGGCTATTGATTCTGCAAACCATAGCAGTATTGACAAATATCTTGCTAATAACTTTTACACTTCCTTAGGCTTACAGTTTATTTGCTACAAACCACTTGAACACAAAATACCTAGGAGTAACATTGCCCCCACCGAAATAGATGCCTATTGGCGAAAACAAGTTATACAAGGGAATGTACACGACCCTTCAGCTGCCATGCTTGGTGGTGTTGCAGGAAATGCTGGTTTATTTACCAATGCCAATGACCTTGGTATTTTGTTTCAAATGTTACTAAATGGCGGAAAATATGGAGGCATCAGTTATCTTAACAGTTCAACAATCAATCTATTTACAAGTAAGCAATCAGAAGGCTACCGAGGATTGGGGTTTGATAAACCATCGAAAAACAATATCATTGCCAGATCTGCCTCTATGCACTCGTATGGTCATACGGGGTTTACTGGTACGTGTGTTTGGGTTGATCCTGACAATAAATTAGTTTATGTGTTTCTTTCTAACAGGATATATCCAAGTGTAAAAAATTGGAAACTTAATACCTTACAAATACGCCAAAAAGTGCACCAAGTGGTTTATGATGCCATGAAAGAAGCTAAAGAAAAGGGGAAAAAATAAGTATAACGAAAACAATTATTTTTACTATTATAAAATAAAAATATCTTTTTAAAAATTTTCACTAAATTGTAACTGTATATGTATAACTATGAATTAATTAAAAAATTTGTAACACAAGTTTTTGTAAAAATAGGTTGTAATCATGAAGATGCCGAAAAAGGAGCAGAAATTTTAATAGCAGCAGAACTTAGAGGAATACCTTCGCATGGAGTATTAAGATTGAAAGACTATTTGAATTTGTGGGAAAAAAAACGAATCAACAATAAACCAAATGTAAAAATAGTGTACGAGACGCCTAGCACTGCTGTTGTAAATGGCGATAATGGATTTGGGATAATGGTTGCTCCAAAAGCAATGAATATAGCTATCGAAAAAGCTAAATCTGTTGGTACTGGATGGGTTTCTGTTAATAATTCAAATCATTTCGGCATAGCAGGATATTATGCAATGATGGCTATAAAGCACGATATGATAGGTATTACAATGACTAATGCCAATCCTTTGGTAGCTCCAACATATTCAATTGATAGATTATTAGGTACAAATCCAATTGCTGTTGCTATACCTGCACTTAATCAACCACCTTTTGTTGCTGATTTTGCTACTACTCCAATTGCTAGAGGAAAACTTGATGTAATGCATAGAAAGGGATTAGAAGCTCCTATTGGGTTTGTTCAAGATAAATATGGAAAACCATCTACCAATCCTAATATTTTAACTGAGGGAGGTGCTATTTTGCCTTTAGGTGGTGATAGAGAGCATGGAAGTCATAAAGGTTACTGCTTAGGCAGCATTGTCGATATATTTACATCGGTTCTTTCAGGTGCTAATTTTGGACCTTTTGTTCCCCCATCAGTTGCATATCTTCCTGTTAAAGATATTAGTGTTGGCAAAGGTACAGGACATTTTTTTGGAGCAATGCGTATTGATGCTTTTCAGCCTGCTAATGATTTCAAAAAACAAATGGATAAATGGATTGAAACTTTTAGAAAAGCCAAACCTATTGATGGACAGGAAAAAGTGTTAATTCCTGGCGATATTGAACGCGAATTGGAAGTTACGTATAAAAAAAATGGATTTCCTTTAATGGAATCAGTAATAAAAGAATTAAAGATAATTGCTGAAAAATATGATATTCCTTTTTTTGAATAGAAATAAAAATTATAAATCAATCACCCATACAAATTCCAATTCCTCTAGCAGTTTTTAGCAAGTATGAATCGGTACTTATGACATTATAATTATTAATTGCGTCTTTTAAAGGTACAGAAGTAATATCAGGGTGACGATATGCCACCATTTCTCCGTATTTTTCTTCTAACACCATTTCAAATGCTTTAACGCCAAATTGAGTGGCAAGAATTCTGTCATAAGCATTTGGCATTCCTCCTCTTTGTAAATGGCCTAATACTGTTTCACGCATATCAGTGTCGCAGCCAGCAGCCTTTAATTCATGCATAAGTTTTACAGCTACTCCACCTAACCTAACATTGGCATAACCTACTTCATCGCTTTTTTCAAAAACCTGACCCCCATCTTTAGCCGTTGCTCCTTCAGCAATAACAATGTTTGCAAATCCTTTACCTTTGTTGTATCGCGTATTTAATTTATTAATCACAGAATTTATGTCATAAGGAATTTCTGGTATAAGGCATACCTCAGCTCCTCCTGCTATAGCGGAATGCAGTGCTATCCATCCGGCTCCTCGCCCCATAACTTCAAGTATTAATATACGGTTGTGGCTTGCTGCTGTTGTTACTAATTTATCAACAGCTTCAGTTGCAATCTGAACTGCAGTTTGAAATCCAAATGTAAAATCTGTAGCAGATAAGTCGTTATCAATAGTTTTGGGCACTCCAATTATATTAAGTCCTTTTTCGTAAAGTGATTGTGAAATTCTTTGTGAACCATCACCTCCTATGTTTATCACAGCATCTACTCCCATATATTGCAGTTTTCTTATCATTTCATCCGATCTATCAACGGTAGTCCAACTACCATCTTTGTTTTTAATGGGCCAAGCAAATGGACCTCCTTTATTTGTGGTTCCTATAATGGTTCCGCCGCGAGCATGGATACCAGATACTGCATTTTTATCAAGAATAACAATTTCTGTTGGTTCTTTAATAATTCCATCAAAAGCTTGAATGCTACCAATAACTTCCCAGTCTTTTTCTTGCGAAGCTCTTCGCACAATAGCTCTAATAACTGCATTTAAACCAGGACAATCGCCCCCACCAGTAAGCACCAACACTCTTTTTTTCATAATGGTAATAAATATATATATTATATAATTTTTATTTTATAAAAACCTTCAGTAATCTATTTAGGCAAATATTAAAACAATTTTGATTTATTTTAATAATTTATTTTCAAAAATACTCTTTTTTATTAAAAATACTTTTATAAAAAAAGGCTGCTCAAAAGAACAGCCTCTTTATAATGCAATAAAGCATATTATTATTTCATATTGATAGTAACGTAGCCACTATTAATAAACACTTCGTCTTCGTTGTATATGGAAAGTTTATATTTACCTGCTTTGTAGAAAGTGTATTTAAAAAATGGGGCAGTCCAAGAATATTTAATTGTATAATTCTTGGTTTCGATGAATTTATCATAATCACCGCTGCTTGTTTTTTTCCATACATCAACAATTAATTTTTCAGTTTTCATTGATTTTCCATTAACAACCTGAACTTGGACGTAGCCACCACTAGGGTTAATTGTAAATGATTTGAATGCATTTACTGCTTCTCCATCAACTACATCTTCGCAAAAGATAACTTCTGAATCACTGTAATAGCTAGATGTTACCTGACTCTTACAAAACTAATTGATAAAACTGTAATAATTACAGCAAATAAGGATTTTAATTTCATAGCTTTAATTTTTTTTGGTTATTACTAAATTTAATTTTTTGGTTTTACAAATTTATTTAACAAAATTGATAAAAACAAATGTTTTATTATAAAAGAAAAATATTTTTCAACTTTTATATTAAAAAAAATGATTTTTATTGTAACACAATTTCTTTTGTATAATATCCATTGGCAATTTGAAGAGAAACAAGGTAAGCCAATTTGGTTATTTTTTTAAAATTAACGGTGTTTAGATCGCCATAAGTATCGGTCGTATATTGCAAATGCTCAAAGCTATTTGATGAAATAAAATATAAGTAAGGAATAGTCTTATCATGAATAGCAGTAGCATCGGCAAAATTGCCGCTATAAGTCGGTTCAACCATCTTTTTGGTATAAAGTGAATCTGTTTGTTTTGAAAGATACCATAAGGTTGGAGAACTTTTCCCGTTGCTTATAGGTGTACTATCACCATATCCGATGCAATCTAAATTGAATATAGCAATAATTTTTTCCATAGGTACAGGTAAGTGGTTCACAAAAAAATCAGAACAAAACAATCCTTGTTCTTCGGATGTAAAATGAATAAAAATAATAGAGCGTTTGAGTTTTATATTGTTTTGAGCATATATATTTGCAATTTCAAGCACTGATGCACAACCAGAAATGTTAGCAGAGGGATTATGATTTTCTTCTGATTGTTCACCAGCATGTTCTATATGTGCAGCTATAATAAGATATTCGTCTTTTAATTGGGGGTCTTTTCCTTCTATGATGCCTACTATATTCATTGTTGAATCTTAAATATTTATTTTATTCCTTGAGATATCATTTTAATTAAAAGTTTGTTTTTTCTATACTTAACTTTATTTATTAATGGTTGGTCTTGAAATAAAATTATACTTTTTAAAATAACAAAAACTATGCCATGCGTCTTTAAGTTGGTTTTTTAAATCAACTCTCTTAAATTTATTTTGAAAAGAAGTATTTTATTGGCTCGTTTCACATTTAAATCAATTTTCTTGCCTTTTAATCTAAGTATTTTTTTTATTTCAGTTAATTCATAATTATTAACTTCAATTCCTTTAATAGCAATCAATTCATCACCTTCTTTAAGCCCAACTTCAGAGGCAGGTGAATTTTCATAAACGGCATTAATAATAACTTTTGAGGTGCCAATAATCTTCTTTAATTCAATTCCAGAGCAATTAACTTCGCTGTATATGCTATCGGATTTATAGATATACTTTCCTAAATACATTTTGTTATTTTTATAATCAATACCAATGGATGCGAATCGTGTTAATATATCCATACCAATAATTCCATCGTAATCATTAGATGAAAGCGTTCCTTCATCTGATAAACTTAACATATATGGAATACTATCCATTTGTTGCTTTCCGAATTTTAGTGTTTTCATTCTGGTCTTATAAGACTTTTCGGCACCAATGACGCCTGTTGCATTAAAAGTATAAAATTTTTCTAATTTTGATAATAATTTATTTTTCTTGATAAATGGGTTATTAAAAGCGATAGCATTTCTATAACCTAAGTCTATCATAAAGTTTCCAAGCATGCTGTCATTATTATAAAGAATGAATGAAGTGTTAATAACAGGGCATTTGTTTATTATATTAAAATCGATTGGAAATAAAGAATCTTTTTGTTCAAAATCAATGCTATCTTTATATAATTGAATTTTCTCTCTAACAAAATCAATATTGACAATGTATTTTTTAAACAATGCTTCTCCAATGAATCCATCAATAGTAACTCCGAAGGTTTCTTCTAGGTTTTCTAAAGGTATCTGAACCAGAATTAGGCTGTCTAATTTAAGATTTCCAATAAAAATGGTATTGTTTTCTGAATAATAAACAGAATCAGTTTTAAGAGCCCCAGAAAATGATCCTTTTTTATCAAACTTATATTTTAGAAGTTTGGCAGTTCTTGTGTTTATTATTGTTTCATCAACACCAGAATCAATAATAAATTTCAAACTATCGGTTTGGTTGAGCTTTAGATTAATAAAAATCCAATTACCTGACAATTTAAAATCTATTTCTGTGGGTGCTTTTAAATGCAGCTTAGTGTTTGGCACACATGAAAAGAACAAAACTAACATCAAAATAAAAGAGAAACACTGTATAAGTATATTTTTCAAGGCTTAAAATTTCTAATTCAATGACAAACCTAAAAAAAAATGATTAATCACAAATACTATTTAAAAATTTATCATTATTTGAATCTTTTTAATAATTATTTTTACTAAATTTGTAAGTAATAAAAAAAGGAAATTTAAATTAATACAAATATTATGGGACTATTTAATAAATTAAAAGGTGAATTAATTGATATCGTTGAATGGTTAGATCCTTCAAATGATACTTTAGTATTTCGTTTCAGGCGAGAGCACGATGATAACGAAATTAAAAATGGGGCAAAACTTGTATGTAGAGAATCACAAGCCTGTGTGTTTGTTAATGAAGGCAAACTTGCCGATGTTTTTCAACCAGGCACTTATACACTTTCAACAAGTAATTTGCCAATACTTTCTACATTGAAGGGTTGGAAATATGGTTTCAACAGCCCATTTAAGGCTGAAGTATATTTTGTGAATACTAAGAACTTCACTGACCTTAAATGGGGAACTCCAAACCCTATCATGATGCGTGATGCTGATTTTGGTATTGTTAGAATTAGGGCTTTTGGAAGCTATACAATGAGAGTGAAAGACCCAGCTAAATTTGTAAAAGAAATTTCTGGTACCAATCCTCATTTTACTACTGATGGCATCACAGAACAATTAAAAAACGTTATTATCACTCGTTTTACTGATTTTCTTGGTGAAAGTAAGATACCAGTGCTTGATTTAGCTGCAAAATATGATGAAATATCTAAAGAAGTTACTACAAAAATTACTCCTGAGTTTGAAGAATATGGTATTGAAATAACCAAATTCTTGGTAGGCAACATATCCTTACCACCAGAAGTAGAAGAAGCAATGGATAAACGCACAAGTATGGGTGTTATTGGCAACTTGGGTGCTTATGCTCAATATCAAGCTGCAAATTCTATGGAAGCTGCTGCAAACAACCCTGGTGGAATGGCTGGTGCTGGTGTAGGAATGGGGATGGGTTTTGCAATGGCAAATCAAATGGGAAATATGTATCAACCAACTCAGTTTAATCCACAAAATCCACAAAATCAAGGTGGAGCTATGCCTCCTCCTCCTCCAAGCATTCAAATTTTTGCTATGGTAAATGGTCAACAAGCTGGTCCGTTTAATGAACAAACTTTAATGCAAATGATTCAGTCTGGAAGTGTTAATAAAGAAACAATGGTTTGGAAACAAGGAATGCCACAATGGATACAAGCAGGCCAAATTCCTGAAATGGCTAATTTGTTTAATCAAATGCCACCACCACCACCACCTGCTTCTTAATATATTCAATTCTAAATTAAGCCGTATGATATTTATTGTACGGCTTATTGTTTTTAAAATAGCTATTAATAATAATATTTCTAAATATGGAAGATTTTACACTTAAAGAAACCAGAACCAATCAAGATTTGAAATGCAAAAATTGTGCTTCTGTCCTTAAATTCAAACCAGGTACCAATGCTTTGGTATGCGAACATTGTGGAACCGAAAATATTATTGAGGTTTCTCTTGAGCAAGATAAGATTGAAGAAATAAATTTTGTTGATTTTATTAATAACAAATTAAAAGATGAAGAAAAAATAGACGTAGCTACTGTTAAATGTACCAGTTGCGGAGCTGTATCAACTTTAAAACCCAATGTTACTTCAGACTCTTGCCCTTTTTGTGGAGTAAGTTTGGTTATTTCAAGTGGAAGCACCAGTAGTATGATAAAGCCTAAATCTTTATTGCCTTTTAAAATTGAGCAAAAGCAAGCTATGGAACTTTTTAGAACTTGGGTAAAAAAACTTTGGTTTGCTCCTTCAGCCCTTAAAAGTAAGATTCAAAATATTGATAAATTGGTGGGTATTTATATCCCTTACTGGACTTATGATTCCAATACCACCACGAGATATAGCGGAGAGCGAGGAACCTATTACTACACTACCGAATCATATACAACAACTGAAAATGGACAACAGGTAACTAAAACCAGACAAGTAAAACATACGAGCTGGTCAAGTGTAAGTGGCACTGTTACTAAGTTTTTTGATGATGTAATGGTTTTAGCAAGCAAATCGCTTACTAAAAAATATGCGGATGCATTAGAACCT
>Ga0100388_10003743_pt1 | contig 12866 bp, 9 predicted proteins | sample CryGeymeta201512_FD_81536 | JGI IMG/M metagenome (GOLD analysis project Ga0100388, IMG submission 81536) | Groundwater microbial communities from Crystal Geyser aquifers in Utah, USA - Crystal Geyser metaG 2015-12 | ecosystem: Environmental > Aquatic > Deep subsurface > Groundwater | place: USA... | reverse complement strand
TTTGCCCGACCGTGCTTTGCCCGACCGTGCTTTGCCCGACCGTGCTTTGCCCCACCAGGACTTGAGGAAGGATTATGGCGCATCTCGACTTCGAGCGGCCCCTGGCCGAGTTGGAGCAGCGCATCGGCGAGCTCGAGGCGTTGGCCCAGGGAGAAGGCTTGGCCATGGATGGCCAGCTCATGGATCTGCGCGCGCGAGCCGTCGAGCTGCGCGAGGATCTCTACCAAAGCCTGACCATCTGGCAGAAGGTCCAGCTCAGCCGTCACCCGGACAGGCCCTACTTCAACGATTACCTCGAGCGCATCTTCGAGGACTTCGTCGAGCTGCATGGGGACAGGCTGTTCCGCGACGATCCCTCCATCGTCGCCGGCTTCGCGCGCCTGGACGGTGAGACCGTGGCCGTCATCGGTCAGCAGAAGGGCCGCACGACCCGCCAGAAGGTGATGCGGAACTTCGGCATGGCTCACCCCGAGGGCTATCGGAAGGCCATGCGCGTGATGCAGCTGGCCGACCGCTATCGCAGGCCCATCTTCACCTTCATCGACACGCCCGGCGCCTATCCAGGCATCGGCGCGGAGGAGCGTGGCCAGGCGGAGGCGATCGGTCGATCGCTGCTGGTCATGTCCCAGCTCACCGTGCCCGTGGTGGCCACCGTGCTGGGCGAGGGAGGCTCGGGTGGGGCGCTCGCGTTGGGCGTGGCCAACCGCGTGCTGATGTTCGAGTTCTCCACCTACTCGGTGATCACCCCCGAGGGTTGCGCCTCGATCCTGTGGCGCGACGGGGCTCGCAGCGCCGACGCCGCCGAGCAACTGGGCCTGCTCGCCGGCAAGGCGGCCGAGCTCGGCATCGTGGATCGCGTGCTGCCGGAGCCTCTCGGCGGGGCCCAGCGCGACACGGACGCGTCCGCACGGACGCTCGGGCAGGCGCTGCGGGAGGAGCTCGCCGAGCTGTCGAAGCTGGACGGATCGGCGCTGCGCGAGCACCGCTACGCTCGCTTTCGGGCGCTCGGCCGCTTCCTCGAGTCCTGAGAGTCCTGCGACCGAGGATCGCTCTGCGCGTGGGCAGCTCGAGGTCGGAGAACGCGCCCGGTTTTTTGACCGGGCTCGTGTCGGCTCCTTACGATGGGTCACGGTCACGAGGGCCCATCCATCTCATGAGACGCTTGCTCCTGCCATTGCTCCTCTCTGCCACCGGCGCCTTCGGCTGCGCCTCGGGGGCGGCGAACGCCGAAGGCAGCCTCGACCAGCTGCGTGAGCTGCAGGCCTCGGTCGAGGAGCGAGACGCCCAGGTGGCACGTCTCGAGCGACACGAGACGGAGCTTCAGGCCCGCGACAGGCGCCTTCGCGCGGAATTGGCCCTGGCTCGAGCGGACGCTCGCGAGCTTCGCTCCGAGCTTCAGCTGCGTCGCCGGACCCGTCAGCTGGGCGCGAACACGAGCGCTTTGGCCAGTGACGACGGCTGGATCGAGCAGGACGGCTTCGCCGCCACGGCGCCGGCTTGGGCCGAGGCCCCTCAGGCGACCGAGCCGGACGACGAGGCTCAGGAGCAGCCGGCGCAGGCGGAAGCGCCCGTCGACGACGACGCCCCGCGACCCGTGCTGCGTCTCTACGGGACGCCCGAGGCCCCGCCGGAGCAGGCCAGCGTGAACGCGGCGACCCTCTCCCCGGCCACCTTCGGCGTGCGACCCGCCGTCGCCCCCTTGCCCGCGGTGTCGGCCAGCGCCGCACCGGTGCCGACGAGCGATACTCCGCTTGCGGCCCCGAACGACGCCGCCGTGCGCGAGTACCGCGCGGCGCTCGCCCTGGTTCGTGATCGTCAGCTCGACCAGGCCCTGCCAGCCCTCGAGCGCTTCGTCGCCGCGCACCCCGATCATCCCTACGCCGACAACGCGCTCTATTGGCGCGGTGAGGTGTTCTTTCTTCGGCATCAATTCCCACAGGCGCTCCGTGAATACATGCGCTTGCTCTCGACCTATCCAGACGGCAACAAGGTGGCGGACGCATTGCTTCGTTCCGGGATCTGTCATCTCAGAATGGGGGACGCGGCCCGAGCGCGTGCCAGCTTTCGCCGCTTGCGCGAGAGTTTCCCCCAAAGCGTCGCGGCGCGTACAGCGTCGCGGGAGGACGCCTCATGAAGAAGTGGTTCAGGCTCACGCTGCTCATCGCTCTCGCCGCGCCGGCGCTGTCTGGCCCGGCCGTGAGCGCCCAAGATGGGGATGAGGACACGGTCTCCGATAGCGCCGAAGGCAGCCACTCCATGGACGAGGCGCGCGCGACGGGCACCGGCATTCGCATTCGCGGTGCCCGAGCACCAGGCGTCGTGCCGGAGTTCTACAACGTCCGTCAGGGTGACACGCTCTGGGATGTGACCGGGCGCTACTACGGCAACCCCTGGCAATGGCCGCGCGTTTGGTCGTACAACCCCGAGGTCACCAATCCCCATTGGATCTACCCGCAAGATCGACTTCGCCTGCGCCCCAATGGTCCGATGCAGGCCCAGCTGCCGAACACGGATCCTGGATTGCGCATGCAACACGCCGCGCAAGGCACCATCTGGCTTCGCGAAGAGGGCTACCTCGACGCCGACGCGCTCGAGGACTCGGGAGAGATCGTGGGCTCGCCCGAGGAGCAGATGCTGCTCTCGCCCTTCGACGAGGTCTACGTTCGCTTCCAGAACGACGACGCCGCGCGTCCGGGCACCGACTACACCATCTTCCGTCAGATGCGCCCGAGCGAACGACGATCGGAGGAGCGCGGGCAGCTCGTGCGCATCCTCGGCACGATTCGTCTGCGCAACTACGACCGCGAGCGTCACATCGGGCGCGCCCTGATCCGTGAGGCGCTCGATCCCATCGAGCGCGGTTTCCGCGTCGCCGCCGTGCCTCGTCGCTTCTCCGAGGTCCCGCCCGTCACCAACGACCGCGATCTCCAGGCTCACGTGGTGGCCACGCTGCGTCCGCTGCAGCTCAGCGCGGACCAGCAGATCGTCTTCGTCGACGTGGGCTCGGAGCAGGGCATCCAGGCGGGCAATCGGCTCTTCGTGGTGCGCGAGGGGGACCAGTGGCGTCAGAACCTGACCTCCGGCTTGGAGTACGGCGCCACGCATCCGGACGAAGGGGAGCGGGACGCCACCGACTTCCCGCCCGAGATCCTGGCCGAGGGCCGCGCCGTGGACGTTCGTCCGCATACGACAGGCCTGATGATCACTCGCTCCGTGCAGGAGATCGAGGTCGGTGACCGGGTCGAGATGCGCCGCGGCTTCTGAGCGGATCCCCGCAGCCGATGAAGTGCGTTGATCGGGCCCCGCCCTTCGGGTGACACTGACGACGTGGACCCCGCGACGACGCCCGGCGATCGGATCGCCGACCTGGAAGACGCACTCGAGCGCGAGCGCGAGAAGGTGCACGCGCTCCAGGACATCGGCGCCGCTCTGGGCTCGACGCTGGATCCGAGCGAGCTGCTGACCCTCGTGCTCGAACGCGTCAGTCGCGTCATGGACGCGGAGCGCTCCACCCTCTACTTGCTCAACGACGCAGGCGACGAGCTGCGGGCCGAGGTGGCGCAGGGCGAGCACATCGAGCCCATCCGCCTGCCCGTGGGCGAAGGCCTGGCGGGCACGGTCGCCGAGAGCGGTCGCAGCCTGAACATCAAGGACGCCTACAAGGATCCGCGCTTCGATGGCGCCTGGGACAAGCGCACGGGCTTCCGCACGCGCTCGACCCTGTGCGTGCCGTTGAAGAATCAGTACGGTCGCATCATCGGCGTGGTGCAGGTGCTGAACAAGCGCAGCGGCTATTTCTCGCAAGAGGACGAGTCGCTGCTGGCCGCCCTCGGTGCGCAGGCGGCCGTGCTCATCGAGAACTCCAAGCTCTTCCAGTCCGTGGTGACCAAGAACATGGCCTTGGTGCAGGCGCAGGAGGAGCTGGAGGCGAAGGTTCGTGAGCTCGACGTGCTGTTCGAGATCGCGCAGGTGGCCGCCGGCGCGACCGAGCTCGACGAGCTGCTCGAGGGCGTGCTCGCGCGGACGATGCGCGCGGTGGGCGCCGAGGCGGCGTCGATCCTGCTGACGGACGACGAGACGGGGGAGCTGCGTTTTCGCGCCGCGGTCGGCGGCGAGCCGGAGGCCGTGCGTCGGGTGCGCATCGCGCTTGGTCAGGGCATCTGCGGCTGGGTCGCGCAGCATGGCGTCTCGCAGGTGGTCAACCGCGTGCAGGCGGACGACCGCCACTCGATGCGGCTCGCCGAGAGCATCGGCTACAACCCGAAGTCCGTGCTGTGCGTGCCGCTCTCCTTGCCCCACGGCGCGGGCGCCATGGAGCTGTTGAACAAGGCCCACGGCAGCCAGAACTTCACGGAGGACGACCTGAAGCTCGCCACGGTGATCGCGGGGCACGTCTCGACCGCCATCGCGGACGCGCGCCGGAGGGAGCATGAGGCCCGTCGCGAGCGCCTGTCGAGCATCGGGCAGTTCCTCTCCAGCGTTCTCCACGACCTGAAGACGCCGTTGACGGTGATCTCGGGCTACTCGCGCCTCTTGGCCGAGGAGCAGGATTCCGAGAAACGCGCCGCCTACACCGAGACGGTGCTGCGGCAGGTGCACCTGATGACGGCCATGACGCGGGAGACCCTCGCCTTCGCTCGAGGGGAGCGGAAGCTGTGGGTGCGCAAGGTCTACCTCTACAAGTTCTTCGAGGAGCTGCAGGAGCAGCTCGTGCGTGACTACGAGGGTCGGGGCATCGCCGTCGAGCTACGCCTGAATGACCGCGGCACGGCGCGCTTCGACGAAGAGAAGCTGCGCCGCGCCATCATCAACCTGGCACGAAACGCCGCCGAGGCTCTGGGCGAGGGCGGCGGCACCTTCACCATGGAGGTGAGTCGAGACGCGGAGGGCGGGCTGCTGCTGCGCTTCTCGGACGACGGTCCGGGTGTGCCCGAGTCGGTCCGTGAGCGTCTGTTCGAGGCCTTCACCACGGCGGGCAAGGCGCAGGGCACGGGCCTCGGCCTGGCCATCGTGCGCTCCATCGTGGAGGAGCACGGCGGTCACGTGCGGCTCGACGTGTCGGACGGACGCACCACCTTCGAGCTGCAGATTCCGCAGACCGAGGAGGTCGACAACCAAGGAGGCGAGCCCGGGCAGAGCGCCGCCTAGCTCGCGCATGGCTCCGCACGGTTCGCGCAGGCACGGTTCGAGCAGACTCAGCGGTCTCGCGACACGCCACGGCCGGACTCAGCCCTCGGCGAAGTCCTTCTCGGAGCGCTCCTGGTCTTCCTTGCAGCGAATGCACAGCTCGGCCTCGGGCCGCGCCTCGAGGCGCTTGGTCGAGATGGGCTCCTCGCACTCGATGCAGATGCCGAACTCGCCGTCTTCGATCTTCTTCAGCGCCTTCTCGATCTTCTTGAGGAAGATGCGATCCCGCCCACGGAGGCGGAAGGTGAAGGACTGCATGTATTCGGTGGAGGCCAGGTCCATCTCGTCCGGCAACTCGCTCGAGTCGAGCGTCATGTCCTCTTCCATCGTCTCTCTGGCGCGCTGCACGACGTCGTCGCGCTTGGCCTCGAGGGTCTTCTTGAAGCGGTTCAAGTCGCTCTTCTTCATGGCGTCTCCGGGCTGGTTCCCAGGTTGGGAGCGCAGCAGGATAGCCATGGCACACCGCGAGTCAAGGCAGCATGCGTCGCCCCTCGACCCGACCAAAGCGCAGTCGACGCGACAGCAAGTCCAGGAGGAAGAGCCCCAGCGCCAGGGCGAGCAGGGGCGGCCACAGGGGCCTGTCAGCGCGCAGCGCACGACCCCGAGGCGCGAGCAGCCAGCTCAGCGTCGGGTCCGCCTGCCCGCCGCCCTCGGCGGAGATCCGGGCCAGGGCGTCGGCGCCCCCTTCCTGCTGGGCGTATTCGCGCGGGTAGGGCCGGTCCACCCGCGCCAGCGCCTGACCGTAGCGTTGCCCGTCGCGGGTGATGGCGGCGCTGACGCGGAAGGAGCCATAGCCCGCGAGGGGCAGCCGGGCCTCGTAGCGTCCCGGCGCCACGCTCTCGAGGGGCGCCGTCTGGTGGCCCTCGTCCTGGCCCTGGCCCTGGCCGGCCACGGGACCGTCGAGCGTGACCTCGCCCTCGAGGTCCTCGACCAGCTCGTCCGCCGCGTCGATGGCGTCGATGCTGACCCTCACCTCGTCGTCCTCGACGTGCGCCTCCATGGGCAGGCTGCGGTCGTGGCGCTGGCGCATGTGCTCACGCACCAGCTGCGCGAAGAAGCGCGAGGATCCCGGCCAACTCAGCCAGTCCGCGGCCCAGCGGTTCGTCAGGTCCGAGGTCCAGGCCAGGGACCAGCCGAGACCGACGCGCCAGCGCGCGAGGATGGGCTCCCCGAGGTCACTGGCGAGGATCACCTGGCTCGGGCGACCACGGGCCTGGGTGGCGACGTAGCCGCGCAGGTAGGGCGCGTGCGCGATGTCGACGCCGCGCAGGAAGTCCGCCGGCTCCACCGCGTGCGGGACGAAGTACTCCTCCACCGCCGCGCCGCGCGAGACGGTGGTGGTCTCTCGCATGAAGATGCGAGGGATGCTGTGAGGATCGGCGGTGAAGTAGCTGCGCCCTCCGCCTTCGTTGGCGATCTCCGTGAGCAGGGCGCGGTTCACGTCGGCGCCGAGGCCGACGGTGGAGAGCGTGATGCCCTCGGCGCGCATCACCTGCACCAGCTCCGAGATCCCTCGCTCTGGAGACTGGCCGTCCGTGAGCAGGATGACGTGCTTGAAGCGCGCGCGGATGCTGGAGAGATCGCGATATGCCAGGTCGAGGGCCGGAAAGATGGCCGTGCCGCCGCGCGAGGCGAGTCGGCCGATGTCGCGCAGGATGCCCACGCGGTTGCCCGCGCTCTGCATGCGCACCACGTGCTCGGGCTGGGAGTCGAAGCCGATCACGCCCAGGTAGTCGCTGGCCGAGAGCATGCGCGCCGTGGCCTTGGCCGCCTCCTTGGCCAGATCGAGCTTCTGTCCGTTCATCGAGCCGCTCTTGTCGATCACTAGCGCCAAGGCGAGGGAGGGCTCGTCTCGCCGACGCTGGCTGTCCATGCGCACGGGAGCGAGGCGTGCGAGGCGCGTGTCCTGCCAGCCGCCCAGGCCGAAGCCACGGTCGCCACCCGCCATCAAGAAGCCGCCGCCCTGATCGCGAACCCAGCGCTCGATGGCCAGCTGCTGCGTGGCACCCAGCTCGCCCGCGGAGACGTTGGAGAGCACGAAGAAGTCGAAGGGGGCGAGCTCTCGTGCGCTGGTGGGGATGCCGGCGGGTCCGCGCACGTCCACCTCGAGCTCGGCCGCCTCGAGCGCGCGCACGAAGGGGCCGGCGTGGGCGCGGTCTCCTTCGACGTAGAGCACGGCCGGTCGCCCGGGGATCGTCGGTGTGGTCTCGAAGCGGTCGTTCTCGGGGAAGTGATCGGGGGTGTCACCGCGCAGCTCGGCCACGTAGGTCACGGGACCCGCGCGGTGCACCACGGAGCGCAGCGTGAATTCCTGACGCCCGGCCTCGAGCGTGACATCACGGCCGGGATCGAGCCCGTTCGGGTGTCCGTCCTGCGTGAGGCTCAGGTGTGCGCTCCCGGCCTGGGTCGCGAAGACCTGCACGCGCACGTTGAAGGGCTGACCCACGTCGATGGCGTCGGGCAGCTCGAGGCCCGAGATGGCGTGCTCCGCCGGTCGCCCGTGCATGTCCATGGCGTAGGAGATCTCGACGTCGCGGGCGGCAGCCGCGCGCGCGGCGCGCATATCGTCGCCACGCGTCTGCACGCCGTCACTGAGGATCAGAAGACGCCTCAGATGCGCGGGGGGAAAGAGCGCCTCCGCCAGCGTGAGCGCCTGCTCGAGATCCGTCGCGTTCCGTTCATGCGCGTCGGTCGGCCGCTCGATCCCGGCGGCCGGATCCTGCGCGTCTCGGTCGATGGGCACCCGTCGCGCATGGCGCGCGTAGGCGACCAGGAAGAGCGTGGCGTCGCCGCGTCCGGCGTAGGCCTCGCGCACGCGTCGTCGCGCGTCGTCGAGGGCTTGATCCGTGATCGAGTCGGAGACGTCGACGAGCACCCCGAGCGCCACCGTGGTGACGTCGATCTCGCGGCTCGGCGCGCTCAGGGCCAGGGCCAGGGCCACGACGCCGAGGGCGCGCAGCGTGGTGGCGAGCACGAGCTGAAGGCGCGAGAGCCCGGCCAGGGAGAGCGTGGCTGCGTAGATCACCAAGGGCACGAGCGCGATGGCCATCAGCGCGCGCGGTCGCGCCAAACGCAGCGCGAATTCAGCCAGGGAAAATCCGAGCCCGTCCGCGGGCAGCTGCCACAGCGCCAGGGCCAGGCCCGTCGCGACCAGCAGGGTCAGCAGTAGGCCGAGGAAATGGCGCCTCATAGCGTCCACCGTCGATGCCAGGCGAAGCTCTCGATCAGCAGCCAGACCAGGGCGAAGAGCACGAGGGGCGGCCAGAGTTCACGACGAAGGCCGGGGCGTCCGTGGCTGGGCGCGTGCAGCGTCTCACCCCAGAGGGTGCTCGTGCTCGGAGGCTCGGCCAGAGTCTCGTCGGCGCGGTCGAGGTTGGCCGCGATCTCGGCCGTGCCGCCGGCGAACTCCACGCGATGGATGCCCACCTGCTCGGCCACGACGCGCGCCACGCCGTGCTGCACGGGCAGGGCGAGTCGCTCCCCGTTCGGCTCGAGCAGCGTGGCCTGCTGCACCTCCGCGGGCACGAGCACCTGCTCGGACGTGCCCGTGCGTGTGCTCGAGAGGCGCGCGTGGGTCGCCTCGCCGAAGCCCTCGATGGCATCGAGCAGCAGGATGGGCCAGGCGACGCGCAGCACCAGATCGCTCTCCCGTGGTGCGAAGGTGAAGGCCAGGAAGGGCGCGCCCTCGCGCACTCCCTCGACCAGGAGCGGGCCGTCGGGCGACGCGCCCAGGACGTGGTCGCCGGGTTGGGTGCGAACCGAGAGAGCGCGCGCGATGTTCACGTCGTCGAGGGCCGTGAAGCGCAGCAGAGACGCGTGCCGATCGAGGCGCGAGAAATAGGGTGAGACGATCTCGCCCGTGACCTCGAAGGGCGCGTAAGAGCCCGCCTGAGGCTGGGGGCGCAGGTAGATCGCGGGGATCCGCGGCGCGCTCGGGGGCAGCCACTCGTCGAAGATGACGACGTCGAAGCCAGGCTCCTCGTGCACGCGGGTGGCGTATTCTTCGGGCGTGATCTCGCTGACGTCGAGCACCTCGTCGAGCAGGAGCGCGGCCGAGAGGTAGAGGTCTCCGCGGCTCACGGCGAGCACCCGTGAGCGCCGTCGCGCGGGCAGGAGCGCGTAGGCGTGATCGTCGAGATCGAGGGCGTCGCCGAGATCGTCCGCGGGCGTCAGGTGCGCCTCGAGCGAGTGATTGGCGCCGCTGAGCTGCGGCAGATCCGGCCGCAGACGCGCGCCGCCAGGGAGGGTCAGGCGCTGCGCGTAGATCGGGTGGCCCCCATCCGAAATCGTGAGGTCGGCCCGACGATCCGGTCCCGACGTGGCCGAGATCTCGATGGCGATGGCTGCGCGGCTGCGGTCCAGGGGCAGTCGCCGCGCGGCAAAGGAGAGGATGCCGAGGTTGGGTGCGGGGCGACCGACACGAAGCGCCGACAGTCGGATCTGGCGACGCGAGAGCGCCTCGCGCAGGTCGGGGCGTGCCGTCCACTCGCCGTCGCCGACGAGCACGATCTCCGGGTGTGCTTCGCCTTCGAGTACGTCGAGGCCGAGCTCGAGACCCGCGTCCAGGCGAGTGCCGGCCTGCTCGGGTCGTAGCGCGTCGATGGCCTGGCCCAGCACGCTGACATCGTCCGTGAGTCCCGTACGCGGAGTGGCGCGCTCGCCCACGGTCGCTATCAGGAGTCGATCGCTGGGGCCGAGCTCGTCCACCAGCCGGTGCAGCCGTCGCTTCGCCTGGTCGAGGCGCGTCGGTTCCGCTTGGTTCGGGGAAGCGTTCGTGCTCGGCGACGCGCCTGTGTCGGGCTCACGACTGCCCATGGACGCGCTCACGTCCACCAACACCACGAGCGCGCGACTGGCGTCGCCGGCGGTGCTGCGTCGGGGATCCCCGAGGGCGAAGGCCAGTGCCGCGCAGAAGAGCAGCGCCAGCAGCAGGGAGAGCAGCCAGCGCAGTCGTCCGAAGAGGCGCTCGCGCTGATGCTCCATCAACAGCTCCTCGAAGAGAGGAGCGAAGGGGACGAGGATCTCGCGCCTGCGCACGCGCAGGAAGTAGAGCCCGAGGATGGCCGCGCCCACGCCGGCGAAGACGGCGAGCACCTCGATCAGGGAGAGACCGAGCAGCTGCATCGATCAACCCAACACGCCGCCGCGTCGCAGCACCGAGAGCACGGCCTCGTCGAAGGGCGTCGACACGTCGAGCGGCTGGTAGACCACCTGCTTGTCGCGGCAGGTCGCGCGCAGCTGCCCGAGGCGCTTCTCGTACAGCTCGCGGTAGCGCAGCAGAAGTCTGGGCGTCAGCGTCACGTCCCGGGTGCGGCCCGTCTCCGCGTCCACCAGGCGCAGATCCCCGTGCAGCGGCGGATCGGCCTCGCGGCGATCGACGATGTGCAGCACCTTCAGCTCGAAGCCGGCGTGGCGCAGCACGTCGAGGGCGCCCTCGACGCCGTGCGGGTCGTACAGATCGCTGAGCAAGATGGCCACGCCTCGGCGCCGCTGGCGTGCGACGAAGGCGCGTGCGGCGGCCGCCAGATCCGTCGTCTGCTCGGCGCGCAGGGGCGCGAGGAAGGAGAAGACGCGGAAGATTCGGCGCTTGCCCCGGGTCGCCGGTAGTGACTCGCGCACGGCCGTGTCGAGGGTGTTGAGCGAGACGCGGTCGAGGTTGGCGAGGGCGACGTAGGCCAGCGCCGCCGCGACGCGTTTGGCGTAGTCGAGCTTCTGACTCGCCTGCATCGAGCGCGAGGTGTCGATCAGGAGATGGACCTTCAGATCTTCCTCCTCCTCGAACAGGCGCACGAGCAATCGCCCCGTGCGCTGGTAGACGTTCCAGTCGATGGCGCGGAAGTCGTCACCCGCGGCGTACTCCCGGTGATCGGCGAACTCGATGCCCGAGCCGACCTTCTTCGAGCGGCGGTCGGCGCGGCTTCGCCCCGCGTAGACTCGGCGCGAGACCAAGGCGAGCACCTCCAGGCGGCGCTGGAACTCCTCGTCGAAGAGGGCGTCCGGATCCGTCTCGGCTGCGGTGTCACCGCTCAATCGGCACGCTCCGGCACCGCCTCGATCACGGCCTGGAGCAGATCGTCCGGGGCCACGCCCTCGGCCTCGCCTTCGAAGTTGAGGATCAAGCGATGGCGGAGCGCCGCCTTCATCACCTCGCGCAGATCCTCCGTCGCCACCGCGAAGCGCTGCGCGAGCAGACAACGCACGCGCGCAGCGAGCAGGCAGGCCTGAGCGCCACGGGGGCTGGCGCCGAAGCGCACGAAGCGCCGCACCTCGTCGGGCGCGCTCGGGTGATCGGGGTGCGTCGCCGTGAGCAGGCGGATGGCGTAGTCGCGCACGTGCCGGGCGACCGCCACCTCGCGCACGACCCCGCGCATCTCGAGGATGCGGGGCGCGCCGAGCACGGCGTGGATGTCGTCGGTCATGGCGCCTGTGGTGCGCGCGAGGATGCCGTGCAGCTCCTCGCGCGTGGGGAAGCCGACCTGGAGCTTGAGCAAGAAGCGATCGAGCTGGGCCTCGGGCAGCGGGTAGGTGCCCTCCATCTCGAGCGGGTTCTGCGTGGCGAGCACCAGGTAGGGCTCATCCATCTTGCGCGTGCGGCCCGAGACCGTGACCGAGTGCTCCTGCATCACCTCGAGCAGCGCGCTCTGGGTCTTGGGCGTCGCGCGGTTCACCTCGTCGGCGAGTACGACGTTGGCGAACACGGGCCCCTCGCGAAACTCCACGCGATGCGCGCCGTCGACCGCCTCGGTCAGCACGTTGGTGCCGACGATGTCCGCGGGCATCAGGTCGGGCGTGAACTGGATGCGGTTGAAGCGCAGATCGAGCACGTCGGCGAGGGTGCGCACCATCAGCGTCTTGCCCAGACCCGGCACGCCCTCGAGCAGCGCGTGGCCGCCGGCCAGCAGGCAGGTCAGGACACCCCGTAGGGTGTCGTCCTGTCCCACGATGCGTTTGTGGATCTCGTCCTCCACGCGCGCGACGTCGACGCAGAAGGCCTCGACCAATGCTTCGGGATCGGACTGAGCGTCGGACGCCTCGTGGGTCTCGGACGCATCTTCCTGGCTCGTCGTCATGGCTGCACCTCTCGGGGGCGGATCAGTTGGAAGTAGCGCCTCACGTAGAAGCGGTAGCCCGGCGGCACGCGGTCGCGCTCGAGCACCTCTTCGGAGTGTCCGCGGTAGTCGCCGTAGACGCGTTGGTAGCCCTGGCCCACGAAGCCGCGAGCGGCCGCGCCGTCGATCACCTCGCTGCGGCTCGGACCCTCCGACGCTTGGCCGTGGATGCGTGAATCATTCAGCCCGTGGGCAATCGCCGTGGGATCGTCGAGGCGCGTCTCGTCGTGGCCCACGCCCGCGCCGGGGCCTGGCTCCGTGCCCGATCCCTGGCCTCCGCCGCTGCCCTGCGTGCCCTCGCCGCCGGGCAATTCGAGCACGGCGTCGGCCGCGCCTCCGGAGCCGGGCTGAAGAATCATCATGCCCTCGTCCATGCCGCCGGAACCGTCGCCGCCCATGCCGCCGGCGCCACCCATGCCTCCCGCGCCCGACATGCCGCCCATGCCGCCCATGCCGTCGTCGTCTCCGCCGCCCTGGCCGCTCTGGCCCGGTCGGCGTCCGATGCCCACGGGCTGTCCGCCGGCGCGCAAGCTGAAGCGGCGTCGGCGCTCGCCCGCGCCGTTGGACCCT
>Ga0100388_10003714_pt1 | contig 12923 bp, 12 predicted proteins | sample CryGeymeta201512_FD_81536 | JGI IMG/M metagenome (GOLD analysis project Ga0100388, IMG submission 81536) | Groundwater microbial communities from Crystal Geyser aquifers in Utah, USA - Crystal Geyser metaG 2015-12 | ecosystem: Environmental > Aquatic > Deep subsurface > Groundwater | place... | reverse complement strand
GTGAATACCAACGCTACCATGCATCTGAACCTCCTAGATATATTCTAGAACCGTCCTCGATGTATCTGAACCTGAACAGCCTTAGCCGACGACGCGGTAGAGCTCTTCGAGCGTGGTTTGACCGGCAATGACCTTGAGCATGCCGTCTTGCAACATGGTAATCATGCCCGAGGCGCGGGCGGCTTCTTCGATGGCCTGGGCGGTTATATCCTGCTTGGGGTTCTCCAGCAGGCGGCGCAGGGCATCGCTCATGGTGAACTGCTCGCGGATGGCTAACTGACCTTGATAACCGAAGGGGTTCTCATCGGAACTGCCGGGTTTGTAGAGCTGGAGACCGTCGAGATTGGGTTTGGCGATGCCTTCCGGCAGAGTATCGACGACTTCTCTGATCTTTTGCAGTTCCGCCTCCGATGCAGAGTAGGCCTGCTTGGTAGCGTCGTCCAGGTGGCGGATCAGGCGTTGCGCCATCACCAGGCGGATAGCAGAGATAAACAGCGGGTTCTGGCCGATGATGTCGGCAATTCGGGTAATGGCGGCCGCGGCTGAGCTGGCGTGGAAGGTGGCCAGCACCAAGTGGCCGGTCAGGGCGGCTTGCAGGGCGGTTTTGGCGGTGTCCATGTCGCGAATCTCGCCGACCATCACAATGTCCGGGTCAAGGCGCAGTACGGCTCGTAGTTTGTCGGCAAAGCTGTCGTCGTTGCCACCTTCAGTGGAGTGGACAGAGATCTGGGTGATGCCTGTAAACTGGTATTCGACCGGGTCTTCGATGGTAATAATCTTGCGCTCTTCGGTGTTGAGCGAGTTCAGCATGGAATACAGCGTGGTGGTCTTGCCGGAGCCGGTCGGGCCAACCACCATTACCAGGCCGGTGGGCTTGGCGATGATGTCATCGACTACTTTGCGTTCGGCTTCGGACAGGCCAAGCTTGTCGAGCGTGTACATCGACTGATCCATGTTAAACAGCCGCATCACGACATCCATGCCGTTGATGGTCGGCACGGTTTCCAGGCGAACGTTAACATCAACTTCGTTACCATCGGCCATTTTGATTTTTTGGGCAATGTGACCCTGCTGGGCTTCTTTGGAGGCCGTTGAGACGTTGCCGGCGCTGGCGATGGCCGAGATCAGAATACGGTACTTGTCTTGCTGGAGGCGAGCCACCGGGTGGAGCACGCCGTCGATGCGCAGGCGGATGCGTACATCGCTAACCGCCGTTTCGATATGAATGTCCGAGGCATTCAGGCGGTGGGCCTGAGCAACCAGGTAAGCCAGCATGTCGTCGGCTCGCACCTGTTGCAACATGGCCGAAATCTGGCCAACCAGTTCACCGCTATCCTTTTGATTGATGGCTATATCCTGATAAACAACCTGCTTGGGCGGATCGTAAAGCTTCATGTAGTCGCGATAGCCGGTGTCTGAGATGATGGCAAAAGCCACCCGATTGTCGGCAAAGCGCTGGCGCAGGCTGGTCATGGTCTGCTGAGAAGTGGTCGTAGTCACGCCGATCAGCAGGTTATTGTCGTAGTAGCGTATCGGGATTACCTTGAGGTCGTAGAGCTCTTGAACAGTCAGCAGATCTTTATAAAGCTGTTTTTCGGGTATGGCGTTGGTGTCGACATAATCCAAACCCAGCACGCGGGCGCGGCGCTGTGTGGCCTGCTCTTCATCTTGTCGGGCATCTTGGCTCATATCCCACCAGTATAAAGCATAAGCATACTATAAATCACTACCACCTAAGGCATTTCATTCGCTCGCAAAAATACTCGCTCACGAGCCGACGGAAACGGCAATGCCTTACGGCAGTAGTGATTTATACTAGCCTAGTATGAAACAGCTGATTTTGATCGCCCACAACCTGCGCAGTGCCCACAACATCGGTTCTCTGTTAAGAACTGCCGAAGGACTGGCGGTGGGTAAGATATGGCTGACCGGTTACTCCCCTTACCCACTGCGTGAAAATGACGACCGCTTGCCACATGAAGCTCGAAAGACCGATCAACAGATCGCTAAAACGGCGTTGGGTGCCGAGAAGCTGTTGGAATGGCACCATGAAGCGGCTATTGAGTCAGTGCTGGACGATCTGAAACAGCAGGGGTTCGTGATTGCCGCTTTGGAGCAGGCGCCCGGCTCCACCAAGCTAGTGGATTTTCAGGCACCGGATAAGCTGGCACTGATTGTCGGCCGCGAAGTCGAGGGGCTTGAGCCGGAAATCCTAGCCGAGTGCGACGTGGTGGTGGAGATCCCAATGCTCGGCCAAAAAGAGTCGTTTAACGTCGTGCAGGCGGCGGCCATGGCTCTGTACCATTGCCGGTACCAATCATAAGCATTGTGATATAATGAAACCACTCTAACGTAAAGAAAAACATGGCACTCGTAACCCGACCAAAACCCAACGTTCATCATAAAAAGCGGCAGGCTCAGCACCATCGCCAGGGTAAAGCCTATTTTAAAGCCTACTGGCCATACTTACCGATGCTGGCCATTATGGGCGGCGGTATAGCTATTGACCGCAATTGGAATCCCCAAGGGGCAGAGTTAAGCCAGGCCGCTGTGGGCGAACCAAGCGCCCTGAGCCACGCCACTTCAAGACTGGATTTGTTAAACGGTAACAGCGCTGCCTGGCTGGGCTCGGTAGTTGCCCTGCTGACGGCCGCGGCAGTCGTCTTCTTTATGCTCCAAAACGGTCGGCGCCTTCACGCCGTTGTAGTGCGCGGCGAGCACTTTATCAGTAGCCATCCCGTACTCGATATTGCCGCTGTCTTCGTTTTTACGGCCGGCTTTGTCTTGATCGGCTAGGCTATTTAATTACCAGGTTGTCGGCGCCGACTAGTTCCTGGAGCTTTACCACACCGTCGCTCTGGCGATCAATCCCACCTGGTAGTTTGATGGCCTGTTTGCTGGCGGCTTCGCCGAGTACCAGCACCACTTCGGTTTCGCCCTGGTGGCTGTCGATAGTCTGTTTTAGCGATAGTAGAGTTTCTTGATCGCTGGTGTTGGCTAGGCGGATGTAGACGCGCTCGCTAACTGGCTTGGCGGCGGCCATCTTAACGGCCGCCGGGCGGGCTTTAGGAGTGCGGGCCTTTTTGCCGGTGGCCTCATATGCCGAAGCCTGCTGGCTGGTGATTTCACGGGCGTCATCGACCATGATTTTTACCTCGGCGGCCTGGTTGCCTTCTTTGTCGCGGGCATTGACCTTGCCGCGGATCAGCACCACCCGGTCGCGCTCCCATAGGCCGACCGTTTGCTGGTAGCTGTTGGGGAACAGAATGGCTTCAATTTCGCCGAACTGGTCTTCGATCTTCACAAAGGCCATGCGCTGGCCGTTTTTGGTGGTTATTTCACGCACGTCGGCGATGGCGCCGCCGATCGCAACAGCTTTGCCATCGTGCTCAATGGTTATGGTGTTAAGCGGCACCGTCTGCTCAGCCAGAATAGTTTCAAATAGTTCCAGCGGGTGCTGGCTAAGATACAAGCCAAGCAGTTCGCGCTCCCAAACCAGCTGTTCGCGGTCGTCAATTTGCTGAGGCGGCGCCTGCAGTTCCAGACGGGGCTGCTCCATGGCTACACCCTCTACGGCATTGCCGAAAATGTCGGTTTGGCCACTGCTGGCCTGCTTTTGCAGACGAGCGGCGTAAGCCAGAATCAGATCCAGGTTATGCAGTAGTGTACCGCGGTGGCCATAGCGGTCGAAGGCGCCGGCCTTGGCCAGGCTTTCCATGGCTTTGCGGTTAACGACACGCGAATTAACCAGACCCAGAAAGTCTTCCAGGCTGTCAAAGCCAGCTTCCGGACGGGCGCGCAGAATCTCCTCAACGGCACCGGTGCCAACATTTTTGATGGCCGCCATGCCAAAGCGGATTTGCTGTTCGCCGGGCACCACCGCAAACTCCACGAACGATTCATTAACATCCGGTGGCAGTACAGTGATGCCCATGTGCTTACATTCGGTGATTTCAATCGCCAGGCGGTCGGTATCGTCATAATCGCTGGTCATAAGCGCCGCCATAAAGGCCGCCGGGTAGTGCGCCTTGAGGTAGGCCGTCTGGTGGGCAATGGTGGCGTAACAGGCGGAGTGCGACTTGTTGAAACAGTAGTCGGCGAAGGCTTCCAGTTGAGCCCAGAACTTCTCGGCAAAGCGTCGCTCGACCTTGCTATGCTCGATCATGCCGTCGATAAAGGCCGTCTTCATCTTAGCCATGGTGTCGCGCTGTTTTTTACCAATCGCCTTGCGCAAGGTGTCGGCCTGGCCGCCGGTGAAGCCGCACATATCCTTACTGATCTGCATAAACTGTTCCTGATAAACCAGAATACCGTAGGTGCTTTCCAAAGCCGCCTTAAGACCCTCGTGCTCGTAAATAATCTTTTTCTTGCCGTGTTTGCGGTCAATAAAATCGTCTATAAACTGCATCGGGCCGGGGCGGTAGAGAGCGTTCATGGCAATCAGGTCGTCAAAGGCTGTCGGCTTGAGTACTTTCAGGTAGCGCTTCATGCCGGCTGATTCGAACTGGAAAACACCGGTGGTGTCACCCTTTCGGAACAGCTCCAGGGTTTTTTCGTCGTCCAGCGGCACGGAGTTGATATCTATATCTTTGCCGTAAACGCGCTTGATAATCCGCAGAGCATTATTGATAATCGTCAGGTTGCTAAGGCCCAAAAAGTCCATCTTGAGCAGGCCAAGGTCTTCGATCGGACCCATCGAGTACTGGGTGGCCACCACGCCCTTTTGAGCCATTTCCAGCGGTGTGTAGTAAACGATGTCTTCCGGCGCAATCACCACACCGGCGGCGTGTACGCCGTGCGAACGAATGGTGCCTTCCATCTGTACGGCCAGGTCAAAGACAGTTTTGGCAGTTTCGTTGGTTTCGTACTCCTGCTTGAGCTGGCGATCCTTTTTGATTGAGGTGGCCAGCAAGATGTGCCGCCCCTGTACCGGTGGCGGAATCATCTTGGCCAGGCGGTCGGCCTCGGCGTAGGGCACTTGTAGCACGCGGGCCACGTCACGCACGGCGTTGCGGGCGGCCATCCGGCCAAAGGTAACGATGTTGGCCACCCGTTCCTTGCCATATTTATCGACGCAGTACTGAATAACTTCGGCGCGGCGGGTGTCCTGGATATCGATGTCAACATCGGGCATGCTGATACGGTCGGGGTTCAAAAAACGCTCGAACAGCAGGTCGTATCGCATGGGATCGAGTTCGGTAATCTTGAGGCCGTAAGAGATGATTGAACCGGCGGCACTGCCCCGCCCCGGGCCAAACACGATACCTTGGTCTTTACCCCAGTTAATAAAGTCGGAAATGATCAGAAAATAACCGTTAAAGCCCATTTTATCGATAACGCCCAGTTCGTATTCGGCGCGTTCCAGGATGTTGGGCGGCAGGGTCTTTTTGGCGGCCGGTACTTTGAGCTTGGACGCCTTGGCCTCTTTGATGCCGCCGTAACGCCAGGCCAGGCCGCGGTAAACCAGTTTTTCCAGATAGGTGCTTTCGGTCTCGCCATCAGGCACCGGAAACTTGGGGATCAGAATTTTGCCCAGCTTGAGCTGTAGATCACAGCGGTCGGCAATCGCCCGGGTGTTAGTGATAAAATCCGGGTGGTCTTTGCCCCAACGCTCAATGACCTCTTCGGGATCGGTGACATGCAGTTCAAAATCTTTGAGGCTCATGCGCTTGTCGTCACTCAGGAAGGAGCCGGTTTGGACACAGAGCAGGATTTCGTGGGCGTCCTGGTCTTCATGCTTAAGATAGTGGGCATCACAGGTTACGACCCCCGGAATGTCGAGCTCTTTGCTGAGCTGTAACAGCTGCCGGTTAATGGCCTCCTGCTCGTCCCACATGCTGGTGTGGTTGGGGTGGCCGTGATCCTGGAACTCCAGATAGTAGCGGTCGCCAAAGGCGTCTTTGTACCATTCGGCGATTTGCTTGGCCTGATCGTATTGCCCCTGGCGCAGAGCGTCGCCGACCTCACTGCTGGCGCAACCGCTGAGGCAGATCAGACCCTCATTGTGGGTGGCCAGCAGTTCGCGGTCGATGCGCGGTTTGTAATAAAAACCCTCCAGGTTGGCGATGGTCGATAAGGCCATCAGGTTCTGATAGCCCTCTTTGTTCATGGCCAGCAGAGTAATGTGGTAATTCTGTTTGTCCTTGGCCGGATCGCGATCATATAGGCTACGCGCCGCCACGTAGGCCTCCATGCCAACAATGGGCTTGATACCGGCCGCCTTGGACTCTTTATAAAACTCGATGGCACCGCTGAGCGTACCGTGATCGGTCATGGCCACGGCCGTCATGCCAGAGGCTTTTACATGTTTGACCAGCTCCGGAATCTTGGTTAATCCGTCGAGCAGGCTGTATTGGGTGTGATTATGCAGGTGTACATAATCACTGGCGCCGAGCGCCGTTTTTTTATTGGCCAAAATACCCTCAAGAACCCTTAGTTATCACCTTAATTATAACAGATGGCCGCGCAGAGAGTGGCTATTTTTTGAGGTAGGTTTTGAGGTTGGCGATAGCGTCGTTGGCGTCTTTGATGGCCTTTTTGAGGTCTTTGTCTTCGGCGTCACCTTCGTGGATGGCGCTTAGGACCTCGCGAGCCTTTTCTTTGCTGTCTTTGGCCTTTTCCAGTACGACGGTCATTTCTTTTTGGGCTTTAACGCCGGCTTTCCTACCTTGAGTTTTGGCTTGCTTGATAACTTTGTCGAGCTCGGTGTGCAGTTTTTTGAGGTCTTTCTCGGCTTCCGCCAGGCTCTTATCGGCGGCTTTTTTAATGTCTTGGCGGGTTTGCTTACCGGGTTTGGGAGCAGTCAACAGTCCGGCCAGGTAGCCGGCGGCGGCGGCGATAGTACTGCCTACGGCAACTCGCTTCATGGTTTCACGGCGACGGTTTTCTCTTCGGATAATCATTTTCGTCCCTTATGAGTTAATTTGATAATATTACGGATCAGCTTGAACAGTGCCAGGCGGCCTTGGGTGTCTTTAAAGACTTCGGCGGCCGATTCTACGGAATCGACAACGTCTTCGGCCTTAACAACTACTCGCTGTACGCTCTTGACGAGCTTAACCAAGGCGACAGTCAGGACGATGCAAATGATAAAAAACAGACTCAGGAGGCTGGTCAGGATTATTACTAGAACGGTGTCGGTAGTACTCATAATATTATTATATAACTATTTAGCTACTTTATTGTAATTTACCCTTTAGATACTTGGTCAGGTCGGAGCCGATGTCCGGACGTTGCATGGCAAAATTGAAAACCGTTTTTAGGTATTCCAAGGGGTTACCGGTGTCATAATAGGTGCCGTTCTGGATTTCACAGCCGTAAATATGCTGCCCGTCCTCAATCATTTTCTGCATAGCTTCCTGGATCATGAATTCACCGCTTGCCGGGTCGTAGGTTTCACGCTGTTTCTGCAAGTAGTAGATCATTATCGGTTCAAATACATAGCCGCTGACGGAAGCCAGGTCGGAGGGGGCGTTTTCCTTGCCGGGCTTTTCTACAATCGTCGTCATATCTATTAAGCCGGGGGTAATTTCCTTGCCGTCTACATAACCGTAGCGTTTGTAGTCCTCATCGCCGTCACGGCGAACGCAGGTAATGACCGAACCGCCACGCTCGTGTTGGGCGGCCAGCATTTGGACAAAGCGGCTGGGTTTGGCAGCCACAAAGTCGTCAGCAAAGGTATAAATAAACGACTCGTCGCCTATAAGGTGGGCGGCATTTAGTAATGGCGTGCCGGTGCCGTAGGGGCCCTTTTGACGCAAGTAGGCAAAGTTGGCCAAACCGGAGATACGCTCGGTGGCTTCCAAAAGCTCTATTTTGCAGGCTTCTTCGAGGTTGTTCTTAAGATCGGCGCCAATGTGATCAAAATGATCTTCGATAGTGCGCTTGTGATAACCGGTAACGATAACAATGTCGGTAATACCCGCACCCACCAGTTCTTCGACAATAACCTGGATAATCGGCTTGTCTACCAGGGGTAGCATCTCTTTAGGCATGGCCTTGGTTTGCGGCAAAAAACGCGTGCCGAAACCGGCCGCGGCGATGATGGCTTTAGTAACTTTAGGCTGACTCATCGTAAGAATTGTACCACGCCCGAACCCAGACCTTCATCTGCAGGCTTAAATTATTAAGACCCGAAAGGAGTGGTAGGTCAGGTTTATTGACCAAGCTGCTTCTTAATCAATTCTTGGGCTAGTGAAGGATTAGCCTTGCCTTTTGATTCCTTCATGACCTGGCCAACCAGGAAACCGATAGCTTTCATTTCGCCTTTTTTGACGTCTTCGGCGGCCGCGGCGTTGTCAACCAAAACTTTCTGGACGATTTTGGCGATCTCGCCCTCGTCAGAGACCTGGAGCAGGTTCTTATCGGCGGCGATTTTTTCTGGGTCACCGCCCTTTTTCAATAACTCGGCCAGAACGTCTTTTCCGGCGGTGGAGCTCAGTTTGTTAGTTGATACCATCTCTGACAGCTTAATAAGTTCTTCGTCCGATACGGCCAGTCTTGCCTCAGTTTGCGTGTCTTCGTCGCTTGTGGGCTGCATCATCCAGAAAGCTACGCGGCGGGCGTGCCCGGCATTGCTTTTGCCGAGAATCCGGGAAACCAGCTTGGCGGTTTCCGGCACGGCGATGATATCTTCGATAACCACGGCGTCCATGTCCAGGGCTTTGAATTTGGCACGGTAATCGTCGGGGAGTTCGGGCATCACGGCTTTGATTTTGGCTACAAAGGCCGGTTCGATGATGATGGGCGGGATGTCGGGGTCGGGCATGTAGCGGTAATCGTCGGCGTTTTCTTTACTGCGCTGGGAGAATGACTTTTGCTTGGCGTCGTCCCAGCCGCGGGTTTCCTGGATTATACGTTCGCCTTTTTCGAGGCGTTCGATCTGGCGGGTTACCTCGTAGTCAACGGCCTTTTCAACACTGCGGAAACTGTTGAGGTTTTTGGTTTCGGAACGTATGCCTAGTTCTTTGGTTTTGCTGACGCTGACATTGACGTCGAAGCGCATGTTGCCGTAGTACAGGTTGGCGTCGGACACATCGGCGTAGCGCATGCGCAGGTAGAGTTCGTGGGCGTAGGCCTTGGCCTCGGCGCTGGAGTGCATATCGGGTTCGCTGACGATTTCTAACAGCGGCGTGCCGGCGCGGTTAAGATCGATCAGGCTATAGTCACTGCCTTCGGGGTGAGTACTCTTGCCGGCGTCTTCTTCCAGGTGGGCGCGGGTAATACCAACTTTTTTGGGCTGGCCGTTAACTTCGATCATAATTTCACCCTTGCCAATAATCGGCTGGTCGTACTGGCTGATCTGGTAACCTTTGGGCAGATCGGGATAAAAATAGTGTTTGCGGTCGAATTTACTGAAGCGTTCCGGCTCGGTACCAAGAGCAAAGGCGGCGCGGGTGGCCAGAGTCAGGGCTTCTTTGTTTAGCACCGGCAAGGCGCCGGGCAGGCCAAAGCAGATGTGGCTGACAAGCGTGTTGGGCGGCGCTTCGCGGGCATCGTTGCCAACGGCGGCGAACAGCTTGGTTTTGGTTTTGAGTTGTACGTGGCACTCAATACCGATGGTGGTGGTGTATTTGGCGCGGGTTGCAGAGTCAATCATTTTTTAACGCCCCCAGATCGCGTAAGGCCTGGCGGAAGCCCGACAGAGCTACCACCATATCCTTCTTTTTAAGGGTGCGGACGTCGAGATTATCTTCGGCAACTTTTTTGCTTAGCTTGTGACCGACCCAGATGGTGTCGTTACTGCTTAGGTTATGCTGAGCCGCTACCAGGCGCTCGCCGGTCGACTTGCCTTTATAGCGATTACAGCGCAGGGCTTCGTCGAGCAGGTCGTCGGCTTCGATAATCGCCTGCGGCCAGGTCTTGCGGCTGGAACAGAGCTTTTGCAGGGACACCCAACGTTCGGTAAACTTTTCGATATTGGGAGCCTTTTTGCGGCGGAAGAAACTCATACCAGCAACTCCTCGGCCTGCTTAGCCAGCGACAACAGCTGGTGGTCGGCCTTGGAGGGTGCCATCAGCTGTAGGCCAACTGGTAAGCCCTCGCTGGTGCCGGCCGGCAAGCTGATAGACGGGTTGCCGACAATGTTGACGGCGGCGGTCATGATGTCGCAGAGGTACATTTGCAAGGGATCTGCCGTGTTGGCACCGATTTTGAAGGCCGTGGTTGGCGCCACCGGTCCGACCAGGAAGTCCACTTTCTTGAAGGCGGCGGCAAATTCATTGATAAGTTTGGTACGCACGGTTTGAGCCTGTTTGTAATAAGCGTCGTAGTAACCACTGCTAAGCACATAGGTACCGATCATGATCCGGCGCTTGGCTTCCTTGCCAAAACCTTTGCCGCGCGACTGCTTGTAGCTGGCTTCCAGGTCTTTAGCGTCCGGATCGCTGTAACCATAGCGCTGGCCGTCGTAACGTCCCAGATTGCTACTGACCTCGGCCGGGCAGATGATGTAATACACCGCCAGCGCCATGCCAATGGACGGCAGGCTGACCTCGGTGATTTCGGCCCCGGCTTTTCGCAATTTTTCAATGGCAGTTTCTATATTTTGTTTAACACCGGCACTCAGGCCCTCGCTCATATACTCTTTAATAACACCGACTTTTTTGCCCTTGAGGCTGTCTGCCAAATCGGTGTAATCTTTCTGGCGGTCGATGGTGGTACCATCCAGGTCGTCGCGGCCGGCCATGACATCAATCACCAGGGCGGCATCGGCAACACCGCGAGTCAGCGGACCGATGACATCGGTACTGCTGGCCATGGCCACCACGCCACTGCGCGATACCAAGCCGTAGGTGGGCTTGTAGCCAACAACACCCGAGAAACTGGCCGGTTGGCGGATCGAGCCACCGGTGTCGGTACCCAGGGCAAAGGCCGCCATGTCCAGCGCTACCGCCGTGGCTGAACCACCGGAACTGCCGCCGGGCACACGGGTCTTATCATGGGCGTTCTTGGTGGTAAAAAAGTCGCTGTTTTCGGTGCTGGCGCCGTGGGCAAAAGCGTCCAGGTTGGCTTTGGCGACACAGATGGCGCCCTCGGCCTCCAGCTTGGCGATAGCCGTGGCCTGATAAGGAGCCTCGAAACCCTTGAGGATGTTGCTGGCGGCAGTGGTATCGGCACCAAACACCAGGAAGTTGTCCTTGGCGATAAACGGCACGCCGGCCAGGCGACCAATCTTTTCGCCCTTAGCCACCCGGGCATCAACGTCTTTGGCGCGCGCCCGGGCCCGCTCGGCCGTGAGGGCAATAATGGCATCATAATCTTTCTGGTCGTTGATTGACTTAAGAGACTGCTCGACCAAATCAACCGCCCTCAGCTCACCGGCCTGAACCTTGGCGGCAATATCAGCTAGCGGCAGCCAGCTGCTCATCCAAGCATCCTTTTAGCTTTGATCTGATTGTCTTTTACGTCTGGCACGTTCTTTAATAAGTCGGCTACAGCATAGCCATAATCCCGTACTTCGTCTTCGCGGGTAACGTTGGTCAGACCGGTTAACTGGTGTGTTGGCTCGAGACCGCTAACGTCTACCGACGACAGGTGTTCAACATATTGCAGGATCTCCGACAGCTCGGCACGGAACTCATCGACCTCTGAATCGGTCAATTCCAGTCGCGCCAGTTGCGCCAATTTTAAGACATCTTCCTGTGTGAGCTCCGCCATAATTACTCATAATTGTAACAGACATCCTGCACTTTATAGCCATTTTTACCCTGTTAATTTAACGACAAAAAATCCTCTTTACAAACCATAAGCACAGGACTATGATCAGGATAAGTAAGATTTTTAACAGACTAAAACATGAGTGAGCGCGATCCCAGCCTAACCCAGCCTGAAAGTAACATGGCTGCTGTGGTGGGCATTGGCGGCCTGCTGAGCATAAAAACACAATGGGGTTATTACGCACCTATGCTGAGCGGTGCGGATTCTCCACTGTCTGCAAAAGAACGTTTTCTGCCAATCCCCGATAAAGGTTTAAGCCCCTTTGACGAAATGTATGGGCAACTCCAGGAACAGCTAACAACAACGTATGAAAGGCTGGAGGAGCCAGTGACTCTCTTCGGGCACTCACTTGGCGGCCTTATGGCTACTGAACTCACCCTTGATAACCCGGGTAAAGTCAATGCTGTCATCTGTTTGGCCGGTGCACAGGATGGAATCAAAAAATTAACTCCTACCGGGAAAATTCTGAAACGCTTCCTTGGTAATCCGGAGCATTCCGCCGATTTATTTCATGATTCCGATATGATGACCGAGCATAGAGAGAGAATAGCCACCGAGTGGCCGTCGCATATATCATTGCACTTGATTTCTCCGACTTACGACGATTTGATCCCGGCGCCTCAAGGCCTGGAGCTAGAGTTACCAGAAGGACAACAGCCTCAGAGGCGGATTGTAGTCCCTCGACTACCTGGGGTTGAGTTTGGAATAAGGGCCAGGACCAAGGACGTACCGAACGTTAAATGGCTGCGTCCCATTTTTCCTGTCGGCCATGTTGATATCGCTATATGTCCCCCTGTTATTGCCTACACACGCAAAGTCAGGCGGACAGCCGTCGAGAGCCTGGAAACCGCCACTGTTCTTCAGTCCGCAACGGCGGTCACTATGCCAGCCGCAGTAGCGGCTTAGAGTTTCTTTTTGATGTCTTCGATCAGGTCGCGGAGTTCGGCGGCGGTTTCGAATTGGAGGTTGGCGGCGGCCAGATCCATTTGTGAGGTCAGGTCTTTTATAAGGGCGCCGTACTCATCTTTGGGAATCTTCTTGAGATTGAGCTTGGCGCGCTGGGCTTCTTCGGTAAGTTCGGGGCGCATCCCCTTCTCGACAGCCCGTTTGATGCCGGTAGGCGTAATGCCATGTTCTTTGTTGTAGGCCTCTTGGATTTTGTGGCGGCGAGTGGTTTCGTCGATGGTTTTTTGCATGCTGTTGGT
>Ga0100388_10003695_pt1 | contig 12983 bp, 13 predicted proteins | sample CryGeymeta201512_FD_81536 | JGI IMG/M metagenome (GOLD analysis project Ga0100388, IMG submission 81536) | Groundwater microbial communities from Crystal Geyser aquifers in Utah, USA - Crystal Geyser metaG 2015-12 | ecosystem: Environmental > Aquatic > Deep subsurface > Groundwater | place... | reverse complement strand
TATCCATTATCTCCGACTACGAAGCTGAAGGGGTAGACAAGATTATCGATGAGAGTATTCATGGAAAAGAAAAAATGGATGCTCAAAACGAAGCTGATCTACAAAAGCTTTATGACTACTTTGCTCGTAACAACCTAACCCCTTTTTATCCTGAAGATCGTTCAATAGGTAGGCTAAAGGAGTCAATCTACAACTTCTTTCAGGAGAGATTAAAAATGCATTATGCAGATAAGTTTTCTGAAATAATCAATATTATTTTAAGCGCGAAGAACATACAGCATTTTGTCAATGTTATTGATGCTACAAAAGAGAGATATATAGCAGAAACAAAAAAACGAGAAGCAGAATTACAAAAGGTTGAAAATTGGGAAATTCCTAAATCATTAAGTTTCGGTGGTATTTACGCAGAGTTAGAGGTTAAGAAATCCGTACTATTTCCTTTTTATTATGATAACAGATGGAAAACTGAGAAATCATTTATTGAATTTCTCGAAAAATCAAATCAGACAGATTGGTGGTATAAAAATGGAGATCGTGATTCAACTTTCTTTGCAGTTACTTACGTAGAAAATGGTGAATATTACCCTTTTTATGTTGATTTTATAGTAATGTTGAAAGATGGTCGCATTGGTTTATTTGATACAAAGGGTGGTCTTACGGCAGAAACAGCAAAAACTCGGGCCGAGGGATTAGCAAAATACATCGAACATGAAAATAAAAAAGGAAAGAAATTATTTGGTGGAATCGTACTACAAGAAAAGAACAGCTGGCGATATAGCCATAGTATGAATTACGAATACAATCCGAACGATCTTAAAGGTTGGGAGTTTTTAGATCTAGATTAATATGAAAGCAATAATAATCGCAAGAGTTAGCACAGAAGAACAAAAAGAAGCAGGCAATTCTCTACCGGCACAAGTAGCACGTCTTGAAAGCTATCAAGGCTTTTCTGATTTTAGGTTGGTAGCTCAAATCAGAGAGGAAATATAAAAGTTACAGGCCAAGTCTCTGTAGCTCTTCATCTATTCTTTTTAATTCTTCATTAGAAAAATCTTTTACCGCCTTACCTTTCAACTTATTAGCTAAACTAATTGCCTCAAGCGCTCTTGGTTTTATAATATCAGGCAAATCTTCAAATTTCGGATGATGAGATTCAATATAGTATTTTCCTTTTGAATACTTTTCAAAAAACAGACTAATATCTTTTATTCTCGGATTTTTATTAGGATTAGAATATCTTGTGTAAAGCACAAACTCTATATCTTTCTTTCCAATATTTACAATAAAATCTTGCTTGAACTTATCCTGCTTATAATCATAAACGTAAAAACCTATAACCTCATCTTCAGAGACTAACGGTGAATATGATGTTACAACCGCTCCAAGAGAAACAAACCTTTCATGGTTGTTAATTTTCAATGCTTTAGAAAAGTCTGGGTCACTCAAAATTAAATTTTTGAGATTTTTGGAATATGGTTGCATTCGCACAATAAGGTCTACTACGGAAACCATATGATAAGCTTACGTTTTAATTTCTTTGTGTAAATTTTGCAAGAACTGTTTTTTAGTGTCTTCTTTTACATTATCTAATCCCATAATTTTGACTTCATTCTTTTTTAAATCAGATTTCTTTTCCCCAACGATACTATTTAACTCATTTCTAATTGCTATCACAAGTTCTGCATAAATTAACTGACGTTTGGTGTCATCAATTTTCTTAGTTTTGTCATAACTTGCGATGTACTTAAATGCTAACCTTAACACCTCATCGGAAGCATATGCAGGAGCGTTTGTATACACATCCCAAAGAAATTGGAGTTGTAGCGCCTCGTCTTTCCAAGCTTCGAAAAATCCCATCAAATTATGGAGAAAATCCTTATATTGTTTTTCTTTTTCATCTCGAATTTTCCGTTTGTTTTCAGCATTCTGGTCCAGTTTTGCTTTAATCAAATAACCCACAATTCCTGCCAAACCGAGTGAGCCAATTGCAGAAATTAGCGATATGATTGATTGTCCTACCTGTAAAAGCCGTGCTGAAGTAGTTGCATCCATATTATTTTTTTAACTTTGGTTCGATTGACAATTTGGCTCCCCCGTGAGGATTTCCGCCAGTAGGCGGATAAACTCCCCTAAAGTTTGCGCTTTAAAGACTAAGCTCCGCGGGTAGGATTCGAACCTACGACCAGTCGCTTAACAGGCGAACGCTCTACCACTGAGCTACCGCGGAGTTTAGCCCTCAATAATATGTTTTCTTACAAACGCTATTCCCAATTTGGAATTCAGAACTAGTGAGATATTTTAACTTTTTTGAGGCAAGTTTACAAGATGGGGCTGAAAATTTAAGCTGTCAAAATCGTTCCCAAAGCATCTGATAGCTTTTGAGGATCATGCCTTACTATTTTATATCCGTTTTCTGCCTCAACAACTTTTGTAGCGCGATGTGTAATGATTCTAATTCCCTTATCTTGTGCTTTGTATAATTCTTGTGAATTCCAGCCTAAAAAATGAGAATGTTCTTGGTTGTACAATGCGGATACATCAGGATACTTTGACTCAAAACTTTCCCTGCTTATTTCCGGAACAATTAATCCGTCAGGTTTTTTTCCGGAATATTTTTCAACAATCTCAGCAAATTGTACTGGAGTTAAATTGTGGGTTTCATTTCTTGCACTAACAAGATTTGTAACCAAAAAAAGTTTTGTTTTTGACCGCGCAAGCGCTTCTTTCATGCCGTTGGGTAAAAAATTAGAAAGCACGGATCCATGAAGACTTCCACAGGAGAGAATAGTAACTTGAGCGTTTGCGATTGCGTCAGCAGCAGGAGTATAAGCGTCAACTGACGGATCAAGATACATATTAATTACAATGTCCTCTGACATCCTGTGCTCATCCAGTAAATGTTCTCCTAAAAAATTTCTTCCTGACGTCGTAGTAAAGGCGATGTTGGTTGGTTTTGTCGAGGAGGGAAAAACATGTCCCTGAAGATCTATTCCAAGATTTTCAATTATTTCTTCAATTTGAGAAAAGCCTTTAATCGGATCAAAAAACCTGCTAAAAATATCTTGTCCCAAAACTCTATCTCGTGAGTCACGATGATTGAATAGCTCCAAAAGGGCTTGGTAATTTTTTGCAGCTCTCTTATCAGGCGAAACAAGAGAAAATAAATTGCGCATCGCATCGCTATAGGCAATTTCTCTTCCGAAAGAATCAAGTCTTCGTCTGCCCGTTGCTCCTCCGGAATCAAATACCGCCGCTACAGCATTAATTTTGTCAACTTTTTGTGTTAGCAGAAGTGCTTCGTTAATAACCGGGGACCCGTTTCCCCCACCGACAGTTACAATTTCTTTTGACATATAAAGATAGGAAAGAATTATAGCACTTAGAAGGATTAAACAACAGCGATTTTTCTATTCAAGATAATCCCTCAGCTTATTCCCGCGAGATGGGTGGCGGAGTTTTCTTAGAGCCTTTGCTTCGATTTGCCTTATTCGCTCACGGGTAACTGCGAACATTCTTCCAACCTCTTCAAGAGTCTTTGGTTTTCCATCTCTTAATCCAAATCTTTCTTCAAGCACTCTTCTTTCTCTATCAGATAAAGTTCCAAGTACTTGTCCCAGCTGTTCTTTGAGAAGTCCGCGGGACGCGGTATCAAAAAGAGTTGGCGCCGTAATGTCATAAACAAAATCCCCAAGATAACTATCCTCTTCATCTCCAACGGGCGTATCAAGGCTTGCAGGCTGTTGTGAAATTTTTATAATTTCCCGCGCTTTATCAGGGTCAATTTCTAAAATTTCCGCAATTTCTTCAGGTGTTGGTTGGCGTCCAAGTTCTTGCATAAGCTTTCTTTGAACTCTCATAAAGCGGTTAATATTCTCAACCATATGTACGGGAATTCTAATTGTTCTTGCTTGGTCTGCGATTGCGCGTGTTATGGCTTGTCTTATCCACCAAGTTGCATAAGTTGAAAATTTAAACCCTTTTTTCCAGTCATACTTCTCAACTGCGCGGATCAAGCCCTGGTTTCCTTCCTGAATTAAATCAAGCAAAGTCATTCCTCTCCCGACATATTTTTTTGCAATTGAGACAACAAGACGGAGATTTGATTCAACAAGTTTTTTTCGTGCCGCAAGATCTCCTTTTTCTATTGCTTTTGCAAGGTTTACTTCTTCTTCAAAAGTTAAAAGAGGGATTCGTCCAATCTCCTTTAAATACATGCGAACAGGGTCAGTTACTGCTCCACCCTGAATAATATTTAACGCCTCAAGTTCTTTTTCAAGATCCTCAATTGATTTTTGGGAGTCTTTTTCTTCTTCAACTGTTTCGAAAATATCTATGTTTTTTTTAAGAAGCTGTGCGTAAAGAAAATCAAGTTCTGCTATATGTTCTTCGGGTTTTAAGAAAGTGTTGAGGATTTCTTCTTGGGAAATATATCCCCTTTTTTTTGCAATTGAGAGTAGTTCTTCAACCCTGTGTGTTTTGAGGTTTGCGTTTGCGCCGGCCTTCATACTTGTATATTGTACCGTATTTGAGGCTTGCTGGCAAGCCTATATAATAATTGCTAATATTTATGACGAAGATAATTTTTCAGCAAGCGACTTAAATTCCTCCCGAAGGCGTGATACGTTTTCCTCCTGACCGTTTTTTTCCTCGTTTTTTACTTCCTCTGTAAGGTTTTTCAGACGCGACTTAATAGCAAGACTTCGTACCTCAGAAAGCGTTTTATCAAACTCTATGCTTATTCCTGCATCTTCTGAAAATGACGGAATAGGCGCAAGAAAACATGTATCACTTGCAGGAACAAGTTCTGCAGGAAGAGTTTTTGTAAAAGCTTCAATGGAAAATTCGCTTGAGGAATCAGAACAGGAAACAAGATGGGAAAATAATTGTGAATAAGAAAGGGTTGTAAGAGGAATGTCCAAAAGCGCGATTTCTGCTTTTTTTATCAAATCTCGTGGATTTTTTGATTGAAGAATAATTGAAATAAGGTATCCTTCCAGTACTTCCTGCCGGGGTAATTTTTTTGCGGTTTCGTCTGCATCCTCTTTTTCTTGCGGTTTTTTGATCTTTTCAACTTCTCTTAAAATTGCGTCAAGGGAAGCGTCAAGTACTCCTGCAAGCTTTTTAAGATAATGCTCTTTTAACACCTCATTTTCTATGCCCCACAAAAAAGGAAGTGTTTTTTCAAGAATTTTTTTCTTTCCCTCCGCGCTTTTTGAATCGAATTGCCCAAATGCCGAGTCAATAATAAAATCATAAATGTTAGTGTCATTCTTAACCGCCTTTTTAAAAGCAATAGGATTTTCCCGCAAAATTTCATCCGGGTCTTTTCCTTCAGGCGGAACAACAACCGTTGCCCCAACACCTTCTTTTTCAATTAATTCAATTGACCTTCTTTGCGCTTCTGTTCCGGCCGGGTCGGTGTCAAAACAAAATACGAGCTTTTGCGTAAATCTTTTTAAAAGTTTTATTTGGTTTTCGGTAAGGGATGTTCCTTTGACCGCAACGATATTTGAAATTCCCTCTTTGTGTGCGGTAATTACATCAAACTCTCCTTCAACAACAATAACTTTCCCCTCTTTTTTTATTGCATCACGCGCTTGTGGAAGACCAAACACAGTGTCGCCTTTTATGTAAACAAGTGTTTCGCGGGTATTAACGTATTTTGGGAGGGCGGCGTCAAGTACTCGTCCTGAAAACGCAATTATATTTGAGCGGGCATCTTGGATTGGAAAAATAATCCTCTCGTAAAAAAAATCAATAAGCCTCCCGCCTCTTCTGAAAGCAAGTCCTGCCTTTTCAATATCTTCTTCTTTGTATTTTTTCTTTTTTACCAAATATTCTGAAAGCGAACTTTTTGAAGGCGCGTACCCAATCATAAAAGTATTTATAAGGGCAAGGGGAATTTTTCTCTCTTGCGTAAGATATAAAAGAGCTTTTTTTCCGACAGGGTGTTTTGTGAGTAAAAAGTTATAAAATTGGGCGGCAAGATTATTTGCCGAGTAAATAGTTTCTTTTACATTTTCGCGTTCTGTTCTGAATGCGCTTTGGGTAAGTTCTATTCCTGCTTTTTGGGCAAGAAGTTTTAGTGTCTGCCCAAACTCAAGGTGTTCATATTCTTGAACAAAAGTAAAAATATCCCCGCCCTTTGCGCATCCAAAACAATGCCAAATTTGGCGCTCCGGTGAAACAGTGAAAGAAGGGGATTTTTCAGAATGGAAAGGACAAACTGCCTTGAAATTTCGTCCGCCCTTTTTTAGAGGAATAAATTCCCCGATAACATCAACAATATCAAGTTTTTGTTTGACTTTTTCAACATCATCCATAAGTTAGGTAATAGGTATTAGTTAATAGGTAATAGTTTGATTCTTGAAGTATTATACATCACCCCACAAAACCTGAATACTTGATACTTTCTACATAATACTTAATACTAGAATAATGTTTGCAAAAGTTTTATCTTGCGCGGTTGTGGGGCTTGAAGGAATACAGGTTGAAGTAGAAACAGATATTCTAAATGGTCTTCCGGCATTTACGGTTGTCGGGCTTCCTGACAAAGCGGTCGAGGAATCAAAAGAGCGTGTCAGATCAGCTCTTAAAAATATAGGCGCAGACATTCCTGCAAAAAGAATTACGGTAAATCTTGCGCCGGGAGATCTTCCAAAAGAAGGTCCTTCTTTTGACCTTCCGATTGCAGTTTCAATTCTTGTTGCAAGCGGACAACTTCCGGCGGTTACAAACACCGCACTTTTTTTAGGAGAACTTTCTCTTGACGGATCTCTTCGTCATACAAAAGGTGTTCTTCCTATGGTTTTGCTTGCAAAAGAAAAAGGCATTGAAAACGTTTTTGTCCCCGAAGAAAATTCCATGGAAGCGCAAATTGTTGAGGGCGTTAGCGTATTTGCCGCAAAAAGCTTGAAAGACGTTTTTTTGCACATTGCAGGACAAAAGCAAATGGAAAAACTTCCACATATTAATTATGAAGAGCTTGAAGAAGACGAGGAATATGAATTTGACATGAAAGACGTTAGGGGGCAGGAATTTGTAAAACGCGCGCTTGAAGTTGCTGTTGCCGGAGGCCACAACATTTTATTTAAAGGTCCGCCGGGCGCCGGAAAAACCTTACTTGCCAAAACCATTCCTTCAATTTTACCTCCTCTTACTTTTGAGGAGGCGCTTGAGGTAACAAAAATTTATTCAATTTCAGGCCTTTTAGGAAAAAAACCTCTTATAAAAAAACGCCCTTTTAGAAGCCCTCACCACACAACGTCCCACATAGGATTAATAGGTGGGTCTGCTCTTCCTCGCCCCGGTGAGATTTCTCTTGCGCACAGAGGTGTTCTTTTTTTGGACGAATTTCCCGAATTTCCCAGACAAGTTCTCGAAGCTTTGCGTCAGCCAATTGAAGACGGATTTGTTGTCGTGTCCCGCGCGCGCGAGCGGGTGACTTTTCCAAGCAGATTTATGCTGGTTGCAGCAGCCAATCCGTGTCCTTGCGGATTTTTCGGCGAAAAAAATAAGACTTGTTCTTGCATTCCTTCCCAGATTCTCCGATACCAAAAGCGCCTATCTGGCCCTATTTTGGACAGGATTGATATTCATGTTGAAGTGCCTTCTGTTGAAATTTCAAAAATTACAACTGATGGAAAAGACGCGGAAGATTCCAAAACTGTTAGAAAAAGAATTGATAAAGCGCGCCTTGCCCAATACAAAAGGCTTATTGGAAAAAAGGCCGTGGCAAATGCTGATATGGGAGCAAAAGACATAAAAGAAATGGTAAATATTACAGATGCTGCAAAAGAAATTTTAAAACAAGCCGTCGCGCGCCTTTCTCTTTCTGCAAGATCGTATCACAAAACAATAAAAGTCGCCCAAACAATCGCGGACTTAGAAGGTTCAAAGACCGTAGAACGCGAGCACGTTTTGGAAGCGCTTCAATACAGAGTAAAAACTACGATATGATGAATGAAAAAAATAATCTATCAGGCTTAACAGAAAAAGAAGCAAAAGAATTATTAGAAAAGTATGGTGAAAACTCAATTAAGTATTCTAGAAAAACATCATTTCTTCAGCTTCTTTTTTCGCAATACAAAAACATAATAACCTTAGTTCTGGTTTTTGCTTCGCTTTTTTCATTTGCATCAGGCGAGTTAATAGACGGATTTTTTATACTTCTTGTTCTTTTAGTAAACGGGCTTTTTGGTTTTTTTCAGGAATTCAGGGCAGAAAAAACTATTGAAAAGCTTCAGGAATTTCTTTTGCCCAAAGCCATAGCTATCAGGGACGCAAAAGAAGTTGAAATTTGGGCACATGAAATTGTTCCCGGAGATATTATTGTTTTGAGGGAAGGAGATAGAATTCCTGCTGACGGAAAACTGCTGAGTAACGTAATGCTTGAAGTCGACGAAGCAGTCTTAACAGGAGAATCCCTCCCATCGGAGAAAATGAAAAACAGCTCTCTTTATTCAGGAACTTTTGTTGTAAGAGGAAGAGGTTATTTTAAGGTTGAAGAAACAGGAATTTCTAGTAAAATTGGAAAAATTGCCGAAGAACTTGAAAAAATAAAAAAACCCAAAATTCCTTTGTCGGAAAACCTCTCAAATTTAGGAAAGAAAATAACACTTCTTGCAGTTAGTTTTGCGTTGATTCTTCTTGTTGTCGGAATAATTCAGGGAAGAGAGATCAAAGAAATTATTCTAACCGTAATAAGCCTTTCTGTTGCGCTAATTCCCGAAGGTCTTCCTCTTGTTGTCACAATAGCTCTTGCAGTTGGGGCTCACAGAATGGCAAGGAGAAAGGCAATAGTTAGAAAAATGGCAGCAATTGAAACTTTGGGTGCGACAACCGTTATTTTATCGGACAAAACAGGCACAATTACCCAAAATAAAATGAAAGTTAAGAGGCACTGGATATACGACGAAAAGCTACCTCTTTTTTTAAGAGGGTGCGTTCTTGGAAATACAGCATCTCTTATATTAAAAGAAGACAATGGAGAGCTTGAAATTGTTGGTGATAAAACAGACGGAGCTCTTCTTGTGTTTGCCAAAAATCAAGTTAATGACATCGAAGAATATAGGAATGAAGGAAGAATAATTAATGAAAAACCTTTTAATCCCGAAACTAAAACGATCGAAGTTACGTGGGAAGCAAAAAACCAAAAACACGTTTTTGTGAGAGGTGCCCCTGAGAGTATTTTAAAAATTTTAACGAACAAAAAAGAAAAAGAAGAGCTTGAAAAAGAAATTAATAGATTTGCAGAAGAAGGACTACGGGTCATCGGTTTTGCTCAAAAGAAAGACAGTTCCGAATTCTCCCTCCTTGGAATACTTGGGATTTATGATCCTCCAAGAAATGAAGCGAAAGAAGCAATTGAAAAGGCGCGGACAGCAGGAATAAGAGTTGTAATGGTGACAGGAGATAATCCGCTAACCGCAAAGAAAATTTCTGAAGAAATCGGCTTAATCTCAGAAGGTGAGTTGGTGGTTACATCTGATGAAATATCAAAGATGACAGACGAGGAATTTTTAAAAATTCTTCCAAGAGTTAGGGTTTTTGCAAGAATGCTTCCCGAAGACAAGCTCCGTCTTTTAAGGATTTATAAAAGAAGCGGTGAAGTGGTTGCCGTTACCGGAGATGGAGTAAATGATGCGCTTGCGTTGTCGGAAGCACATATCGGTGTTGCAATGGGCGAAACAGGCACCGATGTTGCAAAAGAAGCGGCGGATGTTGTGATTACGGACGATAACCTTTATACAATTGTTCATGCGGTCGAAGAAGGAAGAGGAATTTATGACAACCTTATTAAAGTTGTAGTTTTTCTTATTTCTTCAAATTTTACGGAATTTCTTATTGTTTTTGTGGGAATAATGATTGGGCTTCCAATCCCCCTTACGCCCACCCAAATCCTTTGGGTGAATTTAGTAGGTGACGGGCTTCCTGCTATGGTTCTTGCAATAGATACGAAAAGAAAAAATCTTCTATTTAATAAACCAAGAGATATTAAAGAACAAATACTGAATAAACAAAGAGTTATTCGGGTTTTTCAAATTATAATACCCTTCTTATTGTTTTTAATAATTCTATATATATTTGCACTTTCAAAATTTGACCATTCAACTTCAAGAATGATTCTTTTTAACGCACTTGTTTTTGGAGAAATGATAATTGTCTTTTTGATAAGAGGAGGGATAAGACCTCTAAATAAATTTCTTATTCTTGCTGTTTTTGCTTCACTTTTCCTTCAGGTCTTAATTAACGTGGTTCCCTTTTTAAGAGCCGTTTTTTCCTAAAAGCCGGTTTAATTTTATAAAGTTTTCATAAGGATTTTCTGCGTTTAGGACATAGCTTGTCGCTACAAATCGCGTTGCTCCCGCATCAAATGCGGGTTTTATAGTTTTATCATTAATTCCTCCGTCCACTTCGATTGGAATGTCTGATTTATTTCGCAGTTCTTTTATTTTTTCAAGCCTCTGAGGGTTTAGTTTTGGTCCGGAAAATCCTACGCGGTCTGAAGTATAAATAAGTACCGCATCCAAATTTTCAAGCTTTACCTTAATTTCTTCAATTCGTGTTGGTCCATCGATTGCAAGACTGGCATCACCAAATTGTTTCGCAGTTTGTATAAACTCTTCTTGGTTAGACATTTTTTCGATGTGCCCCAAAAAACGCTTAAAACCTGCTTCGCCCCAAGGTTTTAAATAATTTATTGGTTCAGCAACCATCATATGAAGCTCAAAAAAGAAATCGTTTGAATATTTTTTAAAAGGTTGCGGATCAAGAAATGTTTTGTTGTTTGCAAAAACCCCGTCAATTATATCAATGTGAACGGTTTTAGCAAAAGGTTTTATGAGCTCAAGTTTTCGCTCAATCTCTGGCCAAGTCTGTTCTAGGATTCCGGGAATAACTTCGTTCATATTTATTATTTCCTTTTTATAACTAATCCGATAATTCCGGCTGCTAAAAACATCAGTCCGCCAGCCAGATAAAGTATTCCAATACTTTCTTTATTAATAAAATAATCTCCATAACCAAAAATTATTAATGATATTCCAAGCATAAGATTTATCACAGAGATAATTATTTGCGTGTTTGTTTTTTTCATAAATCTACCTCCTTTCTGTTTGTGCATTATCTCAAATATATACTCAATTATTAGTATGAGTTTATGAGTCCTGAATTTTTAAATACGACTCTAAGTACCCGCACGAACTACATGCATAAGTAAATGTGGGCCGGCTTTTGACCGTTAAGAAAATATCTCTTAAACCACTTGGAAGTTTTTGGGTCCAGGCTTGTTGTGTGGGAACCTTCATTGCTATTAAATCAATTAGTACTCCTTTTTCCATTTCTCCACTACATTTCGGACACTTCATAAGCTCACCTCCTCTATTTCTTTTATCTTCTCAATTCTTCTGACATGTCTTTCTTCGCCTGAAAATGGAGTCTCTAAAAACAACTGAACTAGTTTAAAGATATCTCCCTCTGCTATTAATTCAGAACCGATAGACATAACATTTGCGTCATTATGTTGTCGAGCCAGTACAACATTTTTCTCATTTATTGCCAAAAATGCCCGTATGCCTTTAATCTTGTTTGCAGCCATTGCCTCTCCGGCGCCGGATTTTCCAAAGACGATACCAAACGAATCTAGGTTTTGGGCTACTTTTATAGCTGCAACTTTTATAAAATCTGGATAATCATCGTTTGGATTAAATTCGAATGCCCCGCAATCCTCAACTTCATGGCCTTGATCTTCAAGCATTTTTTTTACTTTTTCTTTTACTTCAAATCCTGCGTGATCTGATGCTAAAAATTCTTTCATGTTTTTTTTGCTTCCATAAATATTTTATAAAATCTTTGATAATTATAGCTTATTTTCTCAACTGCTTCCTCTTTTTTTATCTGTCCGCTGGTAAAATAAACCAATGGATCCCAAAAAACTGTTCTTCCAACTGCAAATCCTACAATTCCGTCAACGGAAGCTCCTGTTTTTAGCCAATGTAAGACTTGGGGTTCTTCTGCTCCACGTCCAAGAATAATAATTCCTACATTGTTTCTGTCGTTTTTTCGCGCTTGGTTAACAGCATTTTCATAATCTTTTTTTGTTTCCATTCCTTCAAGTTTCCAGATGTCCGGCTCTACCCCTCCGTTTTGAAGCTCCTCCATCATTTTTAAAGTAAGGCCGGGTCTTAAATTTTTATCAAACTCTTCCTGGCTTGAGTTTTTTAGTTCTTCTTCTGTCGGGATTACCAAGGGTTCAATTAAAAATTTAAATCCATTTCCATGGCAAAAATCACTCAAAGCCCTAAGTTTTTCTATTTGTCTTATGTTTAAATTCTTATCTCCTTCAGGATTGTACCGGATTAAAGCCTTAGCAAATTCAGGATTGTATTTTTTAATGTGGTCAAATTCAGCCTCCCCATACTCAAAATCAAATTCGCTTTTTCCGCTTTTTTCTGTTGTTAAAATTGTTGTGAAACCTTCTTTCTTTGCGTCAAGCAAAATTTGGCTTCCGAATTCTTCATCAACTAAAATTGCAGCTTCTTCTTTTGGTACGCTTTCCATAACTGCTTTTTTAAAAGCTTCATAAATTATTTCCTTTTCTTCTTTAATCTTTTCTGTTTCTTGTGGAGTTGGAAGTCTATCGTGAATTCCAAGCATGTTTTTGGTAAAAGATGACCTGTGGTCAAAGGGAAGTATAAAAAGTAAATTTTTATAACCTAAATTATTCATGTAAAACTTCTGCTGTAATTTTAGGGTTTTCCTCAAGATATTTTAAAATTTCGCTGCCGGTAAAAAGACCGTCCTGCGCCCCGACTTTTTGCATAACAGAGTACGCGTTTGATGCCCCCCACGCCATTGCTTGGTCAATTTCCTTTTCTTGTAAAATTGCCGCCAAAAAACCTGTTGCATATGCGTCTCCTGCGCCTGTTCTATTGATTTCAGAGGAAGTGGGAATTGCAGAGATTCTATAGATTTGACCATTT
>Ga0100388_10003680_pt1 | contig 13005 bp, 10 predicted proteins | sample CryGeymeta201512_FD_81536 | JGI IMG/M metagenome (GOLD analysis project Ga0100388, IMG submission 81536) | Groundwater microbial communities from Crystal Geyser aquifers in Utah, USA - Crystal Geyser metaG 2015-12 | ecosystem: Environmental > Aquatic > Deep subsurface > Groundwater | place... | reverse complement strand
TATTCGATCGGCCAGCCGTTCCTCTATCCCGACAACGACCTGAGCTATGCTGGCAACTCCTGCGCATGACCTTCGGCGTGCCGGCCGAGGACTATGTCGTCGATCCGGTGATCGAACGCGCGATGGACCGCATCTTCATCCTCCACGCCGACCACGAACAGAATGCGTCGACCTCGACCGTGCGGCTCGCCGGTTCGTCGGGCGCCAACCCGTTCGCGTGCATCGCGGCGGGCATCGCCTGCCTGTGGGGCCCGGCGCACGGCGGCGCCAACGAGGCTGCGCTCAACATGCTGCGCGAAATCGGCACCCCCGACCGCATCCCCGAATATATCGCGCGCGCCAAGGACAAGGACGATCCGTTCCGCCTGATGGGTTTCGGCCATCGCGTGTACAAGAACTACGATCCGCGCGCCAAGGTGATGGCGGAAACCGCGACCGAGGTGCTCGACAAGCTCGGCGTCAGCGATCCGGTCTTCGACGTCGCGCGCAAGCTCGAGGAAATCGCGCTCAGCGATCCGTATTTCATCGAGAAGAAACTCTATCCCAACGTCGATTTCTATTCGGGCATCATCCTGTCGGCGATCGGTTTCCCGACGACGATGTTCACCGCTTTGTTCGCGCTCGCGCGCACCGTCGGCTGGGTCGCGCAGTGGAACGAGATGATTTCGGATCCCGCGCAGAAGATCGGTCGTCCGCGCCAGCTTTATACGGGTCCGACGCAGCGCGATTACGTGCCGGTCGACAAGCGCTGACGCGCTAGTCGGGCCATTTCGGCAGCGTCAGGGTAAAGGCGGCGCCTGCGCCCGGTTCGCTGGCGATATCGATCGATCCCGACATCGCGCGCGCCAGACGGTTCGAGATGTAAAGGCCAAGACCGCTGCCGCCATGGTCGCGGCGACCGAGCCGTTCGAACTTCTCGAAAATCCGCGCGCGGTCTTCCTCGGCAATTCCGGGACCCTGATCGGATACCGTCACGCTGACGTCGCCTGTGCTCCGGTCGCCCTGGGCGGTGACGACGATGTCGCTGTTCTCTGGCGCGTAGCGCACCGCATTGCCGATGAAGTTGATCAGGATCTGCAGCACCCGGCGAACCTCGCCGATCGCGACGACCGCGGTCGGGCCGGTTTCGACGCGGACCCGCATCGCCTTTTCATTGGCGCGCATCGTCAGCAGGCCAGCCGCCTGGATCGCGACCTTGGTCAGATCGACGCGCTCGCGCGCGACATCGAAATCATCGCGCTCGATCGCCTGGAGGTCGGCGAGATCGTCGATCAGCCCGAGCAGATGCTTGCCCGCCGAAGCGATATCGCCGGCGTAGCTCGCATAATCGTCGGCCACGGGGCCATCGAGCTTGCGCGCGATCGTTTCGGCATTGGCGATGATGCGACCGATCGGCAGGCGCAGCGCCTCGTCCATGCGGCGATCGAGCGCCCCCCAGTTGCCGGGAAGATAGGGTGCCTCGTTCGCGCCCTCGTCGCGTTCGGGCCGGATCAGCTTGAGCGTTCCGACGAGCCCCAAAAGCGATCCGTCGTTCGCCAGCCGCGGGCGCGCACTGAGTTCGGCACGTGCGGAAATGCCGTCGATCAGCGCATCGACGGGTAAATCGACGAGGCTTTGTCCCGCGGCCAGCAGCTCGGCGATCTTGCCGTCGATCGCGGGGTCGACCGGTACGAACAGGCTGTCGATCGCCTTGCCGATCCAGTCGCGCGTGCGAATGCGGGCGGCGGCGCCCTCTGCCCAGAGGCCGAGAATGGCGAGATCGGCATCGCACTCGAACCGCCACCCCGGTGCGTCGAGCGGAAAGGGTTCGCCCTCTGCGGTCCCCGGCAGGCGCTTGGCGTCTTCGCTCCAGCCCGTGATCGTGAGATCGGCCCCCTTGTCATCGGGGCGAATATGGACCCAGAAATGCAGGTCGAAGTCGGCTTCGCCGGCATAGACGCGGCGCATCACCGGCGCCCCGAACCGCAGCGCCGAGGTGACGGCGACCGACAATTGCGGAACGATGATCACGCCGGGGACGCTGCCGCCCGCGCGTTCCTGCAGACGCGCCAGCGCGGCATCAGCCCGGATCAGGCGCGCGTCGCGATCGACGCGGCCGATGATCGGTTCGGCGGTCATCGGTCGCTCGCCCGATAACGGGCGGCCGCATGCGCGATCGCGTCGGCGCGGTCGGCGGGCCAGCCATCGGCATCCGCACCGGCAACGCCGGCATCGTCGAACGAACGCGCGTTCCAGCCGGGGGCAAGCGCCCGGACGAGTGCTCCGACCGCATTCGCGCCGAAGCAGGCGGGTGCGAGCCAATCGCGAATGGCGCCTTCGTCGCCGACGGCGAGCGCAATCATCGATGGTGCCGATCCCAGTCCGGTTCGCTCGCCGACAAGGGCCGCGACCGCGGGCCAGGCCGCACGATTCACGAGGTCGACCATCAGTTCGTCGGGCGAACGCTGCGACAGCGCGCCGTCGACGAAGCGCGCAGCGACGATCTCGATCGATGTTTCCTCGCGGTGCAGCTGGGTGACCTGATCGGCCGCAGCGACCATCGCGGCCATGGTGTCGCCGTCCTCGCCCAAGTCGCCGATAAGCGCGCCGGCGACGCAATCGACGAGTTGGGCCTGCATCTCGAGCGGCAGTCCCGACATCGGCAAGACCGGCGCGTTCCAGGCGTTTCGGGTGCGGCATTCGGCGACGAGATACGCGGTCCAGAGGCTCGCCAGGGCGGGATCGTCGCCAATGAACGGCGGCGACACGGCATCGATGCCCGGCCTGTCCAAGCCATGTTCGAGGACATTCGCGAGGATGACGTCGGCGAGATTAGCGATCGGCAGGCCGCGGGGCGCAATCGCCGCCCATGCGGACGGTTCGGCGGGTGCGCCCAGATAATGGCGAAGATCGCGTTCGACGCCGTCGACAAGGCGGTGCAGGATGGCGAGCCCCTGCCCCCGCTCCCGTTCGTTGAGGGTGACGGCGAAAGGCGTCGTTACGACCCGGTCCATCGCCTCGGCGAGGGCGCGGCAGCGGCGTGCGAGCAGCGGCGGCAGCGCCGTCGCCGCGCCGTCGCCAGGATCGCGCTGTCCCGCCTGATTGCCACCGTGGTCCTTCATATCCTGCGCGCGATACGACAATCAGCGTTAATTTCGGATAAACCCTTCGCGACTTTCTCTGCCTCGTGAAAGGCTGTCATAGGTCATCACCGCCGCCGCGTAGAGCGCAAGCGCGCCGATCGCGATCGGCGTCCTGTCCGCCAGGGCGGCCGCGCCGATGACGCCAAAGCCCAGTCCCGCATCCGGCAGCAGCCGACCGAACCAGTTCGTCATCGGAGACGACGCGCGGGCATTCGCCTGGACCAGTACGGCGGCGTAGATCAGCATCAGCAGCGCGATCGGCCATCCCGCGCCATCGGACCATAGAAGATGCAGGGCCAAAGCCGCGAACGAGACGATGGGAACCAGATCGAGGGCGATCATGCGCCAGCGCGGCGTCGGCGGTTCGAGCGTGAACAGGCCGACATAATGCGCCATTGCCGCCGTCGCGACCGACGTCAGGCCGAGCGCCGCGCCCGTTACCAGCCATCCGCAGGAAAACGCCGCGATCGTCAATATCGCCAGGGCCACCGCGCCGAATTCGAGCGGCTTCGACCGCGCGCCGCGACCGAGCACGGTCGGCCCCGCGAACCTGACGAGCGGCGCCAGGAAATTGCCCATCGCGAGCCCGGATTCGCCAACGGCGGCAGCATCATAGACCCGGTCGCCCACGGCCGACGCCGCGACCGCGCGATCGATCACGACCAGTTCGCCGGTTTCGAACAGGCCGGGATCGCACCGCAGCTTGACCGCGCCGCGCTGCACCGCCCGGCGCAAAACCGTCGAGGCGAGATCCCAGTCGTCGGGGACATCGGTCAATTCGCCGAGCATGTCGCACCCCGTCATCGCGAGCCCCGCCCAGCGCTGATCGGCGGCGATACGCTCAAGTCCGCGCGTCACCGGGCTATCGTCGGTCACGAAGACCGCAAGAGCCGGACCGGCGGCAAATGCCGAAACCTGCTCCTGCGGCGCGTAAAGACCGTCGAGCAAGAGCATCAGCTGATCGCGGGCATGCGTGCGGTCGACGATCTCGCTGACGCGGCGGACCGGCTCGACCACGAAACCAGCGGCGCGCAGGCGATCGAGCGCGCCGACCAACGCATCGGTCATCCCCTCGACGCTGACGAACAGCAATTTCGCGCCCGCAGCCCGGCACAGCCCTGCCTGGCGCTCGAGCAGCGACTGGCCCGCCACCATCTGCGTGGCGCGCAATTCGGTGCCGTCTTCGGCGGTTTCGATGGCGCTCAGCAACGCGTGCAGGGTCATCCCGACCTCCTATCGTCGGCGGCAAGGCGGCGGCAACCGCTTTTGCAGGATCGACCCCGCAAAACCGGCGAAAAAACTTCGCTTCCGGCCCGCAAAAATCGGGCTCAATCGCTGGTCAAAGCCCGGCATATCGTCTAGCGTCGCGAAACGATAAAAATCACCGAAAAGGGCGCGTTTTGAGCGAAGATGACCAGGCCGTAATCGGGTCGGACGATATCCAGCCGATCAATATCGTCGACGAGATGAAAACGAGCTATCTCGATTATGCGATGAGCGTGATCGTGTCGCGTGCATTGCCCGACGTTCGCGACGGTCTGAAGCCCGTCCATCGCCGCATCCTCTATGCCAGCCAGGAAGGCGGCTTCGTTCCCGGTCGCCCCTATCGCAAATGCGCCAAGATCGTCGGCGACGTCATGGGCAATTACCATCCGCACGGCGACAGCGCGATCTACGACGCGCTCGCGCGCCTGACGCAGGACTGGTCGATGCGCGTCACGCTGATCGACGGCCAGGGCAATTTCGGGTCGATGGATCCCGACAAGCCGGCATCGATGCGCTACACCGAGGCGCGCCTCGCCAAGGTCGCGATGACGCTGCTCGAGGATCTTGACAAGGATACCGTCGATTTCACCCCGAACTACGATGCCAGCCGGACCGAGCCGCAGGTCCTCCCGGCCCGCTTCCCCAACATCCTCGTCAACGGCGCGGGCGGTATCGCGGTCGGCATGGCGACCAACATCCCGCCGCACAATCTGGGCGAAGTCGTCGATGCGTGCCTCGCGCATATCGATCGCGAGATCGTCGGCGGCGAGGTCATGTCCGACGAGGATTACATTGCAATCGTCCCCGGCCCCGATTTCCCGACCGGCGGGCTGATCCTCGGCCAGGGAGGCGCGCGCAGCGCGTACCTCACCGGACGCGGATCGATCATGATGCGCAGCCGCCACATCATCGAGGAGCGCCGCGGCGATCGCCGTTCGATCGTGCTCACCGAAATCCCCTATCAGGTCGGCAAATCGGGGCTGGTCGAGAAGATCGCCGAGGCCGCCAAGGATAAACGGATCGAGGGCGTCAGCGACATTCGCGACGAATCGAACCGCGAGGGCGTGCGCGTCGTCATCGAATTGAAGCGCGACGCGACGCCCGAGGTCGTGCTCAACCAGCTGTGGCGCCATACCCCGGCGCAATCGAGCTTCCCCGCCAACATCCTCGCCATTCGCGGCGGGCGGCCCGAAGTGCTCAGCCTGCGCGATATCATCACGACCTTTGTGAAGTTCCGCGAAGAAGTCGTTACCCGGCGGTCGAAATTCGAGCTCAACAAGGCGCGCGAACGAGCCCATATCCTGCTCGGCCTGGTCGTCGCGGTCAGCAATCTCGACGAGGTCGTGCGCATCATCCGCGGTAGCTCCTCGCCCGGCGACGCGCGCGCCGCATTGATCGCGCGACAATGGCCGATCGCGGAAATCGCGAGCTATATCAAGCTCGTCGAAGCGGTTGAGGTCGAGGTCGAGGGCGACACCTATCAGCTGAGCGAGCGCCAGGTGAAGGCGATCCTCGACCTGCGCCTGCATCGCCTGACCGCGCTGGGTCGCGACGAGATCGGCGGCGAGCTCAAGGAGCTGGCGGTCACGATCGAGGAACTGCTCGCGATTCTCGGCGATCGCGCCAAGCTGTACGAAGTCGTGCGCCAGGAGCTGGTCGACGTCCGCGCCGAGTTCGCCACCCCGCGCCGCAGCGAAATCGCGCCCGCCTGGGACGGTCTCGACGACGAGGACCTGATGGAGCGCGAGGAGATGGTCGTCACCGTCACGCACGACGGCTACATTAAGCGCACCCCGCTCGCGACCTTCCGCGCGCAGCGCCGCGGCGGCAAGGGACGCGCCGGCATGGCGACCAAGGACGAGGATGCGGTGACTGAATTGTTCGTCACCTCGACGCACACGCCGGTCCTGTTCTTTTCGACGCACGGCAAGGTTTACCGCATGAAGGTGTGGAAGCTGCCGCCCGGCGGCCCGCAGACGCGCGGCCGGCCGATGGTCAACCTGCTGCCGCTGGCCGAAGGCGAGACGATCTCGACCGTGCGCCCGCTGCCCGAGGACGAGGCCGAGTGGAAGAACCTCCACGTCATGTTCGCGACCGCCAGGGGCACGGTGCGGCGCAACTCGATGGACGCGTTCACCAACGTGCCGTCGAACGGCAAGATCGCGATGCGTTTCGACGACAACAGCGACGATCGCCTGATCGGCGTCGCGCTGCTGACCGAGACCGACGACGTGCTGCTGGCGACGCGCCAGGGCAAGGCGATCCGTTTCGCCGCCACCGATGTGCGCGAATTCCAGAGTCGCACCTCGACCGGCGTGCGCGGCATGCGCCTGAAGGGCGACGACGAGATCATCTCGCTGTCGATCCTCCAGGGATTCGACGCGACGACCGACGAACGCGACGCCTATTTGCGCGCCGCGCCGTGGAAGGAAAACGACAGCGCGCCGACGCTATCACCCGAGCGCATGGCCGAATTTGCCGACGCCGAGGAATTCCTCCTGACGATCTGCGCCAACGGCTACGGCAAATTGTCGAGCGCCTATGATTACCGCCGCAGCAATCGCGGCGGCCAGGGGATCGGCAATATCGACAATATCGAACGCAACGGCCCTGTCGTCGCGAGCTTCCGCGCGACCAAGGGCGACCAGCTCATCCTCGTCACCGACCAGGCCAAGATGATCCGCATGCCGCTCGACAGCATGCGCGTGATCGGCCGCAATTCGGCGGGCGTGCGCCTATTCGACGTCGCCAAGGGCGAACAGGTCGTATCGGCCGCGCGGATCGACGAGGAACAGGATCCCGAGGACGAGGCCGAAGAAGCGGTTGCCGAGGAAATGGCCGAGATTGCCGAAAGCGGCGCGCCCGACGAGGTCAAACTCGACGACGGCACGGGTCCGGATACGATTTCGGAAGACATTCCCGAGGACTGAGCCAAAGCCGGCCTTCGACCGACCATGATGCGCCGCTCGGCGACCTGAAAGGGTCGGTCGACCGAGCGACGCGTCCCGGGAAATCAAAGGCCGCGTTTGGTCCGCTCGTCAGCGACGCACCTTTTCATCCAGTCATAGCCGAACCCGATCATCGCCATGTCGACCGTGCCGATGGTATCGCCGTCGATGGCGACGGCGATCTTCTGCGTCGTGCGCATCATGTCGAATGCCCGCGCCGACGCGGCGGGATCGTCCTTGCGGCCGTGCCACACCGACCACACGCCCTGGCGCATCCCGTCCTTGAACCCGCCATAGGCGGCGCTGGTCGTGCGCCCGTCGTCGAAGGTCAGCGTGACCGGCACGTCCTCGCGATCCAAGTCCTGATCGTCGACGATTTCCCACCGGCTGCGCGTGATATCGACGCTGAACACGCCGTCCTCGATGCCCATGCCGAACTTGACTGCCGTCTTCTTGTCGGTCGTGTCGTAATCGATCATGCAGTCGTTTTCGCCGACCGATGGGCGGAAGGACATGTCGGGCGCGGTCTGGCGCTGTTGGGCATCGGCGGGGAATGCGACGATCGTCAATCCCGTGACAACGAATGCAGCCGCAGCGAGGACATAGGGATTCTTCATGATCGTATTTTCCTTTGGTGATCGGGACGTGGAGAGGCGATGTGCGGACTGCGACATCAGCAATAGCTGCCGACGCAGGCGGTGCCGTGCATGATGTTGTTCACCTTGCTGTTGAAGGCGGCATTGTCGGCGGCGCGTTCGTAGCGCGCCCAGCTGGCGGCGGCCGCGCGCGACGACGCACTGCTGCCCGAGCCAGAGCCCGAATAGGACCCGGCATTGGCGGCGGCGATCCGCTTCTGCTGCGCGAAATACGCCTCCCAGCGACGCAATCCCTCGGCATAGGCGATGCGATTGGCGGTGCGCGTGCCCTCCTGTTTCATCGACCGCAGGATCGCCTGCGCGGATTCGCTGCCACGATTGGCGGCGATCGCCATATATTTTTCGCCCTTGGCATGGCTCGCCGGAACGCCATCTCCGCTCCAATAGGCCATGCCCATGAATTCGGCGGCGGCGACATGGCCGACCATCGCCGCATTCTCGATCAGGATCATCGCGTTGCCCTTGTTGGGCTCGATCGCGCCCGCCAGGCCGTAGAGATACCAGTTGCCGAGCCACCAGCTCGCTTCTTCGTCGCCTTCCTCCATCAGCCGGGCAACGCGCATGAAGCCATATTGCCGGTCGCCGCTGTCGACTTCGGTCAGCGCCGCGGCGAGCTGACGTTCGAGCGACCAGGCGGGGTTGATCCGGGTCTGCCGCGCATAATCGGCGGGATAGGGCCGGGCCGACTTGAGCGCGTCACACGAAGCCTGGTCGCCGAGCGCGCAGGACCGTTCGGTCAACGCGATGCGGAAATAGGCATTGCTCGTCACTTCGGTCCCCTCGGCATAGGCACGCGCGAGGAGGGTGCAGCCGAGGATCGCGCCAAGGTCGCAGCCGCGACGCGCATAATTGACTGCTTCGAGCAGCGTCGTCGTCGCGCCCGCCCGACGCGACAGACCGACCTGGGCCAGCGCGGCACAGGCATCGCCCTCGCTGGCCTGGCAGCTGCGGTCGAGCAGCAGCTCGCCCCGATTGAGCGCCTGTCTGTCGCCCGACTGAACGAGATAGCGCGCGAGCACGCCGCAGACGTGAACGCGCGACCCTGCCGCGTCGAGACACCCCTTGCGGGCGTAGGTTTCGGCCTTTGCCGCGTTTTGCGCAACGGCCTTGCCGCCGCGATAGGCATCCGCCAGCCCCGCGCAGCCCCAGGCCAAATTCCTGCCGCAGGCCTGTTCGAACAGCGGCAGGGCCGTCTTTTGCGACGCGGCGTCCGACGTTTCATAGAACAGCGCCCCCGCCTGCAGGCGGCAGCCGTCGTCTTCGCCCGACGCGCAGCTCTTGCGCCATAATTCTATCGCCCTGGCGGAATCGCTGGCAGGCGCAAGCCCCCGGAAATGCAGCAGCCCGAGCGACGCGCACGCCGCCTCGTTGCCCAGCGTCTCGCAGCCCCTGGCGGCATATTGGTACGACAGGCCAGCGTCGGTGAACTCGGCCCAGCCCTCGCGCAGGATCCTGCTGGCGGCGGCGCATGACCCCCCGTCGCCCAGATCGCATGCCTTGATGTAGAACCCGACCGCGATGCGCGTGCTCGCCGACAGGTCGCCCAGCCCCTGATCGAACGCCGATCCAAGCCGCGCGCACGACGCGGCGCTTCCCTTTCGGCACGCCTTGTCCCAATCGGCGGCGACGCCATAGAGAATCGTCGGCATGTTCTGCTTGCCGTTGAAGATCGAACCGTTGCTATAGCCGTCGACGGCGCGCGGGACATTCTTGTCGCGCGCGTTCGCGACGGGAACCGTCGAGGAGGTCACGACGATCCATGCCGTCAGGATGAAGCTGATAAACCTGCGTGACATCGCACCCGTCCCCCGATCGATCAAGCAATCTGGAAGCATGGGCTAGGCAGCGATTTTCAGCTTTGCAAACGCCAAGCCGTCATATCGCCGAAACTAACAGCATAAGTAATCTTTCGGGAGGGATTCGCCGAATTTTCGGCGTGCCGATCATCCAGCGGCGGCGCGAGTCGCACTGGCGTCGGCAGCATTGAGCCGTCCGACGACGCCCCATGCGATGAGCGCCTGGCCGGCGAAATAGAGCGGCCAGATCAGCAGTGCGGGAAGCTGCGAGCCCGCCAGCGCGCCGCCACGCGCAAAGATCAGCATATCCGACAGGACGAAGAAAATCGCGCCGATGCCGACGCGATAGCGCGAGAAGCGGCTCGCCCATGCGGCAGCCGCCATCACGCCCAGACCGAGGCCGTAGGCGGCATGGCCGATGGCCTGCGCCGACGAGGCCGAAAGCCCCGCGGCGATCGCCGGGACCGTAACGGCAAGCACGAGCGCGAGCGCCTTCTGGCTGGGCGACATGTCGTGCCTGAGGTTGCGGGCGAACAGCACGATGGCGACGATATGGCCGGCGAGAAAGACCATCCCGCCGGTGCGCAGGCCGGCGGTCTCGATGAGGACATCGCCGGTCGCGCCGAGCGCGAGGAACAGCGTCAGCAACCAGCCGTCGCGCGAGCGCGCGTGGAGCCCCGCCCAAAGCGCCAGCAGCGCAACGCCCGCGCCCTTCCAGACGACGATCGCCGGTGGCCCAAGCCCGCTGCGCGCGGCGAAAAAATAGGATGCACCGGCGGCCAGCGCGAGCAGCCAGAGCCATCGATATCGCGGTGCAATCGTCGCGGTCATCCGCTTCCCCCTGTTGTTCACCGCATAAGGTCGGTATGGCGCGGGCATGTCAACAATCGTCCATATCATCGGCGGCGGCCTCGCCGGAAGCGAAGCCGCCTGGCAGCTTGCGCGCGCGGGCGTCAAGGTTCGCCTGTCGGAGATGCGCGGCGGCGGCGACAGCACCGCGGCGCACCACACCGACGGCCTCGCCGAGCTCGTCTGTTCGAACAGCTTCCGCTCCGACGACGCGACGAGCAACGCCGTCGGCCTGCTCCACCAGGAAATGCGGAGCATGGATTCGCTGATCATGGCGGCGGCGGAAACCGCCAAGGTTCCCGCCGGTTCGGCGCTCGCGGTCGATCGCGTCGCGTTTTCGGACACGGTGACCGCGGCGCTCGCCGCCGAACCGTTGATCGAGATCGTTCGCGAGCGGATCGACGCGCTTCCCGGCGAAGGCCCGACGATCGTCGCGACGGGACCGCTGACCGGCACCGCGCTGGCGGAGAGCATCGCGGCCGCGACCGGCGCCGACGCGCTCGCCTTTTTCGACGCGATCGCGCCGATCGTCCACCGCGACAGCGTCGACATGGATATCTGCTGGATGGCGAGCCGCTGGGACAAGGGATCGCCCGACGGCGACGGAAAGGACTATATCAACTGCCCGATGGACAAGGAGCAGTATCTCGCCTTCCACCAGGCGCTGCTCGAGGGCGAGAAAACCTTGTTCAAGCAGTGGGAGGCCGACACGCCGTATTTCGACGGCTGCATGCCGGTCGAGGTGATGGCCGAACGCGGGATCGATACGCTGCGCTATGGCCCGATGAAGCCCGTCGGGCTCGACAATCCCCACGCCGCGACGCCCGAACATCCGACCGGGCGCTGGCCCTATGCCGTCGTCCAGCTACGCCAGGACAATGCGCTCGGCACGCTGTGGAACATGGTCGGTTTCCAGACCAAGCTCAAGCACGGCGCGCAGGTCGAGGTCTTCCGCATGATCCCAGGGCTCGAAAAGGCCGAGTTCGCGCGGCTCGGCGGGCTGCATCGCAACACCTTCATCCGCTCGCCCGAGCTGCTCGACGGCAAACTCCGCCTCAAGTCGGCGCCGCACATCCGCTTCGCCGGGCAGATCACGGGGTGCGAAGGCTATGTCGAGAGCGCCGCGGTCGGCCTGATGGCCGGGCGTTTTGCCGCGGCCGAAGTCACGGGCAGCCCCCTGCCCTCGCCCCCCGCCACGACCGCGATCGGCGCGCTGCTCGGCCATATCACCGGCGGTGCCGATGCCGCGAGCTATCAGCCGATGAACGTCAACTTCGGGCTATTCCCGCCGCTCCACGAGGTGAACAAGAAACAGCGCAAGGCCGCCTATACCGACCGCGCGCGCGCCGACCTAGCCGCGTGGCTGGCGAGGAACGAAACGGTCGCCGCCTAGCAGTTGCATTTCGCCCGGGCCGTCCTCTTCGGCGCGGTGGTGGCGAATTCCGCGCGCGTCAGCGTGCTCGACTTGTCGCGATCGGCCCCGGCGAAACGGTCCGACGTCGCGACCGCCCATTCCTCGAAGGTGAGCAGGTTGTTGCCGTCCTTGTCGAGTTTCTTGAACGCTGCCGTGCGGCTCGACATCAGCTCGATCCGGCTGATCAAATCGTCGCGATTGCGGTCGTAGCGATTGAAGCGGCGCTCCTCGCGGCTCGCCTGTTTCGCCTCGGGCGGTGCCGGCGGCGCGGGACCGCGTGCCGGCGCATCGGCGGCCGGCGGCCCGGGAAGCTGGGGTTCGGCGGGCGGGGGCGGAGCGCGCTCGGCGAGCTGCTGCGATTGCTGGCTGGTCGCCTGCCAGACGAACAGGCCGCCGCCGAGCAGCAGCGTCGCGCCGATCGCACCGGCAATCGAACGATCCATCGGCATCCTCCTTACCGTGTTTCGCCTTTCGGTCGTCGGCGGCGAGGCTAAGAAACCAGACTGCGATTGCCAAGCGGTTTCAACGGCCGAACAGACCGATGCGCAGAATCGCCGCCTGTTCGCGCCAGGCGATGCGCGCGCCGCGACGGGCGGCGACGCGCCGTGCCCAGTGATCGAGCGCGTAAAGCGGCCGCGCGGCCTTTCCCGGCGCCGGCAGGTCGCAGGTCGCGGCGAAGAGCCGTTCCGCCAGGGCCGCATCCGCAAGATTGAGCGCCAGATCGCAGAGCCCCCAGGCTTCGCCCGACGGCGGCGCGCCACTTTCATCGCCCGTCAGCGCGCAGCTGGCGAGCGCGAAGAAGGCATTGCCGCGACCTTGGGCGAACCGCCTTGCCGCCGCGAGATCGAAGGGTTCGGCAAGCAGCATGTGTTCCCATGCATCGACGAGTGCCAGCAGCAGCGGAGCGGGCAGTTCCGATCGCATCTCCGCAAGCTGCGCGAGCAGGGGATCGGG
>Ga0100388_10003673_pt1 | contig 13031 bp, 14 predicted proteins | sample CryGeymeta201512_FD_81536 | JGI IMG/M metagenome (GOLD analysis project Ga0100388, IMG submission 81536) | Groundwater microbial communities from Crystal Geyser aquifers in Utah, USA - Crystal Geyser metaG 2015-12 | ecosystem: Environmental > Aquatic > Deep subsurface > Groundwater | place... | reverse complement strand
GTGAGCCGTAAGACGGTCTACCGCGCAATAGACGAACAACTGGCTGCGGGCCGGCAGGCGTATGTCATTTGCCGCGTCATCGATGACAACCCGGCGAACGAAGCCAAGAGTGTCGAGACCGAATATAGAAAACTGCAGAATTCCGTCTATGGGCATCGCCGCATCGGTCTACTCCATGGTCGTATGAAACCTGAGGAGAAAGAGGCCATCATGCGTCGCTTCGCGGCCGGAGAGCTCGATATCCTCGTTGCGACCACCGTGGTCGAAGTCGGTGTCGACGTGCCAAACGCCACCGTCATGATGATCGAAGATGCCGATCAGTACGGTCTCAGCCAGCTCCATCAGTTACGGGGGCGGGTCGGTCGGGCCGAACATCAAAGCTTCTGCTACCTGCTAACGAGCGACACCAAGCAACCGTCACAACGCTTACGAGAGATTGAAAAATCCAACGACGGATTCTATTTGGCGGAAGTCGATCTTCGTCTACGCGGTCCGGGTGAGATTTATGGACGAGCCCAGCACGGCGCGCTCAACCTGCAGATTGCCAATCTTGGCGATACGAAGCTCATACAACGGGTGCAGCAAGCGGCCGAAGCCTTCGTCGATTCCGGCGCCGATTTGCTACAATACAAACAGTTATCGGCCCGGGTGGAACACTACCAGCGCCTGACGACGTTGAACTGATATGTACTCTGGAACAACCTTCAATACCAAATCCGGCCGTGTCATGGGCGTGCATCAGAAAATCGACCGTGTCGCCCGACGGCACCTGGCCCGGCATGTCACGCTGCCAAAGCAGTTTCCTACCATCCGTGAGATCCTGCATTTCGAAGGCCTGAACGGACCTGACGGCATCAAGCGTAAAAGCCCGGGCAAGGACGAACCATGGCACTACCTCGATGTCGACGAGTTGCATGGTGCGCCGCTCCTCGCCATCATCCATGATCATATCCATAACCTGGCTCAGGCAGTGAAGGACGGGAACCGTCAGCGAGCCGCCTTCGAAGCCGCCTGGCTGGCCCATGCCATCACGGACGGTCTGACGCCGGCCCACCACTATCCGCTTGAGGAGAAATTGGCTGAACTCAGAGGCGGCGAAGGACTGGAAACCCGCAATACCAAGCGTAAAAAGATTATCATACCTGGTGAGACGAAGCGCCAGATGCTGAAGAACAACTGGGAGTTTTGGGGTGCCAAAGGCGTGATGACAACGCATCTGCATTTCGAACTTGGCATCATGACGGCAATCTCGACGATGAAATTCGATACGCTCAGCTTCACTCAGGAACTCCAAAGTGAGCTCAAACGCGACGGATTCGATGCTATGTTCAAGGCTTCGGTTCAACGGGTGGCTGACATGGAGATGTATGAAGAGTTCGCCCTCAAAGGCTGGACCAGGCATCTGGCCGGCGAGACGAAGAACGTACTGGTGCCTGAGATTATCCGTATGGTCATGCTGGGGTGGATGACCGCCATTCTGGAGCTCGAGGACCAGGCGTGAACGTACGTGTCATCGCCGGCAAGTATGGGGGAAGGAAGCTTGATGCGCCTGGCCGGACGTCGACCCATGCCATGAGCGAGCGGGCGCGGAACGCCCTGTTCAACGTCATCGGAGCGAACGTGCAGGACGCGCATGTCCTTGATGCGTTCGCCGGGTCGGGCAGCATCGGTATCGAAGCGTTAAGCCGGGGAGCGACCGACTGCGTCTTTATCGAGAAAGACCGCATCGCAGCCAAGATAATCCGCAATAACCTGCAGCTGCTCGCTGCTGATACTGCCGGAAAGGTCATCGCTACATCGGTCAGTAACTGGCTCGCGACCGCCGACGAACCTTCATTCGATCTCATCTTTGCCGACCCGCCTTATCATGATCCACAGTTTTCCACAGTAGAACGCCTTTTTGGACTACTCAAACCTGGAGCGCTTATGGTATTATCTCATCCAGGTAAGGGTGAGGTTCCTTCCAAGACCGGAGTTGTTGTGGTGGACAATCGTAGTTATGGAAATCTCTACCTCACCTTTTACCGCCGAGACGCCTGAGAGGGCGTCTTTTAGCTTGACAAATTTAAGTAGAAGCAGTATAATATAATTATGACGACTCATCCGGTCGCCATATCCTCCTCTGCAGAAAGGAGTGGCTGATGGCCGCTTCGGAAATGGCTTACGGAGAAGGGCACCCGGCAACGTTCACTCAACAGCCGGCCCCCACCACCAGGCGGATGGAGCTCAGCGGCATCGCCTTCGGCGAGCAGCAGGAGGGACTGACCGTCCCACTCAGAGACTCCCTCACGCACGACTGCGGACCCGACCAGTAGGTCGCGAGTTCCGTCCCGTCCGGCTCCATACTGACGCGCCTCATCACCGCGCGTCAGTATGGAGCCTTTCACTTGCCGTAACCTAATGAGCGGAGTACAATGACGCCATGTTTGGCGGTTCCCGGGAGCAAAGACAGATTGGTGGCTATACCCAAGTTGGTCCGTCACTTGGTGCCGACGGACCAGAGATTACTTATGACGAGGCTGCGGAACTACGCGCTGTCGTAGCAAATGAGTTCTTTGATGCAACGAACCCGAAGACACCCATATTGACGATTGACTCAGACAAGACCTTTGCAGCCAGAAGCCTTGCACCCCAAGGACCAACGGATGACTTAAACGATACGATGATATTCGCCGGCGCAATGCTTCACCATGAGGATGAAGAGCTTTGGCGAATGAAGATATTGCTGACGCGCAGCTCCCGCATGCCACATAACAAAGGTGAAAAAAAGATACAGACTCGATATTTTATTGGGGCGGTCGCGAGTAATCTCATCATTGCAACAAAGCAGGTTAAGGCGGTTCGAGATGTCGATGCTGGTACGACGGATCTTATGCGGAGTAGTGGCGCCTTGCATCGCGTACGACGAGCGTACGAGAAGAACATGACGCCGGCCGATTGCGAATTGCTTCACGAAAAACTTGGTCAGGTGATTAGACGGGCTAAAGTGGCTGGACGACGCTAGCGGCCTATCCGCAAGATGATGAAACTCCTTATCGCGGGGTCATTTGACAGGGTATAGTGCATACGCTTATATAGAAGCACGCAAAGCCTAAATAAAAAGGAACACGTGCATGAAAATGACTTCATTGGTAACCTTAGCAGCCGCTATCGCTGTGGGTATCACCCCCGTAGCGGTGTTGGCCCAACCTACGGACCGTGGGGAGAACGAGGTAACGGTACGTCCGGCCGTGACGCAACCACGCGAACACACCGAGGCTCGTGCCCAGGAACGGATGGCATCAGTCGAAGAGCGCCGAGCTGAACTGCAGCAAAAAGTGAAAGAGCGCCGTGCGGAGATAAAGGAGAAAGTGTGTGAAAGGCGACAGCAGAACCTCACACGGGTGATGCCCCGCTTGGCTCAAGGTGCGACCTCTGTCCTGAACTCGATGGATACCGTATATGGACGTGTCTCGACCTTTTACGAAAAAGGTCAGCTGACCGTCGCAAACTATGACGAACTGGCCGCCTCCGTCGAGCTTGCCAAGACGAATGCAGCTGCTTCGGTAGCCAGTATCGAAAGTCAGAGTTTTGAGCTTGACTGCGAGAACCCTCGCGTTGGTCAGCAGCTTGACGGTTATCGACTAGCCGTTCAGGATGCACGGGAATCACTGATGGGGTACAAGAAAACATTGGTCGCATTGATTAGCGCCATGCGTGCCGCCGCAGCGGTTGAACAGGACTCGGGTACTGAGGCGAGCCAGAGCAGCCGGACGAACGACACCAGTAGTCCTGAAGGAGGATCCGACAATGAGTAAGTATACAACCATGCCGCGCGGCTTCTCGGCCGTTGAAATCCTGTTGGTCGTCGCCGTCATCGCCCTCCTCGGGTTTCTAGGATGGCGGGCGTATGAAGCGATGCAAGCGCAATCTGACGAAGCCTCCAAGACGAGTCAATCCTCCAACCCACCAGAAGTAAAAGAGAGTGATGACCTGAAGGACGCCGAAGAATTTGTCAGCGCCACTGATGTCGAAAGCGAGCTTGATACCAGTGAGATTGATGCCGCTCTGGCTGAATAACCAGCTGTCACGTGAATACGAAAAACGCCGCTATTGCGGCGTTTTTCGTTGGTACGCGAGAGAGGACTTGAACCTCCACGCCCGAAGGCACATGCTCCTAAGGCATGCGTGTCTACCAATTCCACCACTCGCGCGTAAAATCGGTGCCTCATCACTATAGCAAACCAACGCCAACAGATAAAGTCGGTGGAGGGTACCGCTTGTGCTATGATATATCCAAAGCAATCACGACGGGGCACTGCATGAACAAGATCGCACACTATTTGAACACGCACATCATTGGAGAGGTAGTAACCAACCCAGCCGTGCGCGCTGCCTTCGCGACCGACGGCAGTACCCTGACGCATGTACCTGAGATGGTAGCCTTTCCTCGCTCCACCAGCGACATCCGCAAAGCGGCCCGGTTTGCCTGGCAGCTGGCAGAGAAAGGACATTCACTCCCGTTGATTACGCGCGGCGCAGGCACGGACACGTCGGGCGGCGCTATCGGTACCGGTCTAGTCGTCGCCACTGGCAGTCACATGGACCATATCTTCGAATATGATGCCCGTCAGAAACTGGTGCGCCTGCAACCCGGCGTGACGGTCTCCTCGCTCCGGAATGCACTTGCCCTGCACGGTACGGCTGTGCCGGAGTTGCACTGGGAGCATGCCCGGGCGACCGTCGGCGGAGTACTGGCCAGTACGCGCCTGGCCGCTGAATGCGTCGATCAGTTGGAAATCGTCCTTGCCAGCGGTGACGTATTGCAAACCCGCCGATTGTCGAAGCGGGAGCTGACAAAGATGAAGGGAAAGACAGGCTTCGAGGCTGATATCTACCGGGCCGTCGACGCGTTAATTGAGGATAACCAGCAGCTGATTGATGAGCTGCAGCATGATGACGAGCGCATCGAACACGAAGGCTACGCCGGTATCGAGCAGGTGAAAGAACGCGACGGTTCCCTCGACTTGGCGCCCCTGTTCCTAGGTACCCAAGGTACGTTGGGTATCATTTCCGAAATGATTCTGAAGGCGGATTTCGTCAATCAGAGCCCGACGCTCATCGTAGCGTCGTTCGCCACGACCAGCCAGGCCCACGACGCCATCGATATCCTGGACGAACTCGATGTCACCTGGGTAGAGTATGTCGATACCGCGTATCTGGAAGCGGCCGCGAAAGCAGGCAAGACGTTCGGCTTCTTCGATGAGGCCAAGGAGTCGCTTGGTACCGTCGCTGCGACCCTTATCGTCACCATCAATGACTTCAACGAACGCGCCCGGGCAAAGAAGATGAAGAAAGTTCTCGCTCGCTTCAAGCCGCTGGCGCCGCATATAGTCAGTACGACTGACCTGATCAACAGTGATTTACGTGCTCTCGGTTCAGTTACTTACTGGGCATTGAACCCTGATCAGGGTGAGCTGTCGGCCCCACCTTTGCTCGATGGATTGTACGTACCGACGGCACGCTTCGAGGACTTCAGTCGTACGCTTGATGAACTCGCCAAGAAGCATCATGTCAGTCTGGCGCTGTATGGCCGCCCGCTTGATGAGCTATGGTACGTGCGCCCGACATTGCGTCTCTCGACGGTCGGCGACAAGCAGAAGCTGATCAAGCTCTCAGCCGAACTCCTGACACTGGTTGAGAAATATCGTGGTAGTGCCTTCGGGGCCGGCGGTGAAGGTCGCTTCGCTGCCGCTTTGCGGAGCGAGCATGACGAGCTGGCCGAACTGTATCGTAAGATCAAAGCGATTTTCGATCCGCACGGAATCCTTAATCCTGGCGTCAAGCAACCGTCAGACGTGCGTGAATTAGCCAAGCAGCTGCGGGGCACGTACCACGGTCCGTCGGCGACCGATCATTTGGCGAAATTCTAGGCACTCGCCCGGTTTCCTGTATAATGGGTGAGTAACACACGAGCACGAGTGGCGGAATTGGTAGACGCGCTAGCTTCAGGTGCTAGTGTCCTTCGGGACGTGGAGGTTCAAGTCCTCTCTCGTGTACCAAGTAAAGAAGACCTTCCGAGGTCTTTTTTGTTTGCTACACTACCAGGTATGCCTCATATCCACACCGGTGCTGGTCAGCACGATACGACCGTCAGCGCGTTTATCATTCGGATGGTAGACGAACAACCGAAAATTCTCTTGCATATGCATAAAAAGTTCAACAAGCTGCTTCAACCGGGCGGGCACGTTGAGCTACACGAAAACCCTTGGCAGGCAATCGCGCATGAATTGCTGGAGGAAACCGGCTACCGACTCGATCAGCTCGACGTGTTGCAACCTGTCGGCATGTTGACGGAACTCCCAGGAGAAACCATTCATCCGATTCCGTGCATCGTCAATACCCATGAAATCGATAACGGCGGGGTGCCCCATCATCATACCGACTCAGCTTATGCGTTCGTCACGACGAGCGAACCGCTTCGTGTACCGGCATCGGGAGAGTCGACCGATCTGCGCTGGCTGAGCCTGGCTGATATCGATGCGCTACCGAGGTCCTCCCTTTACGATGATACGCGTATTCTCTGCCGTCATATCGTTACCGTGACCCTGCGCGATTGGCAGCCACTGCCTGTGACTGCGTTCCATGCCTAACCCTGCAGGGCCGCCACACCTTGACGAGTAGCGAGGAAGGTTTCATACTGAAGCTATGAGCGAAGCACGAACGTCCTATAGCGGACCTGGCGACGCACCCGATTACGTCGCTCGGTTACGGTTTGCTGCCAACGAGGCGCTGCGTGACCATCTTGCAGACTTCCAAACTCCGCCGTTCGCGGCACGCATGGGCCAAGCGGCCCTTTTTTTGTACTCTGAGGCAGGGATGCTCTACCATCACGGCGGGCACCGCTGGCACGATGACGATACCTCGGCGGCGGCTTCGGACCTTCAGCGGGTTGATGGCCTGCACGCAAGTTTGCGTCACAGGGCGAACGGTCAGCGACTTCTCCTTCCTAAGGCTGAGTTTAAGCTACTACCTGATCGCCAACCCGGCATGCTAATCCGCCTCGGGGTAGTGGTTGATGAGCTAACCGCCCGGGCTCTTCACGATACGGTCTTTCTTGATCCTGACCGTACCGTGCGTGTGGGGTTCGGCATTTCGGCCGAGCGCCTTAAGCAGCCAGCTGGGCTCCAAGAGGCACGCGATCAACTTACCCAGGCACTTGAAACCGGTTCACCGCTCTTGGCAGTGGAAACACTTGAGCTGATTGAACGACAGCGTCACAGGTAAAACACGGCTATGCTTGCCCTAAGGGGTGAAAAGTGTCACAATCATAGCACGTATGAGCTCTCTGTCGACTGATCCCTACAAAGGTACCCGCGACTACTATCCCGCCGATAAGCGGGTCCAGGACTATATCTTTCGCGTCTGGCGTCGGACCGCCCACCGTTTCGGCTATGAGGAGTATGGTGCACCAATGCTGGAACCGCTTGAGGTATATGCTGCCAAGAGTGGTCAGGAGTTGGTCGGAGAGCAGACCTACCGCTTCAGTGACCGAGGCAATCGTGAAGTGGTGATTCGCCCTGAGATGACGCCGTCCATCTCACGTATGGTGGCTGGTCGCCGCCAAGAGATGGCCTATCCCGCGCGACTTTTCTCAATTGCGAATTTCATGCGCTACGAGCGACCCCAGCGCGGCCGCGAACGCGAGTTTTGGCAGCTAAACGTTGACCTTTTCGGTGCCACAGGCGTCCAGGCAGATGCTGAAATTATTCAGGCAGGCTGGCAGATGATGAAAGAATTTGGTGCAAGCGACGACATGTTCGTTATCAAGCTGAACGACCGCCGCCTGATCGACGTGATGATGCGTGAATACCTGAAGCTGGACCCGATCCAGGCGCAACTGATGGCACGCCTGTTCGACCGCAAGGCGAAGATTTCCAACGAACAGTTCCGCGACCAGGCTATCGAAATATTCGGCACTGACAACGCGGCCGAGGGATTGGGGCGGATTGCGAAACTGGTCGTCGCGAAGGAACTTGCTGACTTGCCTCGCGAACTACGTGAGAGCGAGGCTGCAGGTGAGCTGACTCGGCTGAGTGGGCTGCTGAAAACCCGCGGTATCACCAACGTAGCCTTTGATATCTCCCTGATGCGCGGCTTCGACTACTACACGGGGACGGTGTTTGAATTTTACGACACGCACCCCGACAATAACCGGGCGATGTTCGGGGGTGGGCGCTATGATGGCCTGGTGGGTCTCTTTGGCGCCGAACCGCTAAGCGCGGTCGGCATGGCTCCTGGCTTGTCGATGACCGAATTATTCCTGGAGACACACGGCTTATTGCCTGAGCTGCCTTCGACGACCGAAGCCTACATGATCGTTCTCGGCAGCGAGCAGTTAGAGGGAGCCTACGGTTTGGCTCACCGCCTGCGCGAAGAAGGCGTCAATATCGAACTCGATTTCACTGACCGTAAGATTGATAAGCAGATTAAGACCGCCATCAAGAAGCGTATCCCGTTCATGATATTCGTCGGCAGTGATGATCTTTCTGCCGGGTCATTTAACCTGAAAGATACGGTGAGCGGGGAAGAAGAGAAACTGAGCTTCGAGCGGCTGGTCACCCGTATTAAGGATCGCCGCCGCGTCGGTAAAGGTGACGCCGACGAGTTGTTCGCCTAGTTTATCTCTGTTATACTGGTCGTTTGTATGAAGACGACAGTAGAACATCTCTCGAAGACCAAGGTCAAACTGACCATCACGCTCGGCAAGCCCGAGCTCGAAGCGGCCGAACAGGTCGCGCTCAGTAAACTAGCCCGTGACCTGAAAGTCGCCGGGTTCCGTAAAGGTAAGGTGCCGGTCAGCGTGGCGGCGAAACACGTCGATCCAAACCTGCTGGCGCAGCAGACGGCCGATGACGCCATATCCAAGGCCGTCGCCGAAGCATTCATGGCCGAAGACATCCAGGCCTTGCAGCGTCCGGAAGTCGAGCTGGTAAAATTCGTGCCTGGCCAGGAAGCTGAATTCACAGCCGAAGCAGACATCCTCCCGAAGGTAACGCTCGGTGACTACAAGAAGCTCGGCGTTACCCAGAAACCTGTCAAAGTTGAAGCGGCTGACGTCGCTGAAATTCTCGAGCGTATGCGCGAGGGCATGGGCGAGAAGCAGGCAGTCGACCGGCCCGCAGCTGACGGCGACGAAGTCATCATCGATTTCGTCGGCAAGAAGGGCGACGTCGCCTTCGACGGTGGCACCGCGACTGATTATGCCTTGAAGCTCGGCTCAAACTCATTCATTCCGGGATTCGAAGCTGGTATCGTCGGCAAAAAGCCTGGTGACACCTTCGACCTCAACTTATCATTCCCGGCGGACTACCATGTCGAAGACCTCGCTGGCGCCAACGTGACGTTCACGACGACGCTCAAGAAGGTGCAGGAACTGGTAAAGCCGGCGCTTGATGATGACTTCGCCAAAAAAGCTGACAGCCGACTGGCGACCCTGAAAGAACTGAAGGGCGACATCAAGAAAGAACTGACGGCACAGAAGGAACGCGAAGCGGCCGATGCTCTTAAGGACGAACTAGTTTCGAAGTTGATCGAGCTATCCGATATTCCAACCCCCCAGATCCTGGTGGAAGACCAGGCCCGTTCGATTGAAACCGATATGACACAGAACCTGATGTACCAAGGTCTGACTATCGAGCAGTACGTCAAGAACAAGCAGTTCAAGGACAAAGAAGAGTGGCGTAGCAAAGAGGTCCTGCCCGCCGCTGAGAAACGGGTCAAGGCAGGCCTGGTACTTGCCGAGCTCAGCAAAGTTGAGAAAATCGAAGCCTCCAGCGAAGAGCTTGCTGAGCACATCAACCTCTACAAGCAGCAATATGCCAACAATCCCGACATGGTGAAGCGTTTCGAGGAACCCGAAGCCCAACGTGATATCGCTAACCGCCTGCTGACCGAGAAGACGGTGGAGCGACTCGTAGAACTGAACTCGTAGGTCGTATCGGCATGCCGCGCCCCTCACTCGAACGTTTGCTGTCGGCAGCCAAGGAGCGGCGTGTCCGCGATTGGGCAGTCGATGTCGCGGCACTCGGCGCGGCTGCCTTACTAGCCAAGCATCTTGACGACCGTATGCTCAAGCGTCTCCGCAGTCAAAATGTCGTAGAACACGATTTGGGAGAGTAACGAACTGGCACTCTATTTGCAGGAGTGCCAGCTTATGAGTATACTGAGGGTATGAAGACACCCTCGAACTATCTCGTACCGACGGTCATCGAAAGCTCACCCCAAGGCGAGCGGGCGTTCGACATTTATTCGCGGTTACTCAAGGAACGTATCATTTTCCTTGGAGAAGAGGTGAACGAGCATACGGCAAACCTGGTAGTCGCCCAGTTGCTCCATCTGGCGTATGAAGACCCAACCAAGGACATATCCCTGTATATCAACAGTCCTGGCGGCAGCGTGTACGACGGTTTGGCTATCTTTGACACCATGCAATTCATCAAGCCTGATGTTGCCACGTATGGTATCGGTTTACAGGCCAGCATGGGCGCATTCCTGTTATCCTCTGGCAAGAAGGGGAAGCGTTTCCTGTTACCGAACTCACGCGTGATGATTCACCAGCCCTCCAGCGGCACCCAGGGAAAAATCTCCGATCAGGAAATTACCTTGCGCGAGGGTATCTACCTCAAGAAGCGTCTCAACGAGATACTGGCAAAGAACACCGGCCAACGTCTGTCAAAGATCGAAAAAGACGTCGACCGTGATTTCTGGATGAGCGCCACCGAATCCGTCGAATACGGTCTGGCCGATAAAGTCGTCACAAACGCCTAAGGCGCTTGTCATGAGGCGCCGATGGGCGTATAGTGCGCAGCGGACACGGTGTCCAAAGGGAGCAATCCCTGGTCTTTCGGGAGGAATACCCAGAATGAACATCATCATGAGGATCACGCAGTTCTTCACCGGCCCGTCCTTCACGATGCCGGAGGAATCCGGCAAAGCGCTGGACGCAGCCTGTGCCATGGCCGCCGAGCGCCACCCTGCCCAGCCCAAGCGGCTGGTCATCGTCAAGGCCTCGGCCCGCCACACGCACTACGCGCGCGTCGCGGCCTGAACGCTGCATCCTGACCCCATGTCCATCCGGGCGGAACCTGGCGACCCACTTCGTCGCCAGGTTCCGCCCGTTACTCATTTTCGGGGCATTGACATTTCGCCCGGACTTCCTCATAATCAGGGGTAATGAAGGTTGAATAAGCTGCGGCTAGGACACGCACGCCATTAGGCGAGGCGTTTTTGCGTGTTAGAGCAGTTTAGATACTTCGGGCGCCGACCAGTACCAATCATTAATCTCATGCGAGGAGATAAGCACGTGGCAACAAAGCCAGCTACCACCAACACCGGTCGTGTCTTTTTCACCAAGGACGACACGGCACTCCCGCTCCCAAATCTTATGGCTCACCAGAAGAATTCCTGGCAGGAATTCGTTGAAACTGGTCTGAGTGAGATTTTCGCGGAGCTCAACCCAATCGAAGATTACACCGGCCAGAAACTCGAACTGCGCTTCGGTAAGTACGCCTTCCAAGAACCAAAGAACTCGGAAAGCTTCGCCAAAGAGAACAACCTGACATTCGACGCCCCGCTCCATGCCACGGTTGAACTGACCAACAAGGTGACCGGCGAGGTCAAAGAGCAGGAGATATACCTGGGTGACTACCCATGGATGACTGACCGCGGTACCTTCGTCATCAATGGTACCGAACGTGTCGTCGTATCTCAGCTAATCCGTTCCGCCGGTGTCTTCTTTACCGCCGAAGGCAGTACGGGTCGTAACTACTACGGCGCTAAGCTGATTCCAGGACGTGGTGCCTGGCTTGAGTTTGAAACCGCCACGAACGGCGTGCTTTCAGTTAAGATCGACCGCCGTCGCAAGCTACCGGTTACCACACTGTTGCGTGCCCTCGGTCACGCCAAGACATCGGAAATCAAAAGCCTGTTCGCCGACGTCGATACCGGTGAGACCAAGTACATCGATGCGACTCTGGAAAAGGATGCCGCTCGTGGTACCAACGAAGCATTGATCGAAGTCTATCGTCGCCTGCGCCCGGGCGATCTGGCAACGGTTGATAACGCCCGACAGATGATTGAGCGCATGTTCTTCGACTTCAAACGGTTTGACTACAGCCGTGTCGGTCGCTACAAGCTCAACCAGCGTCTCGGCCTTGAAGTGGCCAACACTACCGAGAACCGTGTCTTCCAGATGAACGACCTCGTCGCCATCATCAAGGAGATCATCCGCCTGAACAATACCCAGGAATTACCTGATGACATCGACGCTTTGAGCAACCGCCGCGTCAAGTTGGTCGGTGAACTGGTCGCCCGCCAGTTCCGCGTCGGTATGCTGCGTATGCAACGCAACGCTATGGACCGCATGTCGATGAGCGATCTCGAGACAGTATCGCCAAGCCAGCTTATCAACGCCCGCCCCGTGGTAGCGGCGGTGCGTGAATTCTTCGCTTCCAGTCAGCTGAGTCAGTTGATGGACGAGGTCAACCCGTTGTCTGAACTCTCACATAAGCGCCGTCTCAGTTCGATGGGACCTGGTGGTCTTTCCCGCGAGCGTGCCGGCTTCGATGTCCGTGACGCCCACCCGACCCACTACGGTCGTCTGTGTAGCGTTGAGACGCCGGAAGGCGCCAACATCGGACTGGTACTGAACCTGGCCGCCTATGCGCGTGTCAACGAATACGGCTTCATCGAGACGCCGTACCTGAAAGTCAAGGACGGTAAGGTAAGCGACGAAGTAGTGTATCTCGACGCTTCACAGGAAGTCACCGAGGTGATCGCTGACGCCGGAGCTAAGCTCGACGATAAGGGCCGTTTCGTGGCTGAACGCGTCAGCGCTCGTAACGGATTGCTGCCTGAGCAGGTCGACGCCAGTGAGGTCACCTACATGGATGCTGCTAACAAGCAGATCCTCGGTTCGACCGCTAGCCTCGTGCCGTTCATTGAGAAGAACCGTATCGACCGCTCCCTAACCGGCTCGAACACGCAGAAGC
>Ga0100388_10003635_pt1 | contig 13102 bp, 8 predicted proteins | sample CryGeymeta201512_FD_81536 | JGI IMG/M metagenome (GOLD analysis project Ga0100388, IMG submission 81536) | Groundwater microbial communities from Crystal Geyser aquifers in Utah, USA - Crystal Geyser metaG 2015-12 | ecosystem: Environmental > Aquatic > Deep subsurface > Groundwater | place: USA... | reverse complement strand
TATGCCTGAAGAAAAGAGGCATCTCTATCGCCATAAGTCCGGGACTGAGGATTACTTGTTTTTTGGTGCACCGGCCGCGGATGGGCAGTCAATCGCCACCAAAGAAGTGCCGGCATGGTGGAAGGACGGTACCACGTACAAGACACTTCGAGCTGCTGACATGGCTTATCTGAACGCTTTCCGTCTGGTACACGGAAATGAGGTCTTCGTTTCCATGCCACCTAAACAGACCAAGGAAGGAATCGAACTAATAGCCAAGCGATTGGGTGGTAAGGGTTGGCAATCGGGGGATGAGGCTTATTTACCAATCTTTGACATCCAGTGGGATTTGCCGAACAATCAAAGCATAGAAGGCATGGGAGGCGGATCTGCGCAGTCAGTGTACTGGTTTTGTATAGAACAGAAAAGAGTTCCAATCCATAGTTCGGTTATTGGAATAATGTCCGAGTATGCTGAAGTGAATGATATTCAAGCAGTGAGATTTGACTATGATTCATTGATTTCGGGCATGCTTCTGGCTCCGCGTAAAATTGACAGTAGTAAATTTAACGAGACCATCTCGCGGGGGCTCGCTGGAAAATGGACAACAGGCAGTGAGATTTTTCGCCCTGAGTTAACTGGAGCATTTAATTATGCGCTGAACCGGAGGGCTCCAGGATTGACCTTTTTTGCAAGAGTCCTGTGCTTCTCTCTTGCCAAGGGAAAGAACGCAATCGGCTCGGCCATCCTGTGGTTGCTGGAGCCGGTACGTGGCGGACGCACGGCCATGGTGCCACTGGATCTGCTTATGAGAGATAAACGGGAGCGAATTTCCCTTTTTCACTCTGTGCTCTGGTTTTTGCAGAGTCTCAAGCAGTCAAAAAATCCAGTTCGTTTCCTGCGTAGGTTCGCCCGGCTGGGATACAAAGGGGATGAAGCCCTTGAGAACCTTGATATATCTATCAGGTTGATTGAAAACATAATTGCCGCAGCAAAGGTGTCTCTGGATTCTGTTGCTAATGACGAACCCATGCCGGTTCAGCCTCCTGACCCAATGGACCCACGAGCAATAAAGCCCGTTAATCCTGAACTGGACCCATCGCCTAACCAATGGGACACCGCCCAAGACGTTACACCTTGGGAAGAGTGCATGGATATCTTATGGAAAATGGCTGCTGACAAATGGCCTGATCTGCCCGGTAAACTTCTTGATTCGTGGAACTATGCTCTGCGAATTCTTGTCGAGTGCCAGACCCCTGGGGTCTTTGATGAAGAACTACCGATTACTGCGCCCAAGAATGCAGCCTTCATAATCGAAGGTCAGAGGCTCTTGGTTTTGCCGGCCGGCGGGACAATCGGTAGGGATTTCATCAAGGATGCTGAGCTGCTACTTAGCTCGGCTGCGCAAGGACTTACTGTTGATGAAGGCACTACTATAATCATTCGAATATGGGTCTTGCCAAAGGAAGAGGTTAAGGCAGGACGCAATCCCCGGCTCAGGGACCCGCTAAACGGTCTTGTGGCTGGCGGTTTCTCCAGGAACGGGCTGTTTCTGAAATCAGTGCATACTCCTGTAACGCTTCCGCCTGTATTGCCGGACGAAGTTCCGTCACCGATTCAAGGCTATTCCGCCCCTGACTCAGCGCCGCCTGTGCAGGCAACCTGGAAAGAGGTATTTCCCCCGGGTGCATTCATAAGCACGGGCGCCCAGGACGTAGTTTTCGAGTGGATGCACGCAGGCAAGAATTACAGACTTCAGTGGGGATTTGAAAACGGTTTAAATCTTCGCAGCAGGTATCTTGAGGTATTGAATGCGTTGCCTTGGCGAGTAAATTCTAAGTCCCATTTCGAGTTTATATGCAATGATCCATACTGTGATGCTGTGGTAGAATTAACAGGCCGACTTCTCGAAATTTACGGCGGAAAAGTTGATACGGGAACAGCAGAGTTTTTCCTGTCTTTCGTTCAGGCCTTCCCATATATCCATGATCCGGATCATATGAGCTGCGACTGGCCCCGGTTCCCTTCCGAAACACTGCTCAATATGGGCGGAGACTGTGAAGACACGAGTATTACGCTTCTCGCAATGCTGAGGCATCTGGGCATTGACTCCGGTTTGCTCAGGATGCCTGGGCACATAGCTGTCGGAATTGCCGGACCTTATTCGGGGATGTATTACACATTCAGTGGAAAGCGTTACTATTATGCGGAAACAGCAACCGACGCAGCTTACCGCCCCTTGGGAGCCAGCAGCGATTTGGCGGGAACTGCGGAGTTGGTGCCTTCGCCTGCCGAAGGCATTACTCTTCTACCGGTAAAAGTGCTTTCGGTTAATATGGAATATGGGAAGGACGCAAAGGTCAATGTTACATTGTTTTCCGGTCAGCGAATAGAAAAAGAAGTGCAGGTAGCAGCCTATGCGAGGAGCAGGTGAGGGGTTTTCGAAACCAGTGGCAATGTCAAGCTAATCGGAGCTGCTACCGTGCCCCCGCTCGCAGTTGAAGCCGGCCTGATTGAGTGCGTAATTCCAGTTGACCTATCCGGCACTAGTACAGATAGCCAATACCTGGATATCGTAGCTCACAGCGACAGCGGCGTCCTAGGCATGTGGCGGGCAGCGGTTGAGTTTACAATCAAGCGACGATAGGCGGGAAGTTGTTACGGGATTAAAAGAGTGGAATCTTAGAATCTGAGGGCACTTCATGAAAAGATTATACTTATAATTTTATTGAGTTACAGGCATGCATTCCAACTCCAATTCCCATCCTCTCCCGATTATTGTTCGCTTGCCTAAAGCCTGCGATCCAAACATCCCGTATTCACTGCCGATAGGATCGTCAGGGCTTTTTTTTCTGCCCATAAAGCCTTCTAATCCATCCCAGTCCATAATTCGCAATACAAGGTAGTCACCATCCCTGAATGTGTAAGTAAACCCGACTCCATCAAAACTGGGGTTGTAATTGTTGCGATTTTTTATAAGCTGTATGTATTTCATATTGTTGAGAAAATTGACTCCTGTATGAAAGACCGCGTTCCCGTGCCTGTCTGTTATAAGGATGTAGGAGTCCGGGGCTGGGTTTGAGTCGTCCTTTGAGTAATCGAGATTTTCGGCGATCTTTGCGCTATGAAACGCAAATTTAACGGTTCGATTGCTGACTGTGTCACCGGGTTCCTTGAAATGCATTGTAGTCCTTTCAAGCTCTGCCAAATCAACCACGGCCTGGAGTTTGCATGTGACTGTCCGACCATCAACCTTCTCCTCCACGATAATTATGTCTCTCAGACAACCGGAGGCCTGAGAGTCAATATCAATAGCTTGGACACCGGAAAGATCTACCCGGGCCTCGGATTTGATATAAACAAGCGCAGATTCAAGGGCACTTCTCGCAGCATTTGTCCTGCAAATCTCTTTGGCCTGACTGGTAGTTTCATTGTCGCCGTAAGTGTAAGAAAAGGAGCCGAAAACTTGTTTTGACTCGGCAAATGCCGGGGTACAGAAAAGAACAGCGGTTAAGAAGGACCAAAGAAAAGCAAAAAGCCAGTAACCCATTAATCCGCCTCCACAATTCCTTAGCTGGCTGTTGAAAAAACACAAATTTGCCGCGTTTTGCTCATCCCTCGTCACTGCGACGAATTTGTATCTACGCCTCATTCCTCGACATTTAGCAGTCCTCGCATCTGGGCTTTTTTTCTCGTCTTGTGAAAAACTGTTTTTTAAACAAGCTGTTAACCTGGAAGCCGGCATAAGTCCCCAAACACTCTCTGTAGTTATTAGTGACGTAGTTTGTTAAGAAGTATTTCAGTAACCTCCTGTTTAATGAACCAAGAATTTCTAAGGTTCATACTTTAAACTTGATACCTTGTTAGGCCAGCATCCCGGAACCGATTTTAGCAAATAGACCTATAAGCCAACAAAGCATAATAAAACAGAACTTTATTTAAAAGATATAAATCAAGATCAATTATGAAAACAGTAGATTATGAAAATGGGTGGTTTTGACTGTAGATAATCTCTAATTTTATAAGAATAAACAACTAACCTTTATTAACAAATTATAATTATATTTTAATAAAACAAATATAGGTTAGTAATTGTCAAGATTAGATGAATTCATATAACTGCTTGAGGACCTGAAGAAATTTAGATTTGTTCCAAAAAGAATGATCTTCCGTAATCGAGTTAATCTGGCTCTTGGCTATATCAGAGACTACCCAGTCCTCTTTTTTTAGATAGTCTAAAAGTAGAGCCAATTCGGATCCATCCATCCATACACCGTTGCAGTATCTGCAACGGTCAATCACCACAAAGCGATGGATAAATTCAAACCTGACAGATTCCGGATCGAGGATAGACTTAGCACAAGAGGGGCAAGCTACTCTAAGTGGATGGTATGATTCATATTGGATCTTTTCGGGAGGAGTGAGCTGTGAGAACTGGGACAATGAAGGCTTTTTTCGGGAAGCCTCTATGAGTTTGTTATATTCATCTCCCTCCATCCATAAGCCTTTGCATTCTGCGCACCTGTCAAGCTCCACACCTGCAATTGAAAGAACTTCCAGCTTAGATTCTTTGCATCTCGGGCAACTTGTTATCATGTTAGCCTCCCAAAAAAGCTGGTAAGCATAAGCGGTTAAAAGTGGAAAATCTCCCTGAGCACTGTTAGTGATGGCAGACTGAAGGCTGTTTGTCAAGATTACGGTTTATCAAAGAGCCAAGAACTGCCTTGTTGGGCTGGCACTAATTCGGCAACATAGTGACCACATTGGCAATATCCAAGGAGCAAGACAAATAGGGCATCTCAACATTTCCTACCAGTGACCCCCAGTCCTTTTAAAGCCGATCGAAGCATGAGGACTGATCATGTCTGGTATTGACATTAGGGGTAGGGAAAAGCCAGAGTAATCTAAACAGGAAATTGGCACCAGAGGGAGCGTCTAATGGATATTATTGCTAAGGCTTTTGATCTTGTTGGACTATCTACGGAAATGATTGGCAATTTTCTGTGGTTTGTGCTTGGTCTGGCAGCACTAGGCATTTATACAATTTTTAAATTCTGTCGGCGGAAATTTCACAGCGACTATGAACGCGGCAGAAAACGTGCTATCAACAAAATTCTAAAGGAACTTAAAAGTAGAATTAAGAATGATGAGGCGCCCTATGGCATAAAAGGTCTGTTTACTGCAGATCATATTGACACGCTTTTTGAAGATACTAAGGAGGGAGCTGAGATTAGAAGCTCTATCGCCGAAGTAATAATGACAGACAAGAAAGATGACTGGAAAAACCTCGCTAATTCACTTCGAAATGTGGCAACTGACTACAAGTCAAAGCATCGTCATGACTCTTCTGATGAAGAGAGGATAGAGGATGCATTAATTGAGTTCTTTACTACCTTATCTGAGATAATCCTCGAAGTGAGAGAAGGAAATAAGGCCGATTCCTACAAGCTTAATGGGTTACGTGAAGCAATACGAAAAACTAGATTTAAAGGATGGCTCCCCGAGGCTTTCTCATCTCTCCCTATGGAGAAAATAAACCATCTAGAAAATATAAAATCAGCTCTTACTATATCTTTTAATGAGTACTTTAAGAACCAAACAATATTATATCATCAACTTAGAGGGCCTCTATGGTGGGATAAACTTCTGAAAAGTGTAGACAGCTTGAAGATAGATAGAAATTATCTGAAGGATCCATTTGTCTTTGGTGCTGCAATTTTTTTGCAGCATGCCCCTTTACTATCAAATAAAAAATCAGAAGAGTTTTGCGGCCTTGAAAAATATTACAGTCAAACAACAAAAGATGAATTCGCGAACCATATTAAGGAATGCCTTCCTACTAATATCGATAAAGATACTTCATTTATTGATATTGATAAGCTATGGGATATATGCAATGCGAGTTGGAACAGACAGCATTTTGAACAGCTACTTCGTCATAACAACTTCATCTCTGCGCTAAATGCAGCATTACTTCGTTTAATAAATCTTGCCACATCATACCCTTGTGATAATGACGCTAGAAATGATTTACAACTTTATTTGGAAAACACCATTACTGGGAACTTGGATTGGAAACTGATCCCGAATGAGGTATACACGTTGTGTATTGCTTCTTTAGCAAAAAAGGTTTCTAGGGAGAACAAAACAATAACTATATACCCATTTCCTAATATACACAAGGAGTTCCAGTACCTAATTGAGGCATTTAAGAAAATGCTTGAATCTGAGATAGAATTTATTAATAAATCTGTTATGAAGTTTTCTGGGGCAAGGGAAACTTTTCTTGCCTTTGTAAGTGACTTCAGCGATATTGAGGCAAAGGCAATTGAACAAGATAAAAGGGAGAGTAGTTGGATTAATAAGCCTAACCCAGGGCTTTTGGCTGAAAGTGGGCTGCGGATTCTGGCGCACATAGATATGGCAACGCTAAGCTCAAGTGACATCGCTGACAGATTCGAACAAGGCCTGATTGCTGTGCTAGGCGATAACACATTAGATTCAAGAGCTAAAGTTAACTCAATTAACCGTCTAGTACTTATCGCTAGAGGACTAAGGCCCCAGTTAAGCAGGGTAGAAAGAATCATTGAGATGTATCAAGAACATATTAAGATCAGTCCAAAACTTGTTGGAACTGAGGGAAAACTTGCTGATAAAATTGTAACGTATCTGAATGATGTTAAAGCTCACCGAGACGAAGCGGCTCAGAAAGCGCAAAAACTACTGTTTAATTTAAGGGCAGAAAATGAGCCACTTGTCTGCTTTCTCTTCGGTTACGGTGGGCCTCTTGGGAAAACAATAAAAGGATTAGCCAAAATGCTTAATGATAATAAAAACAGACTTATAGCGGTGACTGCCCCATTGAGGCCGGTTGGGGAAGGCAGCGACTTAAAAATCGTCGAGGAGTTAAAAGAATTATCTCCCAATGATTCCAATATGAACAAGATTGTTGTAGTTGCCGATGAACTTATTAACTATGCCATGAAAGAGGGCATTAAACTCGAAAATAAAACCATTAAACTTAAATTTTGCCTTATGGGTTGTGAGGCCTATGATGACCGCAACAATGTAATTAATAGCGCGGGTTGCAGGACGGTCGCAGTTTTGGCACATTTAGCTGGTATTCCATTTTATGTTGTTACCGAAAGCGAAAAGCTTTTCACTTCATTCGAGAGGTTACGGATAGCCGAGGTCGATTCTGCACGCTTTATTAATGAGAGATATACTTTTTCGGTACCGGAAAAAGAAGATTACTGGCCAGTGGCAGAGATTGTTGAATCTACATATATTAAGGAAATAATTACTGAACAATCTACAACCAAAAGCAGTTAATAAGGTGACTTTATGACTGTTAAGTTGATAGCATTTGACCTGGACAATACACTTGCTGAACTGAATCGTCCGGCAAGCAGGCAAACAGTTGATGCACTTCTTGATTTCGAGAGCAGAGGAATAATAATAGCGATTCTTTCTGGCAAGCCAACGAGTTATCTGTGCGGTTTTGTGAGGCAGATGGGACTTGCTGACGCTATTATCTCCGGTGAGAACGGGGTGATGATTCAATACGGAGCGAAATTTCCACCGTCGAAGTTCTTTCTTAATATAGAATTGGATAAGCAGTCCTTAAGAGCGATACAGACTTTCGAACAAGAGATAAGGAAGACATTTGGTCAAGATGTGTGGATTCAGCCAAACATAGTCAATTTTACCTCATTTCCGGTTCATAAAGATGTGGCGGAAGCCCTGTTTGATTTTTTCGAAGGATACGTTGAGAAACATAAACTGGAGTTCCCTCATTTTCAGATTTATAAGCACGTCGATGCAATTGAACTAGTGCCTAATAATGTCGATAAAGGATTGGCTCTTAAGCAGATTATGCATCTTGAAAATTTGCATAGGGACCATGTTGTTGCAGTAGGCGACAGCGCCAGCGATGTTCCAATGCTTAAAGAGGTAGAACACTCATTTGGAATTGGAGTTAAGCCGGTAAAATATAGCGTGGACAGTATTGACGATGCCATCGAAAAAATACAAAGTTTGATTGTCTCTTCATAGATATAGCTCTTGATACTTTTGAAATCATAAAATGAACTTTTGTTCACCGTGTCGTTCAAATGGGGTTTGAGATCTCTAGATCTGTTGAATGGACGTAGTTTCTTGGAAGGAGACCTACATGTTATTGACTGGCAAAACTGCTCTTATTACTGGGGGAAACCGTGGTATCGGAAGAGCAATCGCAGAGGAGTTCTATACCCTGGGCGCGAATGTAGCGATAAACTATGTTGAGGATAAAGACGGCGCTGAGGCCCTAGCTAAATCACTCACGAACGAAAGACATGTGGACCAGAAGGCTATGTGTATTCATGCGGACATCGCTTCGCCTTTTCAGGTGAATCAAATGGTAGTCAGTGCGCTTGAAGAATTTGGTTCCATAGATGTACTTGTCAACAATGCGGGCGTCCAGACTGAAACTCCATTTCTGGATCTGACAGAGGACGAAGTTAATAGAGTAATTGATGTCAATCTAAAGGGTACTTTTTTCGTTTCGCAATCAGTGGCTCGAGCAATGGCAAGAAAGGGCAAAGGGAGTATAATCATGATCTCAAGCATTCATCAGGATCGCCCGAGAGAAAAGATAGCTCATTATGCCGCATCAAAAGGCGGAATAAGGATGCTGGTTATGGTGATGGCTCTGGAACTCGCGACATACGGCATAAGAGTTAATTCTGTCTGTCCCGGAGCAGTTTTAACTGCTATGAATGAAGTCCTGATTCAAAATAGAGAGTTGAATGAGGCAGTGAGAGCGAAGATACCGCTTGGGCGCTTTGGGAACACTGAGGAGCTTGCTAAAATGGTAGCATTTTTGGCCAGCGATTTGTGTGATTATGTTACTGGATCAACCATTGTCATGGACGGAGGGCTTCACCTTTAAGCGTTTTGGCATATATGCTCACCTTATCGGATTCCCTCGCTTAACAGGCTGCTGAAAAACGCCCATATGCTTCGTGTTGCTCATCCTTCGTCATTACGACGTACTCGCATGTAAGGCTCATTCCCACGAATTTCTTAGAAATTGCATCTGGGTTTTTTCCTCAGCCTGTAAAAAGCGGTTTTTTAACACGATGCCAATTATGGTTGCAAGTAACTTATCAGGCAGAATCTAAGTGATAATTCCGACAGTTGTTCAATTTCCGTAAGGCTGCTTATTTGTTTCAGATTAACCTTTCAGCAAGTCATGTTATTAAGGTTTCGCACTTATGAAGAAGACAAGTAAAAAACTGAGATCATCAAAACTTATTGAGCTTATTGAGAAGGGGATTTCCCTTAATGAGTCCGGCAATTATAATGAAGCTATCTCTTATTTTGATAAGGCTCTTTCGTTAGATCCTGCAAACGTCACAGCAATGGTGGATAAGGGCTTTTCATTAGAGAAATTGCAAGAATATGACCAAGCCATCAACTGCTACGATAGAGTTCTAAACATTGATCCCAGCAATTTGGAAGCATTGCAGAACAAAGGTTATATCTTACTGCTAACAATGAACTTCAATCAAGCTATTGACTGTTTCGAAAGAGTACTTTCAATTGATAACACTTTTATCTTGGCCGTTCATGGGCTTTTTAGTGCTTCATTGGTAACAAATAATTTTGACAGGGCACATTCAGCAAGCAAGCAATTAATGGCGAACTTGCAAGAAATAGAGTCTTACTATGCTTTTTTGTTAATGGACTATTATTTTAAAGAAAAAGACTACTTACAATTGATGGAGCTATTTTGCTACCTGATTTTTGGATGTCAAATTGAGCAAATAATTTATTCGGTAGGTGAGACGATCTATCCAGATAAGATAAGGAACCTGATGGCAGGATTACCCTTAATTGCTGATAGTTCATTATGTTTCAATAGACTAGCTAATATGGGAAATATAAAAAAAGCAGGGGGGAAGTTTGATGTCACATGGGTTGATCCGTTATTGCATATTTTTTTGTTTTCTCATGATGACCACAACATAATGGCGTTGGAAAGGCAAGCCATTGATAGAATAGATATAGTTAGCCATCCATTTAATCCTGCCATTAATGCAAGAGAGAAGCTTAACGCTAAGCTCAAAGACCCTGATTTCTTAAAGAAGAGATCCAGTATTCGGCAGCGATTCAACAAGGCTTGGGAACTTTTCTTTAATCTTGAATGCCACTATTATAAATTCTACAGTGCTGACGCTAACTCTTTTATGCTGCAGGGAATTAGTTATGGCGAGCACGAAAATTATGTCAAAGCGATAGATAGTTTCAAGAAGGCCCTAAGGAGCAATCCCTACCACTTTGATTCATTTGGAAATTTGGGTATTGTTTTGAAGAGATACGGGTTTCCTAACTTGGCGATTCTTTGCTACCAGGAGTCTTTGCGAATACACTATTTAAACGACATTTGTCATCATAATCTCGGCTTGGCGTTTCTTGATGTTAATAGAATTGATGAAGCGATTAGGCACTTTGAGGAATCACTGCTCCTGGGAGGTCCCATAGAAAATAGTAGCTTAGAATATGCCTTGAGAAAGAAAGATGGATTTTCTAAAGAAAAAGTAGAATCCAATAATGAAACTCATAGCTATGATGATTTAATGGCTATGGGAATTGACTATATCAATGGAGGTGACTGGAAACAAGCAATTAGGTTTTTGGAAATGGCAATATCTACCTCACCTACCAAACCGGAACCATACATTAAACTTGGTTTTTTATATCAGCAAACAGGAAAACACAGTTCCGCCGCAAAAGCCTTTGAGAAGTTTCTGGAGACAGCTTTAGTTAATAATATGGATATGAATGTAAATGACTTAGCACTGGCATATCAGGGATTGGGACTAAGTTATGGGCATATGGGTATATCATCTAATGATAAAAAATGTATAGACAAGGCTATTGAAAACTTTGCCAAATCTATCCAATATGATCCAAGCCATCCTAGGAGTTACCATCTTATCGGTGGGCTCTATCTTCGTAATAAGAATTATGAAAGGGCTATCGAAAATCTTTTAAAGGCAATTGAGCTATCACCCGATTTAGACGAAGCATTTGGAGAGCTTGGACAGGCTTACTACGAAACAGGGCAGATAGTAAATGCCATCAAAGCATTTGAGGACGCTGTGAAGATAAATCCGAGCAATCCTATTCACCTGAGCAATCTTAACGTTCTCAAAGCCGCTAATTTACCCTAGTAAAGAAGAATGCTTACCGAGCCGTGATCTTGACATAATTGACAGCTTTAGTTTATGATTGCGCCCGAGACCTGAAGTTCATTATTGAAGTTATAAGGCTTCCAACTTTTGAAGGACTGACTCACGAGGAAATACTCAGAGAGGATTCGTCTGTAATGTGTAAGAATAGGAATCATTGCATCATCTCTGTTAAAGCTCATCGAAGGCTAGCCAAGATTTTAATCAATTAAAGGGGTTAGATTTGCTATATACTTAGTTTAGATAAGATATCAACTCAAGGGGTTAAACATGAGCAATATACTTGTTGTGGGAGGTGCCGGATTTATTGGATCAAATCTATCCGCGCTGCTTGTTAAGAAAGGACATCAAGTCGTCGTTATTGACAATCTATCACTGGGAATAATTGACAATCTGCAAAAGATCAAGTCAAGTATTAGTTTTCTTCAGCATGATTATGAGGACAAGCATTTTCTGACACAGACCGTCAGGGATTACCATGTTGAATATATTTTTCATTTCGCGGGGCTTTCTTCTGCACCTATGTTTGACAAAAGAGAATCAGAAGGAATGGCCATGAATGTCCTTGGTTACCTCAACATGCTCGAGGTATGCAGGGATGAAAACGTCAAGCGAATTATGTATGCATCTACATCATCTATATACGGTGATGCCCCGGTTCAGGTTGAAGATGCAAAGGTTTTTCCGCCGAATTTTTATGCTTTGACAAAGTACACTATGGAGCATACAGCCAGGCTATTTAATGATCTCTATCAGGTAGAAAGCGTTGGTTTTAGGTTTTTTTCTGTTTACGGTAGAAACGAACGTCATAAGAAAAGATATGCAAATTTGATTTCACAGTTCTTATGGGCCATGAAAGAGGGAAAGGATGTCGTTATTTATGGTGATGGAAATCAGACAAGGGATTTTATATATGTGCTTGACCTTTGCAATGCCTTGATAACAGGAATGGAAGCAAATGGAAGATATGCAAAGGCATCAGTTTACAATGTCGGGACTAGTGAATCATACACTGTTAATTCAATGGTGAGTATCCTTGAGGCAGCTCTAGGGGTAAAAGCAAGGCGTAAATATGTCTCCAACCCTGTCAAGAACTATGTCACGCATACCAGGGCGGATACCAATAAGATAATGAATGATCTAGGTTTCAAACCTTCTTTTAGGCTTGCAGAAGGTATACAAGACTTGATCTCGGGTTGAACATGAAAGCACTAATTCTAGCTGGTGGTTATGGAACAAGACTGAAGCCTTATATAAACTACCCCAAGGCATTGCTTGAAGTTGGCGGCAAAGCCATCTTAAGTCATATATTAGAGAATGTATGCAGAGTCAAAGAAATTGAATCTATAATTCTATCGACTAATGAGGCTTTTCGCGAGCAGTTTGAATCCTACCTGTCCGTGACCTCATGGCATAAACCGGTTCATCTCGTGATTGAGCCTTCTAAAAGTGAAGGGCACAAACTTGGTTCGATCGGAGGGATTCAGTTCGTCATCCATAAGCTATCCTTGTCAGAGGACTTAGTCGTTATCGGTGGAGACAACCTTTTTGAAATGGACCTGTCCGCGTTCTTACGGTCCGTAAGAAGTAGGCCTGCAATAGGTGTATTTGATGTAGGAGACGAGCAGTTAGCTAAAGAGTATGGTGTGGTTACAATAGACAGAGATGGGCTAGTGAAAGATTTTAACGAGAAACCGGAGCATCCAAATTGCACACTTGTTTCTACCGCAATCTATCATTTTCCAAAACATGTTCTTCTTCGCATAAGCGAATACCTGAGCAATGGTGGTTCAAAGGACCGCTTGGGTGATTTTCTTTCATGGCTCTATAAGAGGGAGAGCGTCTATGCCTATACATTCTCTAGTTGCTGGTTCGATATAGGGACT
>Ga0100388_10003618_pt1 | contig 13130 bp, 11 predicted proteins | sample CryGeymeta201512_FD_81536 | JGI IMG/M metagenome (GOLD analysis project Ga0100388, IMG submission 81536) | Groundwater microbial communities from Crystal Geyser aquifers in Utah, USA - Crystal Geyser metaG 2015-12 | ecosystem: Environmental > Aquatic > Deep subsurface > Groundwater | place... | reverse complement strand
TCCTACGAGCGCCAGCGCCGGACCTACGCCCGCACGAGGCGGCTGCCCGACGTCGTCTCGCGGCTGGCGACGGAGCTGCGCGAGAGCCTGGGCTAGCGGCGGGATCGGACCCTCCACCTTTCACCGCCACCTCACCGGAGGTTCGAACGGCCCCCGCCGAGTGCGCGTACCCATCCGGTCCCCCCCACCGACTGCCGTGATCGCCACCGCCCCCGTCCAGGACGCCGACCTCCGCGAGAGCCTCGTCGCGCTCCGCCGCGAGCTCCACGCGATTCCCGAGACCGGGTTCGAGGTGGCCGAGACCTCTCGACATGTGCGCGCGTGGCTGGAGGCGCGCGGCTTCGAGGTGCACCCGATGGCCGGGCACGGGCTGATGGTCGAGGTGGAGGGCGCGCGGCCGGGCCCGACCGTCGCCTACCGCGCCGACATGGACGCGCTTCCGATCCAGGAGGCGACCGAGGCCGAGTACCGCTCGCAGCGGCCGGGCGCCATGCACGCCTGCGGCCACGACGCCCACATGACCATCGCGTGCGGCGTCGCGCTCCTCGCCCGCCAGCGCGCCGACGCCTTCACCGGGACGCTCCGCGTCATTTTTCAGCCGGCCGAGGAAGTCACGCCGTCCGGCGCCCCGGCGATGATCGAGGCCGGCGCGCTCGACGGCGTCTCGTCGATCTTCGCCGTCCACATGGACCCCGGCCTGCCGGTCGGGCGCTTCGGCTTCCGCGTCGGCTCGCTGACGGCAGCGTGCTCGCCGTTCCGCGTGCTCGTCCGGAGCGAGCGCTCGGGACACTCGGCGCGGCCGCACGAGGCCGTCGACACGGTGTGGGTGGCGACCCAGATCGCGACGGAGCTCTACCAACTGCCGGGCCGCGTGACCGACGCGCGAAAGGCCGCCGTGCTCACGATCTGCCGGCTCTGGGGCGGCGACGCGCTCAACGTGATCCCGTCGAACGTCGAGTTCGGTGGGACGCTCCGGTGCGTCGACGGCGAGACGCTGGGCCACCTCCGCGAGAAAATCCGGGCCGTCGCCGGCTCGCTCGGCGCCGTCTACGAGGCCGACGTCGACGTGGTCTTCGAGGGCGCGCTCCCGGCCGTCGTCAACACGGCCGACGAGGTCGCGACGGCGCGCGAGGCGGCCGTCGACCTGTTCGGCGACGTTGCGGCGGTCGACCTGCCGCTGCCGAGCATGGGCGGCGAGGACTTCGCCTACTACCTCCAGGAGGTCCCGGGCTGCATGGTCCGCGTCGGCTCCGCCAGCGGGCCCGAGACGCGGTACCCGCTCCACCACGCCCGCTTCGACCTCGACGAGGGCGCGCTCCCGCTGGCGGCGCAGCTCATGACGGAGGTCTGCCTCCGTGATCTGGCCACCCGCTCGGCTGCGACGCGCTGATCGGAGCCACGCGTACACGAGTAGGGGGACACCTGCGCGGAAACGCGTAGACAGGTCGTACACTTCCCGGGCGTCTCCACACGCTCGACATGACTCGGCCCGCCCTCATTCTCCTGGTGGCGTGGTGCGCCGCCGTACCCGCGTGGGCCCAGGCCCCGGCTCCGGGCGACCTCGTGATCAACGAGGTCATGTACGACCCGCCGGCCCCCCAGGCCTCGGCCAACGAATGGGTCGAGGTGCTCAACGTGAGCGGCGCCCCGGTCGACCTCGACGGGCTGGCGCTCACCGACGGGACTTCGACCTCCGGGACCATCGCCAGCGGCACGACGCTGGCGCCGGGCGCATACCTCATCCTGATCCGCAACGAGGACGAGTTCACGGCGGCCTACCCCGGTGTCCCGTACGTCCTGCTGAGCAGCTTCCCGTCGCTCAACAACAGCGGCGACCGGCCCGCGCTGGTCTTGGGAACGACAGAGATCGACGCGGTCCCCTACCAGCCGTCGTGGGGCGGCACCGACGCCAGCCTCGAACGGCGCGACCCGAGCGGCGCGAGCGACGACGCGGCCAACTTCGGCACCACGACCGACTCCGACGCCGGCACGCCCGGAGAGCAAAACTCGTTGTTCACGACGGACGACCAGCCGCCCACGCTCGTCTCGGCCGAGGCGCTCGACGCGCAGTCCGTCCTCGTCACGTTTGACGAAGCGCTCGACGAATCCTCGGCACAGGCACCAGACAATTACCAGGTCGACGGCGGCATCGGCGCGCCGGCCTCCGCCACGCTCCAGGGCGACCGCCAGAGCGTCGTCCTCACGCTGGCGACGCCGCTCGTCAGCCCGACGACGTACACGCTGACGACGCAGAACGTGGCCGACGACGCGGGAAACGCGAGCGGCACGCAGCAGACGACGTTCTTCTTCGGCCAGGGCGAGGCGGCTCTGCCCGGGGACCTCGTCATCAACGAGTTCCTCTACGACGAGCCGACGACGAACAACCCCGGCGAGTTCGTCGAGCTGGTCAACCGAACGGCCAAGTCGTTCGATCTCCGAGACTTCACGCTCAACGACAACACGGGCGACGACGCGCCAATCACAACCCAGCCGGCCTTCGTCGAGCCCGGCGGCTACGCCGTCATCGTCGAGGACGGCGCGCTGTTCGAAGCCGTCTTCCCCGGCGTCCCGTACGTCGAGCAACCGGCGTGGAGCGCGCTCAACAACACGGGCGATGCCATCGTCCTGAAGTACCTGGGGACGGCCATCGACTCGCTCACCTACACGCCGAGTTGGGGCGGCTCCGACGCATCGGTCGAGCGGAAAGACCCGGCCGGGCCGTCCACGACGGCGGCCAACTTCGCGACGACGACCGACCCGCGTGGTGGCTCGCCCGGCGCTCAGAACAGCCAGTACGCCCCGGACGTGACCGGACCGATGCTGAGCGGCGCCGTCGCGTCGCTGGATGGCCGGACGGTGACGGTCGACGTCGACGAGCCGCTGGACCCCGCCTCGGTGTCGGCCAGCGCCTTCTCCGTCTCTGGCGGGCCGACGGTCACCGCCGCCGTCTACGACGCCGACGAACTGACCGTCACGCTCTCGCTCTCCGCCCCACTGGCGGCCGGCTCGTCGACGGTCTCCGCCAGCGGCCTACGCGACCTCCTGGGCAACACGACGAGCTCGACCTCGACGACCGTTGCGTTCACGCCCGACACGGTCCTCCCCACGATCACGCGCGTCACGGCGCCTTCCGCGACGACGCTCCGCGTCGAGTTCTCGGAGCCCGTCACCGACGCCTCGGCCAGCACCCCGGCGACCTACGGCGTCGACGGCGGCATCGGGCAGCCGGCCTCCGTCACCACCGAGCCCTCGGCCGAGGGCGGCGCCGAAGCGGTCACGCTCGCGCTGGCGGCGCCGCTCACCGACGGCCAGACTTACAGCATCACGGCCACGAACCTGCAGGACCTCGCGGGCAACGTCCAGCCCTCGACCTCCGGGTCCGTCTTCTTTGGCTCGGGCGCCGCCGCCGGCCCGCGCGACCTCGTCATCAACGAGTTTCTCTACGACGAGCCCGCCGCCGACAACCCGGGCGAGTTCGTCGAACTGGTCAACCGGACCGACCAGACCTTCGACCTCCGCGACTTCACGCTCAACGACAACTCGGGCGCGGACGAGCCGATCACGACGGACCCGGTCTACGTCATGCCGGGCGGCTATGCCGTGATCGTCGAAGACGGCGCCCTCTTCGAGACCCTCTTCCCCGGCGTTCCCTACGTCGAACAGGCCGCCTGGAGCGCGCTCAACAACGGCGGCGACGCCCTCGTGCTGAAGTACCGGGGCACGACCGTCGACTCGCTCACCTACGCGCCGAGTTGGGGCGGCGAGGACGCCAGCCTGGAGCGGAAGGACCCCGACGGCCCGTCGAACGCCGCGTCCAACTTCGCGACGACGACGGACACACGCGGGGGCACGCCGGGCACGCAGAACACCCAGTACGCCCCGGACGTGACCGGTCCACAGTTGACGGCCGCGGCGGCGTCGCGCGACGGCCGCCGACTCCAGGTCGCCCTCGACGAGCCCGCCGAGGCGGCGACGGTCACCGCCAGCGCCTTCGCCGTCACCGGCACGAGCGTGACCGATGCGGCCTACACCGCAGGCTCGACGACCGTCCTCCTCACGCTCGCCGGCCCCATCGCCAGCGGCACGGCGACCGTCACCGCCGCCGGACTGGCGGACCTCCTCGGCAACGTCACGGCGTCGACCTCGACGAGCGTCGCGTTCACGGCAGACATGACGCCGCCGACGCTCGTCCGCGCGACCGCCCGGTCGTCCAGCGTCGTCCGCGTCGAGTTCTCAGAGGCTGTCGCTCTCGACGCGGCCACGACTCCGGCGACGTACACACTCGACGGTGGCATCGGCGCTGCGTCGGCGGTCACGGTCCTCGAAAACGGCGACGACCTCGGCGTCGCGGCGGGCGCCCTCGTCGTGGACGTCACGTTCGAGAACCCGCTCCAGGAGCGGACGCTCTACACGCTCACCGTCGGGCCGGTCGCCGACCTCGCCGGCAACGTCCGCCCGTCCTCGACTGCGCGCGTGTTTTTCGGGACGGCCGACACGCCGGGCGCGGGCGACGTCGTGTTCACGGAGATCATGTACGACCCCGTCAACGGCGCGGCTGGCGAGTACGTCGAGCTCACCAACACCACGGCCGACGGCGTCTTCGACCTCCGCTCGATCCTCCTCGATGACGGCGACGGGGACGGCGCCCCGCTGGCGGACGAGGTGGCCGTGCTGCTTCCCGGCGAATCCCTCGCCGTCGTCCGCGACGCGGCCGGCTTCCAGGCCACGTTCCCCGACGCCGCGTTCGTCGAGGCTGGCACAGTCATCGGGCTCTCGAACTCGGGCGAAGCCGTCGTCCTCCGGTCCAACGGCGTCGTGCTCGACTCGGTCGTTTACGACCCCAGCTGGCACCGCGTGGAGCTCGACGACGCGACTGGACTGTCGCTGGAGCGCCGCGACCCGGCGGGTCCCTCGAACAGCGCCTCGAACTGGTCAACATCGCTGGCGGAGGCCGGCGGCACGCCCTCGGCACCGAACTCGCTGACCTCGGGCGGCGCGCCCGTCGAGCGGACCGCGTCGCTGACCGTCGCGCCGAGTCCGTTCGCGCCGTCGCGTGGCGAGGCCACGGAGATCACCGTCACGCTCTCGACCGAGGCCGCGCTCGTCCGGGCCCGCATCTATGACGGCGGCGGGCGGCTCGTCCGCGAGCTGGAGCCGGGCCGACTCACCGGCAGCACGGCCGTCCTCCGCTGGGACGGCACCGGCGACGACCGGCGCCCGCTCCGCGCCGGCCTCTACGTCGTCCTCGTCGAGGCCGTCGACGCCCAGGGCGGCACGACGGAGGCGCTCCGCGGCGTCGTCACGCTCGCCCGCCCCACCGGCTGAGCCGGCCCGGCTGGCGGTTCACATCGTCCGCGGGACCGGAGGCGACGTTCGCGCGTTGGGGCGGGTAGCTTTCGGTGCCCCTCCCCCCGCTCTTCGCATGCCGTACGTCCTCCGCCAGGTCGGCCTGGGCCTGGCCGTGGTCCTCCTCCAGTGGCTCCTCTCGAACCTCGAGCTCTGGGACGTCTGGCCCGACGTGGTCCTCCTCTACGTCGCCTACGTCGCGCTCCGGCGCGGGCGCGTGGCCGGCGCCGTCACTGGCTTCTGGACGGGCCTGCTGATGGACTTCGTCATCATGCAGGACAACCTCGGCCTCAACGCCATCCTGAAGACGCTCATGGGGTTCGTGATCGGCCTGTTCCGCTCCGAGCAGGGCGACAACCTCCGCCTGACGCCGCCGCAGGCGTTCCTCGGCGCGCTCGTGATCGCCATCGTCCAAAACGGGCTCATGACGATCATCCTTGCCATCGACAAGGACACGCGGACGCCGTTCCTCGTCTTCGGCCTGTGGCTCGGCGCCTCGCTCTACACGGCGTTCGTCGCCCTCGCCGGCTCGCTCTTCCGCGCGCGCTGAGGCCTGCGCGCCGGAAGCGAACGCGTGCGGCTGGCGGAGACCGCCTCGGTCGGCAGCGGCACCCGCGCACTACCACGCCGCGCTCGCTCCACTACAGCCTCAGCGCCCGTCGGGCAGCATCGACCTGATCGCGGGCGACCGCCTGCGTCGCCCATGCGGACGGGACCATCTGAAACCCGTGGTACACCCCGGGATAGACGTGGAGCTCGGTCGGCACGCCCGCACGGATCAGCCGCCGGGCGTACTCCACGTCCTCCTCGAGGAAGAGGTCGAGCGCGCCTACAGCGATGAAGGCGGGCGGGAGGCGCTCCAGGTTGTCCGCTCGGGCGGCGGCGGCGTACGGCGACACGTCAGCGCTCCCCGGCTCCTGTCCGAGCAGCGACGTCCAGCCGAAGCGGTTTGACTCGTTCGTCCAGATGAACTCGCCGGCGTAGGGGTGCGGCGGCTCGCGCGAAACCGTGCGGTCGTCGAGCATCGGAGCGACGAGCAGCTGAAACGCGAGGGGTACGTCGCCGCGGTCGCGGGCGAGGAGCGCGAGCGACGCGGCGAGTCCGGCTCCAGCGCTCCCGCCACCGACCGCCAGTCGCTCGGTGTCGACGCCCAGTTCCCCCGCCTGGGCATAGAGCCAACGCAGCACTGCGTAGCAGTCCTCTATAGGGCCAGGGAATGGCGTTTCGGGAGCCAAGCGGTAGTCCACCGACACCAGGACGCATCCCAGTTCGGCCGCCAGCGCTCGGGCCCGGACATCCTCGGTCTCGATGCTACCCGTCACATAGCCTCCGCCGTGGAGCCACAGCAGCCCGGCCGTCGAGGGCGGGGCTTCTGTCGGGCGGTACACGCGGATACGGACGTCCGGCTCTCCCTCCGGACCGGGGACGTGCCGGTCCTGAACGGAGAGGTTGGGATAGTCGGGTACCGGCATTTCCGCGAGGCGTGCCTTGCTGCTCGCCCGACTCTGCTCCACATTCTCCGCCGAGAGCGAGACGGCCGGGATGAAATCGAGGATGTCGACGAGGTCCGGGTCTACGAGATGACGGCTATCCATGGGGGTCAAGTGGAGGTGGGAGACGAGCTCTACGGGACGTAGCGTGCGAGCCCCCCGGAAGTCCGCGCCAGTGAAACACGGTCAAGATCGTGTCGAGTCAGACCCTATGCTCACGTCCCTAACGTCGTGATACGGCCGATGGGGATCGTCAGTCGCGGAGCTCGGAAGAAGTCCACCCGTGTAGGGGCAACTCGGCAGCCTGCTCGGAAGCGGCAGAAGTAGGAGGCCACTCCGCCCCAGAGGGACTGGCGGAATGGTTCGGACGCGCAAACGTAGCCGCCAGCCGCCTGACGCGGGAGGAGCCCTCAAGCCCCGGCCGACCTGCAGCGACGAAGACTGCAGGCCCCAGACCGTCACTTCGCCCGAACCGCTACGAACCGGTAGCGGCCAGCGCGAGGCACCTCGTTCGTGCCCTGCATCGTATCGCCGTCGACGACGGCGTCGATGCGGAACGCGCCCCCCCCGAACCTCGAGTCCAGCTCTCCCATTCCATGTGAAGCGATCCCCATCGAGTTCCAGCTGGCTTTCATGCACGAGGGAGTCCAGCGGAGTGTTGGGAACGACGAATCGATGGTCCGCCGCATCGTCGGCGAGGACGAACCAACCGGTGATGTCGCGCTCACCCGTTCGCTCCGCCTGGAAGTCCCACCTCCCGTACAGCTCGTTGAGCGGAGTCGGTTCGTCACTGCCGGTACCCGGGCGGGGCGAGGCGCATCCAGCGAGCAGGACCGCTGTGACGAGGGCGAGACGTATACGCATCGTACAGCTCCCTGAGTCTGAAGAACGAGGGGCCGCTCAGCCGCCGGGGGCGACTGGCGGGACGGGTGGACAAGGGCATGATAGCGCCGGCGGCCAGACCAGCCGAGAACGCGAACGCTCCCGGTCGGCTTGCGGCGGCGGATTACAACGCCCCATTTGCCGAGGACGACTCGCCGCGCACCCAGCGAATGCCCTCCACCGCTCCCAGCCCGAGCGTTGCCCCAAGCATAGACGAGAGCGCGAGCGCGAGCACTACCCCCGCCCCATTCAGATACGACAGCTGCGACGAGAGCGCGAGCACGACCACGACGACGCCAGCTACTGCCCCGAACACCGAGGCGCGTCGCCAAACACCAGCCTCGGTGCCGTGTGCTCGTTGGATGAGAAGGGCGAGCGTGTACCCGACCGGTCCGACGATCGTGGCCTCGCGGATCCAGAAGACGGAGGCGAAATCGTTGAACCCGTTCGCGGCGGCGACGGCCGCGAGCGCTGCGACAACCCCGAGGCCGACAGCCGCAGAGATAGCGTGGCGGTGGGAAGAGGCGTTCATCGTAGCGGGTGGACGTTGAGGAGGGTAGTGTACCAGGTGACCGCTCCGCCGACGAATGCTGACGGCGCGGCGGTCAGCTAGAACCCAGAATAGGCTGACCGCTGGCGGAACTGAGGATGCTGTCGCTCAGGGTCTGCCTGCAGCGGTGGGTACTGCCGCGCGTAGAGGAACCGCCGGCTCATTCAGTCGGCGTTGGTGTTGGAGTCGAACCCGACCAAACGCCCCTCGACGGGGTCGTACGTGGCCCCGAAGAAACACCCGCCCCCGTCGAACGTCACGAGCCAGTGCTCCCTGGGGTCCAGCTTCCGAGAGCGCCAGTCGCAGAACCCGTTGGCGTGGACGAGCCGGCGGCCGTCGCGGGTGTAGCCGAGGTACTGGATCCCGTACCCGTCGATCCCCCGTAGGCCGTCCGGCCGAGGCGTCGAAACCGAGGGCAAGCGATGGAGCAGGGCACGATCGACGCGCCGGACCAGGGAGTCGGGCGGGTGCCAGTACGGTCCGTCTAGCCCGGGTGGGATCTCGCGCTCGCTCGCCCACGTGTCCGCCTGGGCCGGCGTCACGATCAAGCGGAGGGCGGGCTCGGTTGGGACGGCCGCGCAACCGGCCAGGACCCCGACCACGAGGTAGAGTACCGGAGGCCTGAAGGCGAAGCGGTTCATTCGAAGGGCCACATCACGAGTGGGCGATCAGCCGCAACGGGCCGCGACCGCGAACAGATGAAAGGGCAACGTAGACGCCCAGGCCCGGACCAAGCAAGAGCGCTGGCGCCCGTTGTCAGCCTGCAGTCGCGAGTTTGGCGGCCGGGCAATATCATACCCGTCCGCAGCCGCGAATTCTATTGACCATGAGCCCGTCAGACAAAGACAAATATCGCACAAGCTTGCGACTCTCCTGGTCGATCAGGTAGATCCCCCGCTCCTCTCCGATGACGACTTCCACGTCCCACGACGGACACACCTCACCGGTTGGTAGACTCGCTTGCTCGACACCGCGGACCCGTACCGTGGCGGTCGGGGCGAGGTCCGTGCCTTCCGATTCCAATGCCAGTTCGGCAGAGTACCCGTCGGCCAGTGGGAGCGCAGCGAGCACGACGTCAATCGAGTTAGGATGGAACGCCTCCCCTGTCGTCACCCGCTCTTGCCCTTCGACGACACGGTAGACCGGCGCGAGGGTGCGGGCGTCAAGCGCGAAGGAGTCCGCGTTGACCAAGGAGCCGTCCAGGCCCTCCAGCCGCTCTGTCCGAGAAAGGGTGCCGTCGCCGGTCTGAGTTGTGAACACCATGATCCCGACGGGACTGAGCTGGTCATTTTGACTGATCAGAACGATCAGCGAATCCATACCAGTCCTGATGAGTGACGGGTCAAGCACGGAATCACCAGGCGAGACCAGTTCCGTACCCAAAAGGCACAGGGGGAGGGCCGCGAGTAGAAGGAAACGCATAGGGGTAAGCGGAGGCCCCCGAACGAGGAGCCGATTAATCGCACGCGACAACTGGCGGAACGGCTGAACGAAGCTACAGGAGAGCCGCCAGTCGGACGAGCCTGGAATGCGGACATGCGTGTCGGCCTGCAGCGGTGGGTTCGGCGGTGCAAGGGATTTGCGCCGAGGTCCTCGCCTTTCGCGAATCTCCAACGACAGCACGAGTCCGAGTATCGCGGCAGAAGGTGCTGACGGATTATAGAGAGACGCTGCCACTCCTCCACAGGCGCTGTCGGATTCCGGAGCGATCGGGACTCCCTACGTGCGATCCGACCACCCAACTTTGAGTGGTGCCGGCCCAGCACGCTGATGTGCTCAGTGCCCAGCGACACGATAAGGGCCACGCCCTGCCGGCGTCGCTCGGCGAGCCGGGAACCGGAGCCATCTTGACTAGTTGTACAGACAACCTTATGCTCCCACAGTCTCTCCGCTCTCGCCCGCCGTGCCCCGCATCCCCCCCGTCCTCGACGACGCCCTCGGGTTCAATCTCTACCGCGTCGCCCAACTGTTCCGCGGCGAGCTCATGCGCGCGCTCGCCGATTACGGGCTCACGCCCGAACAGTGGCAGGTCATGCAGGCCCTCTGGTCCACCGATGATGACCTTACCCAGAACGACCTCGCCCACCTCACCGTCAAGGACAAGCACACGACCTCGCGGATCCTTGGGCGGCTTGAGCGCGACGGGTGGATCCAGAGGCGCCCCCACCCCGACGATGGCCGCGCGCTCGTCGTCGAGCCGACCCCATCGGCTCGGGCGCTCCGCGACGAGGTCCCGCCGATCCTCGTCGAGCACTTCGAGGGCGAGGGCGGCGTACTCGACTGCCTCAGCCACGACGAGCGCAGCGAGCTCATGCGGCTCCTGAAGACGCTCCGCCGCCATATCGGCGACGCCTGACCTCCCGCTCAACACCTGGTGCCGACACGATCCCCAAAAGGTTGTCTGCGCAACCATATAACCGATCTCCCCAATCCCATGCCTCTCCCCTCCACCGACGGCGCCTCGCCCCGGTCCGCCAGCGTCGACCTATCACCGGGCGCCGTCGTCCTCGTCAACCCGTTCGTCGTGCCCGACGGGCGCCTGGAAGAGACCGTCACGTATTGGGAGCGCGCCCGAGCGTTCCTCGCCGAGCAGCCCGGCTACGTCTCGACGCGGCTCCACCAGTCCCTCCGCCCCGACGCCACCTACCGGCTCGTCAACGTTGCCGTATGGGAGAGCCCCGAGGCCTTCCAGTCCGCCATGCGCGCGATGCAGGCCGAGGTCGGCCCTCCGACGATCGCGGCGCTCGAGACCGACCCCGCGCTGTACACGGTGATCCGGGAGTGAGCCTCGATCCCGCGGTGGTCGATCAGGACAGTCTGCCCCCCTGAATCTGTTTAGTTGTCTAGACAACGTCACTCTCAGAAGGTGCCGCCCGCGCCGCCACGACTCGACCCCTGCTCTTCCCGCCCTGATCGCATGACTCGTTTCCCATCCCTCACCCGCTTCGTCCTCCACACCCTCGCCCCCGTTCTCATGACGACCTCACCCCTCAACGCCCAGACTTCTCCCGTACCGCCCGGCCAGCACGGCGCGGCGTACCAGACCACCAAGGGCACGTTTTTCGGCGCAGGCTCCTCGACTGTGACTGGCGTCAGCACGGAGCTCTCGGCGAGCGTCTCATGGTCGCCCGAGCGCGACCGGTTCCGGATCCAGGCCGCCGTACCGGCCCAGTCGTTCCGCTCCGGGATCGGCCGGCGGGACCGGCACGTCGCCGAGTTGCTCGGAGCGCCCGACCACCCGGCGGTCCGGTTCGCGACCGGGTGGGTCTCCGTCACCGCGTTTCGTCAGGCCGTCGCGAGCGGCGCAGCGCGCGTGCCTGGCCAGCTCTCCATTGACGGGCGGGCGGTTCCCGTCGAGTTCGTCTTGCGGCGCGCGATGTCGGGTGGGCACCCCGTGCTCGACGGCCAGCTCTCGACGACGTTCGACGCCGTCGGCGTGGAGGTCCCGAACGTGGCCGGAGGGCTCGTCGCCTCTGCCGGGGAGGACCTGGACCTGTTCGTTCGTGTCCGGCTCGACCAGTTGGCAGGCGGCGACGGGCTCCTCGACTGACCCGGACGCCTATCGGACAATCCCTATACCGTTGCTTGTAGGAGGCCAAGCCACCGAGCAGAACGATTTGCGATTCAGCCGCCGCGAGCGGCACGGCGGCTCTGCGAAGCTATGACGGCGCCGACGCCCGGACGAGCCGAGAACGCTGACGCTCGCGGTCGGCCTGCAAGCGCGGGTTCTACCCGCCCGGCCTGTGCGAGCGCGGCTCGCAGCAGCCGTAGCGAGGTAGACACACAGCGACACGGCAGCAAGAACAGCCGACTCGATCAGCATGATCGATAGGCTCAGCTTCCACTCGTTCGTGAGCCCGGTCTGGGCCAACCAGACGCGAGCGGCGATGTAGCCGCCGACGGGGAAGCCGACGAGGAGGGCTGCCAGTACGGGAGCGTGTGGGTCTCCGTACCGTTGCGCCAGCCAGCAGAGGGCGGCGACGACAGGGAGTGCCAGGACGATGGCGAACCCGGTCCCCGTCGCGCTGTTGTCTCCTGCCCGGACCGAGTAACTCACGACTGGGAGCACGACGCCGACTCCGAAGGCGAGTAGGAGCCGAAGCCACATAGGGTGAGAGCGCGGTAGAACAGGGGGCGCTTCAGCCGCCGAGAGGTGGCGGCACGGCGGTGGGACGAAGCTATGACTGGCGGTGTTTTCGGACGAGCCGAGAACGCTGATCCTCGCGGTCGGCCTGCAAGCGCGGGTTACACCGCCCGGCACTATCGGTGGACGACGAAAGGCGCACCGTAGTTGTAACCGCCTGGCGCAGGGTAATAGAACACGCTCCGGTACGGGCTACGGCTAATCAGCGGCACCTCAGGAAATCCGAGACTGCCGTCGTCCTCGACGATAGCTCCACCGCTCGGCAGGACCAACAGGTCCACTACCGACTCTCTCCCACTCGATACGAGGACGCGGGTACGGTACCCTTCCGCCGAACCCACGTCGGCAGTCAGGCAGACCCACCCCGGCCCGCTCAAGATCGGGGCCTCGAAATGCCCGGCTTCGTCGGTGGTGCCGACTTCAACCCCATCGCGTCCTCCGTACTCCGAAACGCGGATTACAGCATCCGCGACTGGAGCTCCGCTCAGGTCCGAAGCTGTTCCGGAGACAGTCCCGACAGGCTGCGCAGCCACGCCAGTGCTCATTAGCACAAAGCCGAACAGCGCTTGCCGGAGGTGACGCATCACAGGCGGTGTAACGGATGGGCGATCAGCGGCCGGCGGCCGCTGCAGGGTGGCCAAAGTATAAACGTCGACCGCGCCACGACGGCTCAGAACGCTACCACCGCCGGTCCGCCTGCAGCGCCGGGTTGGGCGGC
>Ga0100388_10003599_pt1 | contig 13157 bp, 9 predicted proteins | sample CryGeymeta201512_FD_81536 | JGI IMG/M metagenome (GOLD analysis project Ga0100388, IMG submission 81536) | Groundwater microbial communities from Crystal Geyser aquifers in Utah, USA - Crystal Geyser metaG 2015-12 | ecosystem: Environmental > Aquatic > Deep subsurface > Groundwater | place: USA... | reverse complement strand
TGCCAAAAAATATCTAAGATTTTATCTAGACTAACTAGACTCGGATCATAATCTAGCTTAACTACCTCAGCATGTCCAGTTTGCCCACTACAAACTTGGTTGTAATTGGGATTAACAATTTTTCCTCCAGCATATCCTGAAGTAACTTTGACAATTCCCTTAACTCTTTGAAAAACGGCTTCACTGCACCAAAAACAGCCTGAGCCCAAGATAATTGATTGCATATATTTTTTTTGGAAAAATGTCAGATTTTGGACGTAATCAGAACGACATTTTTATACATTATTAAAATATTTAACTTCCTTCTGGTACAAATTTCATTGAAAGTGAATTAACACAGTGTCTGATATTTTTGCTAGTTAAATTTTCACCTTCGAAAACATGACCTAGATGTGATCCACATTTGGCACAAATAATTTCGGTTCTCACTCCATCAGAGTCAAATATGCGTTTCACAGCATCAGGAATCTCGTTATCAAAACTGGGCCAACCACAGTGAGCATCAAATTTATCATTTGACCGATATAGGGGAGCATGGCATCGGCGACACAAATAAATTCCAGTCTGCCAGAAATCATCATATTCACCAGAGAAAGGTGGTTCGGTTACCTTGTTTTCGATAACCTCTTTCTGCTTATCTGTCAGCGGATATAATTTAACTTTATTACCCATGTCGATATTTTAAGCTTGTTGCCATTAAAATAATGTGAAGAGTGGTTTATCATTTTAATACGTACATGTTATAGTAGGTCGTTATGATCGATATCAAATCTCAACTCAATCCATCTCAATACAAAGCTGTAACTACAATCGACCGACCAGTTTTGGTGATTGCTGGTGCTGGTTCTGGAAAAACACGAGTGATTGAATATCGGGTTTTACATCTAATTCAGCAAAGAGTTGACCCGAGTTCAATTTTACTGCTTACTTTTACCCGAAAAGCTTCAAGACAGATGATGGAAAGAGCTGGATCTCACGACCCAAGATGTCAACAAATCGATGGAGGGACTTTTCATAGCTTTGCTTTTAAGTTACTTAAACGTTTTAGCAACAAAATCAGTTTATCCAACTCCTTTAGTATTTTGGACCAAAGTGACAGTGTGGAGTTGGTGGGGAAAGCAGTTAATCAATTAGATCTTTATGATTTGCGTCAGAGATTTCCTAAAAAAGAAACCGTTCAGAGCATTATAAGTAAATCGGTAAATAAACAGGTTACGATTAAGCACATTGTGGAACGGGAATATCCTCAGTTTGAAGAATTAATTGGCGAGTTAGAAAAAGTTAAAGTTAAATATGTAAAAGAAAAAATCAGTTCGGATTATGTTGATTATGATGATTTGTTAGTTTATTTAAAATTATTATTGGAAGGTCAGTCACTTTCTAATAAATTAGCAAACCAGTATCAACATATTATGGTTGATGAATATCAGGACACCAATAAGCTACAAGGAGATATTAGCTATCTTTTAGCCCAAAGTCATAACAATATTATGGCGGTGGGTGATGATGCTCAAAGTATTTATGGGTTTAGAGGTGCTACTCATGCCAATATTATGGAATTTCCACTTAAGTTTGCTAATTGTGAAATTATTAAGCTAGAACAAAACTACAGATCTACTCAAGAAATCCTTAATTTGGGCAACAGTGTTTTGGGAAATATGACCAAAAAATATGCCAAAAAATTAAGTTCTGCCCTTTCTCAATCTGGAGAAAAACCACAACTACAGGTTTTCAAAAACCCTTATGATGAAGCGTCTTGGATTGCATCAAACATAAAAAAATTCCGCGACCAAGGGATTGATTTTGCCAAACAAGCAATCTTGTTTCGTAGTGCTTATATTTCCATTCCTTTACAAACAGAATTAGGACATCTAGGAATTCCGTTTCAAGTTTATGGAGGTCTTAAGTTCTATGAAACTGCTCATATCAAAGATTTTCTTTCTTATCTTAAGATAGTAAATAATTTCAAAGACGAGTTGGCATGGCTGAGAGTTTTACGTTTGTTGGATGGCGTAGGTCCAGTAACAGCGACTAAAATTTTTTCTCTAATTAAAACGGAAAATAATTTTACTTCAGCCTTGCAAAGTTTGGAAGCTACATTTGGCACTGGCTCCAGTTTCTCTAATAGTCTAACTGGTTTGATCAATATTTTTTATGCTTGCAATAGCAGTCTTGACCAAACACCTAGTGCCATAATGCCCATAATTTATCAAAATTATCATAAAATTGGCGAGAAAATTTATGATGAGTGGCAACTGCGGGAAGCCGATGTTCAAACTGTAATTGAGATAGGGGGAAGATATGAAACGATTGCCGATCTACTTTCTGATTTGGCTTTGGAACCACCAGAAAGAGGAGTAGAAAAAGTCTTGCCAGAAATAGAAGATGAAAAACCACTCACTTTATCCACCATCCATTCAGCTAAGGGTTTGGAATGGGATATTGTTTTTGTCATTGGACTGATAGATGGAGTTTTCCCAAGTAGGTTTTCGCTAAAATTTACTGACCAACTAGAAGAAGAGCAAAGACTTTTGTATGTAGCAGTCACAAGACCCAAAAAACAACTTTTTTTGACGATGCATCATGAAGGAACTGGGTCTGGTTTTTATCAATTCAATCGCTTGTCACGTTTTTTGGAACATCCTGCGATATTACAATCTTTACATCAAGCAGTTAGTGAATCAGATTTGGATTCAGTCGAAGTTAGAGCTTATCAAAAAAAACATGATTTGGATTGCGAAAATCAGGTATTAACCCAAGAAGAACTTAAGGGAAATATTAAAGATAAAAAGGCTTTATTTGAAAAATTGAACAACACTTGGAAGTGGGAACCATAAAAAATTTCTCCTATCTATATTTGAAAATATACATAGCTAATTAATGATTCTGCTGTCAAATTGAGTTTGATGATACACTTAAACGTAATATGAAAATTAGTTACATTGTATTTTTACTAGTTCTATGGTTTGGGATAATTAGCCCTAATAATATATTTGCTAAAGACTTGGACCAAATCAACAACTTTTATTCTGAAATTACTGTTAATCGTGATACCTCAATTTCAATTAAAGAAACGATTAACTATGAAACTTCTTTACAAAAACATGGGATTTATCGTTATATACCAGTTCGTTATAACCGTGACAATATCTCCTATTTTGCAGCAGTAAAAAATATTACTATTACTGATGACAGTAAATCAAATATCCCCTTTACTAAGACAACTGATAATCGGAATGTAACTCTCAAAATTGGTGATCCAGATACTACTTTCACCGGTAAAAAAACATATATCATTTCTTATCGAGTGGAAAACGCTCTGCAGGAATTTTCTGATCATGATGAGTTATATTGGGATATCACTGGGGAAGGTTGGCAAATTCCGGTACTTAAATCTAGTGCGGTTATTAAATCAGAAGTAGCTCCAATTGACAGTGTAATTTGTTACTCAGGTCCCATTGGAAGCAATGATGGTAAATGTACCAACAAATATACTCAAAGTGAAGCAACTTTTAACTATGATCAGGAGATTGTATATGGTGACAATTTTACTGTAGCAGTAGCATTTAGCAAACCAAATCAAATTCAATTTCCTACTCCAACTCAGAAGTTAATCAAAAAAATATTAGATAATGGATTAGCAATTATTCCCTTTATACCATTTGTAATTATGTTTTGGCTATGGTTTACAAAAGGGCGAGATATGGTTTTTCTATCAGCCAATGTTTTTAATCTTGATCCCAAGCAACCGCAAAAAAGAAAACCTCTATTTGGTGGTTTAAGAACCCCATTTGTCTATGAACCTTTAGCCAATTTAACTCCGGGAGAAGCAGGTCTTTTGTTAGACGAGCGGGTAGATAATCAGGATGTGGTTGCAGAAATAATCGATTTAGCTAGAAAAAAATATTTAACTATCAAAGCCAAAGACATAAAAAAACTATTTGGAAAAAGTCGTGATTATCAATTTAATAAAATAAATAAGGATATTAATAACTTGCCTAAACAACAAAAATTCTTAATGGAAAAAATCTTTGCTACCGGTGATGAAGTCACATTATCTGATTTGAAAGGTTCATTTTATAACCATATTGCTAGAGCAAAAAGCATGATTACTAACTCAATGTTTGATAAAAAAGCTTTCGTATCAAATCCAAATTCAATAAGAGTTTTATATATACTTCTTGCAGCAGTACTAAGTGGACTAATATTCATCTCTGCTACAGCTATAACTGGATTTATTCTAGTTCCGATTCCCATGCTGGCTTTGATTACAATTCCCTTTATGTTCCTACTTGCTTGGAATATGGTATCCAAAACTGCAATAGGGTCGAATTTATCAATGCAAGCTAAGGGTTTGCAAGAAACAATAAGAAGAGGAGCATGGCGCGAAAAAAATATGGAAAAGAATTTGTTTTTTGAAGAAATGTTGCCTTTCGCTATAGCTTTAGGGGTAGTAAAACAACTAAGTCACGATATGGAAAAATTAAATATTCAGCCACCGCAGTATTTTTCTGATCCAGTCATTCAAACAATTGGGTTTAATTCTTTTATCAACTCTTTTAACTCTCAAGCGACTAGCAGCTTATCATATAATCCAAGCTCTTCTTCCTATTCTGGCGGATCCGGGTTTAGTGGTGGTTCATCTGGGGGTGGGGGAGGCGGAGGTGGTGGGGGAAGTTGGTAGAATATTGCCCCACTTAAGTGGCGTGTGTGTTATTCCTGAACTGGCTGTAAGCCAATATCGGGAATCTTTTGGAATATTAGAAGATAATAGTCCATTTTCTTTGATAGCAAAGAAAATGGACAAAAAGAAACTGTGCTCTTATACATCGGTCTTCTAATGCTATGTTTTTCACTTCATGTCATCTAAGCATTCCTCAGAGGACTGCAGATGACAAATACAATATTGAGTTCAAAACACGGCATTGATAGTTGCGATGTAAAAGAGTGTCAGAAAAAACTTATGAATTCAAAAGACAACGATCTCAACTTTCTCAAACTTGCGATTGCTAACTCACAAAAATCTTTTGATCAAGGGAATTTTCCGGCTGGAGCAGTAGTAGTTAAAGATAATAAGATAATTTCTCAGGCAGTCAGTGATCCTTTTCCCAACTTACTACACTCAGACTCCAAAGCAGTCAAATCAGCTTTTGAAAAAATCGGAGTTTTGAGTGAGGCAACTTTGTATGTTGGGATTGAGTCTTGCCTTATGTGTTTTGGGGTGGCGTATTGGGCAGGAATTGATAGAATAGTCTACGCTGTTCCCAAATTCAAAGTTTCACCTTTGTACTACGAAACCGGAGAAGATACCAGTTTTTTACTGGATAAATTAAATCGCAAAATAGAAATGGTACATATACCAGAAATAGAAGATGAAGCTTTGGCAATAATTAGGAAGTGGGAGCAAAAGCACAAATAAACATTATTCTTCATTTTCTTTTCTTGTCTAAAGAAAATGAAGCAAAAGAAAAGACAGCTCGTTAAAACTTATCCTGTAAATTTTCACTCAAAAGCTATGAAGCTTCTCAAATTCCCCCACCATGGCGGGGTCAGTTTGAGTTTTCATAAACGCTTTTTTGTTCAATTTATCATGAATAAGTTTTAAAAGAGCCTAAGATTCAAATAGGATTATGCTAAATATTTTTAAATCACTCTTTGACGAGAATAAAAAAACTATCAAACGCTATGAGGAAATAGTTAAACGGATTAATGACTTAGAGCCAGAAATGGAGAAAATTATCGACTCCGATTTTGTTCACAAAACAGCGGAGTTTAAGTTACGTTTGTCCAAAGGTGAATCTTTGGATGATTTGTTACCCGAAAGTTATGCTTTGGTGCGTGAAGCAGCCAAACGTGTTTTGGGGATGCGGATGTTTGATGTGCAGTTGATTGCTGCTATTGCTTTTCATAATGGTCAGGTGGCTGAGCAAAAAACAGGAGAAGGAAAGACCTTATCAGCTGTTCCCGCTTTATACCTAAACTCACTAACTGGTAGAGGCTGTCATTTGGTCACAGTTAACGATTATTTAGCTCGTCGTGATGGAGGCTGGATGGGTGAGGTGTTTGATTTTTTGGGAGTTTCGGTTGGGGCAATTTATTCAGGTAAAGGCGATCAGCCGGCAGTGATTTATGACAAAGATTATCATGATGAAGAGCAGTTTGATGAAAGATTGCGTCACATGAAATCAGCTTCAAGGCAAGGGGCATATGGAGCTGATGTTACTTATGGTACGAATAACGAATTTGGCTTCGATTACCTAAGGGATAATATGGTGCAATCAGTTGAAGAAATGGTTCAAAGAGGGCATCATTTTGCGATTGTAGATGAGGTTGATTCAATTTTAATTGATGAAGCTAGAACTCCCCTGATCATTTCTGCTCCAGATACTGAGCCAACAGAAAAATATTTCCAATTTGCAGCTTTGGCAGGAGAACTTTCCAGCGATACTGACTATACGGTAGATGAAAAATTCAAATCAGCCATGTTAACTGAACATGGAATTGCCAAAATTGAGAAAAAGTTAGGGATAGATAATCTCTATGAAAAAGATTTTGAAGTGATTCATCATGTAGAAAATGCACTTAAAGCTCGTACTTTATTTTTGCGCGATCGCGATTATGTAGTCAAAGAAGATCAAATTATCATTGTTGATGAGTTTACGGGTCGGATGATGTATGGTCGGCGTTGGAGCGATGGACTGCATCAAGCGGTTGAGGCCAAAGAAAAAGTCAAAATTCAACAGGAGAGTAAAACTTTGGCCACCATTTCCTTTCAAAATTATTTTAGGATGTACGAGAAACTTTCTGGTATGACAGGGACAGCGATAACAGAATCAGAGGAATTTAGATTTATATATAAACTTGATGTGATAATTATCCCCACTAATGTTTCGGTAGCTCGTATCGACCATTCTGATGTAGTTTACAAAACTACTAGGGCTAAATATACAGCTATAGCAGAAGAAATAGCTAAACTACATAAAAAAGGTCAACCGGCTTTGGTTGGTACAACTTCGATAAGCAAAAACGAAGTAGTCTCATCGCTTCTCAAACGTAAGGGTATCCCCCACCAAGTCTTGAATGCTAAAAATCACGAGAAAGAAGCTATGATCATTGCCGATGCGGGTAAAAAAGGTGGAGTAACCATTGCTACTAATATTGCCGGACGTGGTGTAGATATTGTGTTGGGAGGATCTAAACCTGATAAACATGCATTTAAGGATGAAAAAGCGTATGACAAAGAACTAGAAAAATGGCAGGAAGATCATGATAAAGTAGTTGAATTGGGAGGTTTATTCGTTATTGGAACCGAACGTCACGAGTCAAGACGTATTGATAATCAACTAAGAGGTCGTTCCGGCCGTCAGGGTGATCCGGGTGCATCACGCTTTTATGTAGCTTTAGATGATGATATTATGCGGCTTTTTGGAGGAGAACAAGTGTCTCGGCTGATGGACGTGTTCAAGCTACCAGAAGATGTGCCTTTGGAGCACGGTATGGTAAGTAGAGCTATTGAACAATCACAGGTTAAGGTAGAAGGTTTTCACTATGATTCCCGTAAACATGTTGTCGAGTACGACGATGTGATGAATAAGCAAAGGGAAATTATTTATAAGCGTAGGTTCAATGTACTAAAATTAGCCCAAAGCTTGCATGAGAATGAAAATATTACTAAGCAGGAACATACGAAACAGAATTTAGAGCCTAGCGAAAATATAAAAAATGAAGACGCTCAAATAACTGGCAATAATCAATCATTAAAAGATAAAATTATTAATAATATAAAAATCGAAATTGCTAATATTGTAGGAATGTATGCACAGGAAGGAATTGCTGAAATCGAGTATGAAAAAATGGTTAGAGAATTTTGTACTATTGTGCCTTTTGATAACTCCTCTCAAGAATTTTTAGTCAAAGATTTAAAAAAACAAAAAAATCCAAACAAACTAATTGAAATCTTACAGCAAGTTTTTCATGATGCCTATGCTCATCGAGAAGAACAAATAAGTGAGGCACTAATGCGCCAAATTGAAGTATTTGTTACTCTACGCACAATGGATAGACTTTGGATGGAGCATTTGGATAGTCTGGATGATTTACGCGAGGGAATAGGACTACGTGGCTATGGTCAAAGAGATCCTCTAGTCGAATATAAAAAAGAAGCTTTCGATATTTTTGAACGCTTATTATCTACTATTGATTATGAAATAAGCCGGCAAATATTACGTATTGGAATAGTCAATCAAGCGACTATGCCAACAGAAGTTATCACTCAACATGCCCAGACTACATTACCAGGATCAGAGGGAAATCAAGTCGTTGTAGGCAGTCATACAATTAAAAATGATAAAAAGATCGGTCGAAACGATCCTTGTTGGTGTGGATCAGGTAAAAAATGGAAGAAATGCCACTATCCTCAATTACCTGCATAAATATGGACAATAAAAATGTCATTATTAATGAAATTCAAAGGGTAATTGGTCTTTTGGGGCGAGAAGATATAACTAGGGATGAATTTCTAGAAAACACACAAATTGTTTCAAAACGAGACTTAGAGAACACTTTCGGTGGGTGGTCGAATGCTTATTTGAAGGCTGGATTTAAACCAATTAAATGGCATTCAATTTCTAATGAAGATTTATTTAAAGAATATTCTAGATTACTTAAAATTTTAGGACATTATCCCCTTGGTATTCGTGGATATAAAGAAATTAGTGATAACTCAAGATATAGAGGAGGAGTGTATAAAAAACGTTTTTCAGGTGGTTTAAAACAGTTTGCAATAGAATATTTAAAATGGCTGAAAACTAATTCAAGTGAGAAAATTGATATAACCATAAAACCAGAACCAATAAAAATACGGATTAATGCAGAAGCAGCAAAAATAGATGCTAAGTCTATTGATAATCAGAAATCTAAAAATAGATTCTATTACGGTAATGCCGCAGAATATCTTGTAGTCTCTGAGCTGTTATTTAGAGGGTACAATGCTCAAAAGTTACCAGTTGATGAGGGGCTTGATGTATTTGCAATAAAAAATAAGGAACTATATTTAATTCAAGTGAAACACTCTGAATATGAAAAACCTTCTGAATCAGGATTAATTAAGATTACGCTTTCTTCATTTGAAAAGAATAAAGGATTGAATGTCTTTTATATATTGGTATTATCAAGAAAACAACTATCTCAGAGGGACTTTTTGATACTTCCTTACTCTAAGATAGATGAATTAATAAAAAATGGAGTAATAAAAAGAATAGCTGAAGCACAACATATTAGTTTTAAAGTATTACATAAAAATCCCAACGATGCTTTTATCGGTGAGTACGAAGAGAAGTGTAATGTATCGCGGTATTTAAATGCATGGGATGTACTCTTATAAATTTTAATAATCTTCTCTAATAAATTAAAAACTTAAAGTTAAATAAAATAACTATACGATTATATTGTGTTATTTTTCTTGAGACATTATTAAGATAATTTACCTTTTATACATCAGCTTGACAAGAACACCTCATTTTTTATAAACTGTATTATATATAATTAATTTTCTTATTACCTATGCCCAAAAAAGCAAAAAAAATCACCAAAACCAAAGTGACCCGAAAAGTTAATAAAACAGTTGCTAAAAAAGTCACTAGCAAACAAAGTAATTCTCCAATGGGATTTTTGTTCCGCCGATACGATAATAATATTGCTTTTACTCTTATGGTAAGTTGTGCGGCTTATGCAATTTTTATGATGGTTAATGTCGTTTTGCAAAGAACTGATTTGGCAATCTACCAGCAGGAACAACAACTCGCGGCTATGCAAAATACTCAAATGGGTCAGGTGGCTGGAGTATCTGATAGTCAAGAGTAAATGATTTGTATAAAATAATATTAAATGCCAACTAGTTAAGTTGGCATTTTTAGTTGATATTTATACTTAATATCTGCATATATCACTAAATATAATATTATAAGGTAGTATCAATATTTTCTTATAAAACCTATAACTAAAATATTATAAGATATTGACATACAGCGAAAAGTCAGTTATTTTACATACACAGAATATAGTATGTGACCATGCAGATATTCAATTTGATAGGCATTTTTATTTTATTAATTATGCAAAAAAGAAAAATAAATATATCAAAATTCTGCTCAAATTATAAATAGACCGACCAGTGTGTCGGTTTTTTTGTCCTGTAAATTAGACTAATTGCTGTCCGAAATTAAAAATTTTTAACAAACTTTTAAGGAGGTGAAAAGAAAATATGAAAAAAATAATCGTAAGTTTATTAGCTGTTGTAACTGTAATCGGAGCAGTGGCAGTAGGTACTCGTGCCTATTTTTCTGATACAGAAACAAGCGTTGACAATACTTTTACTGCCGGTACTATTGATATTTCAGTAGACGGTGAAAATCCATGGACCAGTTCTTATACTGAATCAATGGGTGATTTTAAACCGGGTGGTCATGAGAGAGAGTACTCTTATACCATTAAAAACGTCGGTAATAATCCAGTCAATATCTGGAAAAGAGTTGTAATTACTGATCAGAATACCGGAGTTGAAACTGAACCGGAATGTGACGATCAAAACGGCGTATGGGCTAATCCGGATGGTCTTTGTGACTGGGCTGGTACAGCAGATAATAACGTTATGGCTCCATACATGCATTATGCTATGGACGTAGCTGGTAGTCCGTTGATTGATATGGATTGGGATGTCAGAATGAGTGAAATGGATGCCGTCTGGACTCCGCTTCAAAGTTTGGAACCCGGAGATTCTGTAGTTATCAGACAGGTTTATACCTTAGATGAAACAGCCGGTAATGAGTTTCAGGGCGATGAAATCGTCTTTGATATCGAACTTTACGGAGAACAGTTAATGGCTCCCGGTCCAACTTCAGATGCCAAAGCTGTAGTTTTGGAAAACAAATCTGGTGATCCTCACTGGACACCAGTAATGGATAACATCTGGGGACTTCTGACTTGGGATGATTCCGGTAACTATAGAGTAAGAGCTTGGAACCTAGCAGGAACCCAATATCAAATGCAAGCATGGGATGCTGTCAATGATTCAAGTTATGGAATGTTTGGTTCGACTTATGGAGGAGGAGATGTTGATGATACTGATTTATATACAGGTCTTAATACAAATACTGATGCAAAGTATTGGTTAAGAGATACTGATACATACAGTCCAACTCTAACTCTGTGGGAAGCTACTCTGGTTAATTAAGACCGATCTTATTTAACTAGTTTTTAGGAAACCGAAGCAGGAGTCTGTTTCGGTTTCCGATAAAGCTAAATAGACGAATATTTTCTTCTTTATCCTATGGAGGAAAATATAAATAAAATGAATAAATTTAAAATTATTGGCAACGTATTTTATGTAATGGTAATTACCTTTCTGGCTTTAGTTGCTGTAGGAACTGCTTTTTCGGTTCTGCAAGCTCCAGGTGGATTGAGGCTTTTTGTTGTTATGTCTGGCTCTATGGAACCCAAAATTTCCACAGCATCGGTAGTTATCGTCACGCCTGCCAAGTCATATCAAAAAGGAGATGTAATTACTTTTTTTGCCAATCCAACCCAGAGAGATCTGAAAAAATCAGGGACTACAGTTACACATAGAATTATCGAAGTTAGTAACGATGAGGGGAGAGCCACCTATCAGACCAAAGGAGATGCTAATGAAGATCCTGATCGGGAGATGGTAACTCAAGCCGCAGTTTTAGGGAAAGTGCTGTTTAGCATCCCCTTTTTAGGTAGAGTGATTGCTTTTACTAAAACCCAAATAGGCTTTATCACTGTAATTGTGATCCCCGCGACTTTGATTGTTTATTCTGAAATATTAAATATTATCAAGGAAATAAAAGCGATGATAAGTCGGAAAAAGAGTCAGAAAGCTATAATTAATAAAGATAAAATGTTGGATGAAACTGAAAAAATAGATAATAATGCAAAAAATACAAAAATAGTTACAGATACTAAAAAATCTAATAAAAAAGTTAAAATACCAGAAATTAAAAAAACCGGCAGGAAATTTCATAAAGGACAAACATGATATTTAAGTTAAATCTACATATTATTACGCGCATCTTGAGTAAGAGTTCATATCTGACATTGGTGGTCAGTTTTTTGGCTATTATCAGTACTAATGCTTTTTTAAGTGATAATGAAATATCAATTGGGAATACTTTTGCCAGTGCGACTCTTGACTTGGAAGTTTCAGCCAAAACTACCAGTTTTGATGTCCAAAATTTATTGCCAGGACAAAGCAGTTCTAAACAATTTATTATTAAAAATAATGGCAATCTGCCTTTTATCTATAACCAAACCATAGCTAACTTAAGTACTACCGATGGTTTATGCCAAGAATTAGATTTAAAAGTTTACTACTACTGGTATGATGCCAGCGATGTATTACATAAAGAGCTAAAATCTAACAAAAAGCTGAGCGCTTATTTTCTTAATGCTATGGCTGACGACGACGATGCTCAAATCCCCAATTCCCATCCTTATCAAAGCAATGCTGATTATTTGGCCAATGAAAATTGGTATGTGTTTGAAGCCAGTTTACCTACTGATGCTGATCCATCATTGGGGAATCAAACTTGTAGCTTCGATCTGATTACCAAAGCTAGGCAGATTGGAGGCAGTTATGGAAGCAGCTTTTGGGACGAGGAAAGCAATAACAATAGTTTGACATCAGATAGTTGGGCTAAAATTAGCGGAATAAAATTTCATGATCTTAATCAAAACGGGATAAAAGATACTGGAGAAGAGGGCTTGGCTGACTGGACAATTTTTGCTGGCAAAGAGTTTGATCAATTGACTCTTGATACTACGGTAGACAATCCGGTTACCAGTCAAAATCTTGTTGATGGTACTAAATATATAATCAAAGTCAGTGGTACTTATCAGGCAAATAACGAAATAACAGCTGACGTTAAATATGCTAATAAAAGTGGCTCTAGTGACTGGACTGATACCGTACCGGATTTTGAGGCTAATGGGCCGACATTTCTTGATCTGCAAATTGATGGTAGTTCGCCTGATTGGGGCAGTTACCAATCGGACCATGAATATTGGCTAGCAATTATTGGAGATGGAAATCCTTTGACCTTCAGTCTTAATGATGTGGATTTTAGTAATAATTTAGGCTC
>Ga0100388_10003575_pt1 | contig 13197 bp, 10 predicted proteins | sample CryGeymeta201512_FD_81536 | JGI IMG/M metagenome (GOLD analysis project Ga0100388, IMG submission 81536) | Groundwater microbial communities from Crystal Geyser aquifers in Utah, USA - Crystal Geyser metaG 2015-12 | ecosystem: Environmental > Aquatic > Deep subsurface > Groundwater | place... | reverse complement strand
CCATAAAAAAGAGAAAAAATCCAGCCGTTGTACATCGGTTCTCCGCAAGCAGGCCACTGATTAAGCGTTACCGCGCATTTAAGGAATTTCATTTCTTCCGTGGTAAGCGTTTGGGTGTTTAATTCTTTCTCTGCAATAGTTCCAAGTGTATCTGAAATTTCATCTAACCGTTGAAAATATTTGAGCATTGGTTCTTTATAATAATCTTGAGAGAAAGAAAGTGTTTGAAATTTTTGCTTTGCAATGTTTGCGTATTGTTTTAGGTTATTATAAAACTGCGGAAACGGTTCAACGTAAACGTGAGGGAACGAACATGTAGAACCGCCGGAGTATGATTGTTTACCATACAAAAGATTATCGTGTCGTAACTGCGTCCACGATGCAAGCTGTGTGTTCATCTTCGACTGCCAATAAGCGGCAGTCTGCATAAACTGCGGTAATGACGATCTTTCCGAAGGAGGATTTAATGCACGAATACTTTGCAGCCACGCATTGTACATTGAGCTTTTCCAAAAATCATCCGAGTAGGCGTCAGTTAAATAACGAAGCGAGGCAAGGTTTGTAGAATAGTGATATTGTTCAAGTTCCTTTTGTAGCAACTGTCCTGCCGCATCGTTTCCGAGTGCGAAAAGTACATCGAGTGAATTTGGAAGCATTCTTTTGATAAAGCTATTGTTGTATTTAATCCTGTCATATACAACTTGTGAGAAGATGTATGAATCAATTATAAATCTCTGCCCAAGGAAAAGAAAAGCTGAAGCGGGAACAATAGAATCAACTTCCGAAGCGGCGAGTACTTGCGATAATATCCTCTGGTACGCAAAATCATTTTTCTTCAATTCATTTTGAAAATCGTTTACCCGGTTGGTATCGAGAAGATTGCTTGGATCGTTTATTTGCACGGCATTTTTAAGATATGCAAGATTTGTAAACGTAACGTTGTCGGATTCTCCGACGAAAAATTTTATCACATCATCAATCTCATCAAACGTAGTTTGTGAACCGGAAAGATTCAGCATTTCCGAAAGAAGCAGCGCATCAATTATTTGCCGCTGAATATCGGCATCGGTTTGGCGCGGACACGAAAGGGGATCGGCGTTCGGTCTGATCAAATAAAATTCCGTTCTGCCAAGCCACATCATCGCTTGAAAATATCTGCCAAGTTCCGGCTTATATTGATCAGTATAATGCCCGCGTACTTTAAACTGGCTGAAATCAATATCCCTGCAATTTTCAGAGAATAATGTGTATTGCTGTAACTTATAAGAATTTATCTTCATCAATATTTTGGTTTGTTCGGTAGTGTTTGTCGGATAGTAAAAATTTACATTCCCGGTTAAAAGTTTTTGAGCGACACCGAGATACAAATCAATATCTTCAAGCGATTTTGTCATTTCGGGATTTGCTGCATACCGTGATTGAAGTGCCGGAATCTGCTTGTGAATTAAATCTAGCACATCTGTTAACTTAGGAATGAGATACCCGCATTCCACATCTTTTAAAATGTTATCATACGATAAATGAAGCGAGTGCAAAATTGCATCGGTAGAAATAAAGAGAGGCAAATCTTTCCGAAAAATATCAATAAAAGCGCTTCCCACAGAATTTGTTTTTAACCGGTCGGAAACCATAAACCCGTTTTTTTCGATCAGCGATTTTTCATACTCGGTTAGGTTATACTTGAAAATAATGCTGTCGAGGAATAAAGCATTTTGTGTTTGCGCCGAAATTTGATTTAGAAATGTTCCGGCATTGTGCAACTGCAAAAGCTCTCCGCCGTTCATATTTTGATGGGTGGAGAGAAACTGCTTATATGCTTCAACGGTAAACGTACTTGACTGCGGTAACAGAAAAACTGAGAAGAATATCAGCCAAGAAAAAACGACAAAAGTATTTATCTTTTTCATAGAACCTCCGATAATATTTAACTAATTAAAGAGTCTTTTTTATTTGACAGCAACCCTAATGGTGATTGTTAACATATCACTGTTAGAAGCGCTGGAATAGTAGAGAAAATATTTGTTGTTAATTTTTCTGCAAAATGGATAAACGACTTCATAGGCTTTTGCACCTTTGGTATCCGCTAATGTAAAAATAGGTCGTGTGGTTGTTTTAGTCCACGTATATCCGTCTTTCGAAGAAGCCATACCAAAACCGGTTCCACTTCCATCCATATACATCATATCATATCTGTCATTTTCAACAATAACTGACGGGTAATAAATCCTGGAAACTTCCCAACCCTGAGATTTTGTTAAAATAGGATTTGTTTCGGATCGCTTCCATGTCTTTCCATCAGTTGAAGTCGCCAGAGAAATTCCCCCGGTAAATTGTACTGGCATTGTTGAAATTGTATTATAACGAAACGAATAATATAAAAAGTAAACTCCGTTAATTTTAATGATATCTCCGGCGCTAATTTGATATTCAGTTGAATTTGCTTTTAGTACGGGTTCAGGATAACGCTCCCAACTAATACCATCTTTTGATTCTGCTAATCCTATATGCCATTCACCGCTTGAATTTATAAATCCCACATAATACATTTTATAAATGCCGTTTTCTTTAATAACAGCTCCGGGGATAACACAATTCGCATCCCACCGAGAGTAGGAACTGCTGTCATTCTTCTGTAGGTCAAAGAGATTTTCTTTTACAACATTCCATGCAAAACCGTCATAGGATTCAGCGTAACCGGTGTTAGGCGCAAATCCATATTTAAAAGTTGCAAACCACATTTTAAACTTTCCATCATCGTACAAAACTTTTGGTTGATTGCAACGAAGTGGTGGTGTACTTGAAATTGGCGAAGGTAAAATAGGGTTAAGTTCAAAATCATTCCATGCAGTTGTTGGAATCTTTCCCCAGTTAACATAAATGTAAATACTTCCGAGCCCGGAGCTGGTTGGAATAAGTGTTAGATTAACCTGTGTGATAATTCCATCTTGAACATTTACAACCGTTTCACCGGCATAAACAATGGCTTGGAGACTATCATACGCATTAACATTTAATTGCCATGCGCCGATTGGAATGTTGTTGAGAGCTAAATCTGCGGAAGTCTCGGTAACTAAATTAAGAGAGGCTTTAACCGTATCGAAGTCAGTTCGGGAGAGGATGGCCTCCACCATAACGACATTTTTAGGAGCGTTTACTTTATCAATCTTGAAAAGTAAACCTCCTTTATTGGTATTCTTTTCTGCTTCCACCGTTACAATTTTTTCTCTGCAGCCAAAGAAAATGATTGACGCACTCAAAAATAAAAGGATAAAATTCTTTTTCATAAAAACTCCACAAATTTTAATTAAAAGTAACTTTTTAAAGTTTCAATTGCAACAGCAAATTTTTTAGTAATATGAATTCACTTTCCAACTAACAACTATCAGGGCATAATTAACATTTTCTCCATTCCACTTCTTTTTAGTATTTTGAACGGAGAAAATTTGAAATCTTCAACAAAAATTCGAGGCGTATGTTAGAACTGCAAAGAACTATAAAAAATGAAGTCGCTATAACCGGCATCGGGCTTCATACCGGCACAACGTGTACCATGACATTTAAGCCGGCGCCGGAAAATTATGGCATTCGATTTGTCCGCACGGATTTAGGCGGTAAACCGGAAATTCCAGCCTTAGCGGATTATGTCGTTGATGTTTCCCGCGGAACAACGCTTGGAATCGGCGAAGCCAAAGTTTTCACGGTTGAACATGTGCTCGCCTCTGTTGTCGGTTTGCAGATAGATAACATCATTATTGAGTTGGATGGCATTGAACCTCCCATTGGCGACGGAAGCGCTATGCCTTACGTTACTAAACTTCTTGAAGCAGAATTCGTGCAGCAAGAAGCTCCGAAAGATTATTTGATCATTGATGAAACGGTAACCTTCCATGACGAAGAAAGACAAGTTGATATTGTTGCCCTTCCACTTGATAGCTATAGACTTACTGTTATGGTTGATTATCAAAATCCCGCGCTAGGAAGCCAACACACCGGGATGTTCGATCTTGAAAAAGAATTTATTACTGAATTTGCGCCTGCGAGAACGTTCTGTTTTTTAAGCGAAGTCGAACAACTCTCTGATAACGGATTGATTAAAGGGGGTGACATTGATAATGCTGTAGTTATTGTTGATAAAACAGTTGTTGAGGGTGAACTCGATCAGTTAAGAACTAAATTAGGAATTGAAAACGAAGTTACGATCGGCGAGAATGGTATTCTAAATAACAAAATTTTACATTTTAAAAATGAACCGGTGCGCCATAAACTGCTTGATATGATCGGTGATTTAGCACTCATCGGCGTTCCGATTAAAGCGCAAATATTAGCTGCACGCCCCGGGCACAAAGCAAATGTTGAATTTGCTAAAATGATCCGCAAATTATATCAGCAAAAAAAACTCGTCCGCAAATTTCAGCATGTTAAAAAAGAGGGCGTCGTCTTTGATAGTAACGCCATCATGAAAATTCTTCCGCATCGCTATCCCTTTCTTTTAGTAGATAAAATCACCAAACTTGATCTTGATAAAAAAGTTATCGGTGAAAAATGCGTGAGCGGCAATGAACCGTTTTTCCAGGGGCATTTCCCCGGGCAGCCGATCATGCCGGGCGTTATGATCATTGAATCAATGGCGCAAACCGGGGGAATTCTTCTCTTAAATGCGTTTCCAAATCCCGAAGAAAAACTCGTTTATTTTATGCAGATCAATAATGCAAAATTTAGAAAGCCTGTTGTTCCCGGAGATATCCTAACGCTTGAGGTTGAAATGGTAAACAAGAAAAGTAAAGTTGTAACAATGAGCGGAAAAGCTTATGTGAACGATCTTTTAGTTGCCGAAGCAGATTTTATGGCGGCTATTGTTGATAGAAATCCGAACAAAAAAAATTAAATAAAATGACAGAAATACATCCAACTGCAATTGTTAGTGCGAAAGCCCAATTAGGAGAAAACGTCAGTATTGATGCCTATGCAATAATTAAAAATGACGTGATAATAAACGATGGAACATACATCGGTCCACATGCCGTGATTTACGACGGTGCGCGTATCGGGAAAAAAGTAAAAATTTACCAGTCAGCTTCCATTGCGCACATTCCGCAGGATCTAAAATTTGATAACGATGAATCAATTGCTGAAATCGGAGACGAAACCATCATTCATGAATTTGTTACCGTTCACCGCGGTACGAACGACACCCACTTAACAAAAATTGGCAGCAATGTTTTGTTGATGGCTTACTCGCATGTTGCCCACGATTGTCACATCGGCGACCGGTGTATTCTTGCAAACGGCGTGCAAATTGCCGGACATGTTTTTGTGGATGATTGGACGATCATCGGCGGAATGACTCCCGTACATCAATTCTGTAAGGTCGGAAAGCATTGTATGATCGGCGGCGGCTTTAGAGTGGTGCAGGATGTTCCCCCCTTTATTCTTGCGGCTCAAGAACCGTTGCAGTATGTAGGACTGAATGTTCTCGGGTTGCGGCGAAGAGGATTTTCAAATCAGCAAATACAAATGCTGAAAGACATCTATTATTTTATTTACCGTTCGCAATTGAATGTTTCGCAGGCGAAAGAAAAAATAATTGAAAAATTCGGCACTGATCCCCTTGCTAAAGAAGTCCTCACTTTTCTTAACGAAAGTAAGAGAGGATTAATCGGAAAATGAAATGGCATTTTATTAATTCCGGTTTACAAACCGGAAAGTTTAATATGGATTTCGACCTCCAACTTGCAACCAATTGCAAAGAAGATGAAGCGTACTTTCGTTTGTACCGCTGGAAACCGTATTGCATTTCACTCGGCGCCAATCAGATGCTGGATTCTATTGATCTTGAAAAAACAAAAAAAGATGCAATTGATGTTGTACAGCGTCCAACCGGAGGAAGAGCAATTCTTCACGCAAAAGAAATTACTTATTCGGTTGTAATTCCATTAAGTTCCACGATAACGCCGATGGAGATTTACCGCGAAATTAATTTCGCGCTGCTTCAAGGATTATTTTTGTACGATGAGATTTTATCCGAAGCCGAACTTGAAACACAACAGCCAGACTTCTCGTCAATTTATAAAGATGGAAAGGGAACAGCTTGTTTTGCAACTTCTGCAAGAAGCGAAATAAAATATGAGGGGAAAAAATTAATCGGCAGCGCTCAGAGGAAACTTGGGAATATTATTTTGCAGCATGGTTCAATTCTTTGCGGAAAACTTCACCGCAAATTGTATGAGTATCTTGCCGGAAGCGAACAGGAAATATTTGAAGTGAAAAATGAACTTGAAAAGAAAACCATCGAACTGGAAACGATTCTCAACAAACTGACCGATTACGATTTCCTAGGCGAATCTTTAAAAAGTGGGTTTGAAAATCATTTTAGGATTTCATTTCTCAATGAATGATGCGGGAAATTTGTCATTGGTCGAAGATCATTGGTAGGTCAATGAAAACATCTGAAATATTTTTTGTTTGTCATTCTGAACCCAGTGAAGAATCTCTTTTCACTCTAATTGAGATATTTTCTTGCCTTGGCAAGTCAATATGAAAATATCAGTTTATTCAGAAGTCATTAATGATTAATAGATGTTACAAAGAATTAAAACGAAAAGAATCACTTAGAAAATTAATGACTACCGTCTGATAATCATTGACCACCGACTGACAACCATGAATAAAAAACCGCTCCTTTTATTTTTAACCCTGCTGATTTTTCAATTTGACCTTTCCGCGCAAATTGACTACGAATCTTTCTTTGAAGGCGCCACGGTTAACGATATTACATCGGATGGAAGTTCACTTTGGTTTTCAACCTATGGACAGGGGATCTCTCAATATTTTCCGATAGAAAATAAATGGATCACGTATTCAACAAAAAATAACTCGTTAACTGAAGACCTCTTCTACTGCATTGCCGCAAGCAAAGATTACGTTTGGGCTGGCACAACCGATGGACTGATGACCTTCGACAGAAAACGGAAGCTCTGGCGCAAAAGAAAATTTGGCGCCGGCGGTGAGTACGGGAACTGGATCCGTTCTCTTTATTACGATGAAAAAGAAAATATTTTGTGGATCGGAAGATTTATCAATCTAACCCGGTTTGACATCGCAAAACAAAAGTACGATGACTTTGATATTACGTTCGGAAAAGATCCGAGAACAAACAACATTAAAATTATCCGCGGTGATGGAAACTCGTATATCTGGTTTGGAACGGAGGGGGGAGTTTTTCGATATGATAAATCTCGCAAGCTGGAAGATAAATCTCAATTGATCTTTTACAACAACCAGCGAAATGCATTCCGCGGGGTTGGTGATGCAATTTCTATTTCCGACATTTTGTTTGATAAAAATTATATCTGGTTCGGGACAGATGAATTTATTACACGCGCTAACCCCGAGTTTAACGTGGGGGGACTTTTCCGTTTTAATAGGAGAGCGTTGTGGGAACGAATTGAAAAAAGAAACGGTCTGCCCGCAAATGGAATTTTTGCGTTGGAAAGAACCGGCAGTTTAATTTGGGTGAGCTGCTACCAGTTTGATAAGAAAAATAAAAAAGAATACGGCAGAGGGCTTGCGTTATTCAATACGGCATCTGGCATTATTACACGTGTAAATCCCGATGATATGAATCTTTCCTCCAACACTATTCTTTCTCTTTACTTTGATGGAGAATCTATGTGGATAGGAACAGAAACCGGATTAACAAAAGTGAGAGTCTCGAATCCGTTGGCATTTTGGAGTGGAAAGAAGAAAGTTAAAGCGAAATAATAGAACTGCAATTATCACCCCAAGCGAAGTCGAGGGGTGAGGGAAGCAAGATTCTCATTTCTCAACTCCTCCCTCCTCGACTTCACTCGAAATAACACGACACAATCCTTTCTTGAAGATCACCTCATCAAAATCATTTTTTTAGTTTGCACAAAAATTTCCGCAAAGAGTTGATAAAGAAGACCAGCTGCGAGGTTGGTACGAAGGCGAAAGTCGCAGGTCAAGCCAAAGTAAAAAAAAAGATTTCAACAGGGACAAAAACATAAATTACAGCAGGGAGGAAGCAATTAGAGAAGACAGACTATGACCAAATTGGCGCAATCAGAAATAAAACATGGCTTTCTTCGATAATAAGAGCTGATAAAAATTTCTCTTGACAAGTGTCCGTATGAACACTATATTTGCAGTGAACAAATTAACACTATTATGAAAAAGAAATTAACAGACCGGCAGCAAAAAATTTTAACCTTTATTGAACAATTCAGGGACGGGAACGGTTATCCACCAACGCTTCGCCAGATTGGAAAACAATTTGGAATTGCTTCAACATTTGGAGTAAAAAGACACATGGACGCGTTGGTGAAAAAAGGTTATATTTTAATTGAAAGCAATGCCAGCCGTGGTATTACTGTCCTTTCAAATTTTGACAGCATTCCGTTATATCCGGTTTTAGGTGATGTAGAAAAGTATTTCAGAAGAATCCCTGTTATCGGTCGTGTTGCAGCCGGTGTTCCAATAACCGCTATTGAAAATCATGAAGGAGATGTGGTTGTTGATCCAGCAATGTTAAAAAGTTATCAAACTTGTTTCGCTTTGAAAGTGAAGGGAGACAGCATGATAAACGCAGGGATATTTGAGAAAGATTATGTGATCGTCGCCGCACAAAATTTTGCAAAACATGGTGATATTGTGGTGGCTTTAATTGATGACGAAGCAACAGTGAAACGCTACTGGCAGAAAAATAATGAAATAAAATTAATGCCCGAAAACGACAATTATCAAGCAATTGATATTATAAACAAGGAAATTTTTCACATCGCAGGTAAGGTTATCGGCGTAATTCGCTGGTATAATTAAGGGAAAAAATAGTATGAAATCTGAAATATTTTATAACGCAATTAAACAAAGAAAAAGAGTCCGTTTTTATTACGGCTTAACAGAAGTGACGCTTGATCCATATTTTATCGGTATGGATAGAGCCGGCAAGAAATTCATCTACGGAAAAACTCCCGGCTCGATGGAAGTAGAAAAATTTTCTTACGACAGAATTGCAAACATTAAAGTGATGAACAATATTCGTTTTTCGCCTATTATCCCGATTATTCCTTTTCCAACATATATTAATTAAAATGCTCAACCGAAAGAAAAATATTGACCTATTGGTTAGCCACTTATGGAAGCTGGGCTACACCATAATTAAGCGGAAGTTAGGTACATATCTTTCCGAACCGCCAAACATTAACGGCTACGAAATTGATCTCGTTGCAAAAATCCGCCGCCAATACGCAATGGGCATTTGCATCGAAAAAAACGAGTTGCATGATGCTAAGTTTTTGCAGAAGCTAAGTTATTTGGCTTCCCGGAAAACAAAAACCGGAAACAAGGATGTGCTCCTCTTCATCAGCTTTCCGGTTGAAATTTATAAAATGGTAAAAGATTTGGTTTCTTCACTCGATGATCCAATCAAAAGAAACATTTACCTAGTGCCGATGTACGAAATGGTTCAAAACGATCTTTTTAACACCTCCTACGATAAAGTTTCTCTTAGAAATGTCGAAAGGGTTCATTAAAAGATACTCTCCGACCAGTTTTCTCTTTCCATCTGGTTATTCAGTACAACTACATCTTTGGAAAAGAATAGCCATTTCTTTTTTCCTTTTCATAAAAAGCAATAATTACGTACTTTTACACTCTTGAATAGGACACTTTTGTACTTAATCATAAATAGGTTCTGGTTCTATTGATAATTAAATTTAAAGCCATTGAATAAAACTAAACTTTTAACAGACCAAGCCGAACAAAAAAAACTTAAAGAGTCCGGCTGCATCCCGAAGCATATCGCCATCATTATGGATGGCAACGGCAGATGGGCAAAAAGTAAAGGATTGCCGAGATTTGCCGGACATCAAGCGGGAGTAGAATCCGTGAGGGATATTGTCCGCGCGTGCGTCCAATTAGGTGTAAAGAATCTTACACTCTATACGTTCTCTACAGAAAATTGGAAACGACCGAAAGACGAGGTTTCAACATTAATGCGTTTGCTCGTAAAAACATTACAAAAAGAACTTGATGACCTGCACAAAAATAATGTCCGCATTATGATGATTGGGGACATGCCTGCTTTACCCGTTGATGTGCAAAAACAACTTAATGATGCAATTGAAAAAACTAAAAACAACTTCGATTTAAATTTGGTGCTTGCCTTAAGTTACAGCGGAAGATGGGAAATCCTTGAATCTGTGAAAGAAATGATTAGAGACGCAAAGAGCGGCAAATTAACTGCGGACGAGCTTGACGCTTTGCGGTTTTCATCTTATTTGAATACGAAACAAGTTCCGGATCCTGACCTCGTAATTAGAACGAGCGGAGAATTTAGAGTAAGCAACTTTTTATTGTGGCAGATCGCCTATTCGGAGTTTTATATTTCCGAAACCTATTGGCCTGCATTTAAACGAAAAAATTTATACGAAGCTATCAGGGATTTCCAAAAAAGAGAACGGAGATTCGGTAAAGTAAGCGAACAAATCAAACAAAAGGAAACAGGTACATAGCATGCGGATATTTTCCCGTAATTATTTATTAAACATTTTCTTTCTTTTACTCCTCTTTTCTTTTTTCTTAGCAGCCCAGACGGCTCCAAAGACATACAAAATATTGGGAATTTCAGTTGAAGGAAATACTTCCGCGGACGCCAGGACCATTGTAGCAAATAGTGGATTAAAAACCGGAGATGAAATTCAAATCCCCGGCGACCAAACTATTGGCGCTATAAAACAGCTCTGGACTTTAAACATTTTTTCAAATGTGGAGGTCTTAATTGAAAAAGAACTTGCAGACGGTGTTTTTCTTCTCATTAAAGTTGAAGAATATCCCCGTATAGAAAAAGCGGTAGTTGAAGGAAATGACGAAATAAGCACAAGCAAGATTGAAGAAAAAATTAATTTTATTCGCGGACAAATCTTAAAAACCTTTGAAGTACAAAAAATAAAATTGAAAATTATGAAGCTGTATGAAGAAGACGGCTATTTTAATGCTCAAATCACGCCAAAGTTCTTTCAGTTTTTTCAAGCCGATACTTCCGACGACAAAATTGTAACTCACTGGCGGAACAAAAAAGATCTATCAGAAGAGTACAAACTTGAATTTGATAAGGATGACAAAACCTACACAAATTTGATTTATAAAATAAAAGACCGTGTTCTTCTTAAATATACTATTGTCGAAAACGATGTTACGAAAGTGCGTAAAATTACTTTCAGCGGGAATAATGATCTTTCCGACAGTGACCTGAAGGGCGCATTTAAGGAAACGGAAGAATCTAAATGGTGGAAGTTTTGGAGCAGCGCCAAGTTTGATAAAAACAAATATGAAGAGGACAAAAAACTAGTTCAAAAACATTATTTAAAAAACGGTTACCGTGATGCCGAAGTGATAAGCGATTCGCTTGTTTATTCAAATGATAAAAAAGATCTTGAAATAATACTCAATGTTGCTGAAGGTCCAAAGTATAAAGTCCGTAACATTTCATGGGAAGGGAATACTATTTATACTTCGGAAGCATTGAATGAGCGTCTCGGCTTTCAAAAAGGAGACGTTTTCGATTATGAATTGTTTAATCAGAATCTACGCGGAAATGAAAAGCAAACCGACGTTGCAGCCATGTACCTTGATAACGGCTATTTAACTTTCAATATGAATGCAGTAGAAACAAAAGTTGCAGCAGACTCAATTGATATTAATATCCAGGTCTCCGAACGAAATCAATTTAAAATTGGCAAAGTTGATATTTACGGAAACGACAAATCTAAAGACAAAGTTATCCGAAGAGAACTATACACAATTCCCGGCGACTATTTCAACCGCGCCTATATGTTCAGAAGTTTACAACAGTTGGCAAATCTTCAGTTCTTTAACGTAGAAAAGTTATACCAGGAAGGTGTTGACTATCAATTGGCAAACGACAGCACGGTTGATGTCGCATTTAAGGTCGAAGAAAAATCGAGCGATTATCTAAATGCCTCTGTCGGCTACAGCGGAAGTTTTGGTTTCAGCGGTTCCGTTGGAATTACGTTGACTAATTTCTCTATGGCTGAACCATTTCAACTTGGCGGCGGACAAATTTTAAGTTTTAACTGGCAGTTCGGTGTTGGAAACTTATACAGGACTTTTTCGCTTGGTTTTACAGAGCCTTGGTTATATGATACGCCAACGCTTGTCGGTTTTGATTTCTTCGACACACGTCAACAATATATTTATGACTTAAGCCAATCCGGTGCAAGCGTGCGGGTTGGAAGAAGATTGAAATGGCCCGATGATTATTTTTATGTTCAGGGAACTTTCCGCTTCCAATCGAATAATGTTATTAACGGCGGTAGTTATTATAGAGAAGGCAAAACACAGCAGTTTACGCTTGGTGCAAGTATTTCAAGAAAAAATGTTGATAATCCAATCTTCCCTTCTATCGGTTCTTCGGTAGGTTTAGATGCGGAAATTTCGGGCGGACCATTTCTCCCCGGCGATGTTGATTATTATAAAATAAATTTCAAAGCCGAATGGTACAAACGCTTGTTTGGGACAAGCAGATTAGTTTTATTTTCTGCCGCCGATTTAGGATATTTGGAGGAGCTAAAAAAAGGAACCCCTATCCAGCCGTTTGAATATTTCTATATGGGTGGAAACGGATTGATCATCGCAACCACTCCTTTACGCGGATACGAGGACAGGTCTGTCGGACCAATAAACAAAACCGGCGATGTGTACGGTGGAAAAGTTTCTTTACGTTATACAGGTGAGTTGCGGTTTGCCGTTGCGCTTGAACCAATTCCTCTTTATTTGCTGGCATTTGCCGAGGCGGGAAATGTTTTTGCAAGTATAGATGCAACACAGGCGTTTAATCTCCGCCGCTCGGCAGGTATTGGCGCGCGAATTATGATCAACCCGATTGGTCTCATCGGTTTTGATCTTGGGTATGGTTTTGATAGAAAAGCTGTTGATGGGCAAGACCCTTCCTGGGTTTTCCATTTTCAGTTCGGAAAAGGTTTTTAAATCCAAATTCCAAAGAACAAAATCCAAATTCCATTTTTTTTGTTTTTTGTTGTTTGTTTTTAGTTATTTTTCAATTATAAATAAATAAAAAGGATACAGAGTGAAACATTATTTTTTAATCTTTGCATTGATGATCTTTGCAGCAGGTACATTTGCACAAACCCCGGCTGG
>Ga0100388_10003560_pt1 | contig 13219 bp, 16 predicted proteins | sample CryGeymeta201512_FD_81536 | JGI IMG/M metagenome (GOLD analysis project Ga0100388, IMG submission 81536) | Groundwater microbial communities from Crystal Geyser aquifers in Utah, USA - Crystal Geyser metaG 2015-12 | ecosystem: Environmental > Aquatic > Deep subsurface > Groundwater | place... | reverse complement strand
TTTAATGAGATATAAATTTACAGAAATGACAAAGATTCTTGTATTAAAACAGCTTGACCAAGGATTTTCAGACCTGGCAAGTTCATCTTGAATTCTTTTCGGCGAATTCTCAATTTCTTCTCTTAATACAGTTACCAAATCCGTCTGAGACTCGGTAGTCTTTCTTTTCTCTGTAGGATAAATATTGTTATTTTCTGTAAGCATATTTTTTAATCTTTTATATATCTTTATGCATAATTATATCATAGGCAATAAATGAGAGTTTGCGACTGGCAGTTAGTTTTGAATCGAGTTGGCGAATGCTACCAGCGGCAGCGTTGCGAGGATTGGCAAGTAGTGGTTTGCCTTCTTTTTTGTACTTTTTATTCAGTTCGTCAAATACCGATTTTTTCATATAGATTTCACCCCTGATTTCTAATTTTGAATTTTGAATTAGATTCTGAATTTTGACCTGCCTGCCGGTAGGCATGGGATCTTCACTTTGGATTACGAGTGGTATACTTTCAATCGTTTTAACATTTTGTGTTACATCCTCTCCAATTTTCCCGTCGCCACGAGTTACTCCACGAACTAAAACTCCATTTTTATAAATTAATGAAACCGCCAAACCATCAATCTTGAGTTCGGCAAAAAACCCACCCGTTATTTTTTGACCGTAAACTTTTTGTATCCGCTCCACCCAATTAGTAACCTCATAGGTTACGAATACATCGATCAAGGACAACATTGGAGTTTGGTGAGTAACCTTTTTAAATCCTTTAGCTGGTTCTCCACCGACTCTTTGGGTTGGTGAATCGGGAGTAATAAACTGCGGATATTTATTTTCCAATTCCTGCAATTCGTGCTTTAAACTATCATTAATCGCATCGGATACTATATTCTTGTCAAGTACATGATATGCATAACGATACTTTTCTATAAGGTCTTTTAGTTTATCTATCCGAATTTTGGTGGCTTCTTTTGTAATATTTCCCATGCTAAGATTATACCAAAATCCGGTATAAATTACATCGCTTTTAGGCGATTTATCCGCTCTGTAATAGGCGGGTGGGTGCTAAACCAGCTTGATATGTTTTCTTTTTTGAATGGACTTAATATATATAGATGCGCTGTGCCACGGTTGGCAACTTCGAGTGGTTCTTTGTCCTTGGCAATTTTTTCGAGCGCCGAGGCGAGCCCTTCCGGGTAGCGAGTAAGTAACGCTCCGCTTGCATCGGCTAAAAATTCTCGTTTTCTGGAAACTGCCAGCTGAATTAATGTCGCTGCGATTGGCGCCAGAATTGCTAGAACTAGAGCGATGACAATCATGATCCCCCCACCATTATCATTATCGTTCGATCGTCTGTTCCCCCAGAACATTGATCTTAGGAAAAAGTCACTAACAACTGCAATGATCCCGACTAACACAACGACCAAACTCATCACACGAATATCATAATTTTTGATATGGCTAAGTTCGTGTGCCAAAACGCCCTGCAGTTCCTCATCTTCTAACTTTTCGATGAGACCGGTTGTCACCGCAATACTGGCATGCTGTGGGTCGCGCCCCGTGGCAAAGGCGTTGGGCGCACTGTCGTCGATTACATACACTTTTGGCATCGGCACACCAGCGGTGATGGTAAGATTTTGAATTGTATTAACCAAATTTTTCGTTTCGCGGTTTTCCTTACCTGTCACCGGAATAGCTTTGGCTGTCGCTAGCGCTATCTTGTCGCTATAATAATAACCAACCCACGCTTGGATAAAAGAAAATATCGTTGCGATATATAAAAATATCGGGTTGCCATAATACCCACTGATCGCCCACCCAAAAGCGATTATTAAAACCAAAAACACACCAATCAGCAATACCGATTTACTTTTATTGGCAGTAATCTGCGAGTAGATATCAGATTTCATACTCATAGTATTACGTATTATCAATTATGTATCAAGTAGAGAACAATATAATATTACTGAAAGTGTTTATTCAGTTCAAAGAAAATGGAGTTTGCGAACTAGTTTTCCCAAGCCGATGCTAAAGGAGTTGCGATTGCAAATTTTGATTTATCAATTCCCGCATTGTAGAGCGGATCGTTGATCGATGGTGAATTTTCAGATTGTGCCCAGAGTTTATAGTCGATGCTATCTGATTTATATTGGTAGCAATACGTGGAACCATCTGCTTTGGGATCAACAGGGAGAACGGGAAGTTGCGATGTAATCAAGGGGACCCAAGGTGTAGAAGTATCACATGAACTTTTTGCAGGATCTGTAAGAGTTCCCGTTGCTGGGTATGCGCCCTTTACATACTTATACTGTTCCAGCGCATTTTGCACAGCACTTAAATCTGCTTTGCGTCTATTATCGCGTGATTTTGTCCGTGCGTTGTTGACGTTCACAGAAACAACGCTCGCAAGAATGCCGATAATTGCAATAACAACGAGTAACTCGACGAGAGTAAATCCTTTTGACATTTTCAGTAATAATACTTTTTTCATACGTGTGCTCCCCTTCCTATGCCGGTGCTTTTTCTAATTTTGTTAGTCGCTTGCCAAACTTAAAAATATCACTATGTAGCGCTAAAATATCTTCATTCTCTGTTTTACGCAGTTGTTTAAATTCGTCGTGCATCTGCGTATTCATCTCAATTATAAACTGTTTTACGTATTTAACTTCTTCGTTAATTGTATCCATTTTATCTTCTATATGATCTAACCTGTCCGATGCACTATTAACTTTCATATCCAAAATCTCAACTCGCTTACTCACAAAGTTGAGCTCATCCCTGACAATATCCCTGATTTGTTTTAAATCTTCTTTTTGCATGGTTGCTATATTATTGATCCATTCGACGGAGTTTACCCTGAGCCTACCTGCCGTGAGTTTATCGAATCGGTCGAATGGGCTCGGGATGGAATTCCTTCATAATTCCACTTTTGGTGCATCTTTTGCTTTACTCGCTTCATCCGCGTCCATGGCAAAAAATTCTTCTTGTTTAAAGTGAAGTTGTGTGGCGATAAGACTCGTGGGGAACGTTTCGATACGGGTGTTAAGATCACGCACCTGTCCGTTGTAAAACCTGCGTGATGCCTCTATTTTGTTTTCTGTGTCAGATAGTTCATCTTGCAGATCAAGAAAGTTTTGACTGGCTTTCAAATCTGGATAATTTTCCGAAACAGCAAAAAGAGATTTCAATGTCTCGGAAAGCATATTCTCCGCTTTGGCTTTTTCTTCAATTCCCTTTGCCCCCATCGCCTCGGTGCGCGCTTTAGTCACATCGGTAAGTACCGACTTTTCGAACTTTGCATACCCTTTGACCGTTTCTATAAGATTGGGGATAAGATCGTATCTACGTTTGAGCTGAACAGATATATCACTTAACGCTTCTTTGACACGATTACGTAAAACTATCAGCCCATTATATGCGCCAATAACCCAAAGGAGAAACACTCCTACTATTCCCAAGATAATCCAAAGAATCATATCTCCTCACTTCCTATATATATTCAAATTATGTGTTGTTATGGTGTCGTAACTGTTGTTGTTGTCGATGTCGTGTTCGGAAGTGTCGTGGTGGTTGTTGTTGTCGGTTGACTTGCCGATGACGCACCTGATAGCGGAACATGATAGATGTATTTACCGTCTTCGAGCGTTACCGACGGATCCGTTGTTTCTTCTAAGCGCGCGGTAAGATACGCTGTTGCGCCTGTATCACTTCTATACCCATACCAGTATCCTTGATCGAGTGCAAGCGGATCGGTAGGTATTGTGGCGACAAATTTTGGAACGAGCGCGGTATAGATAGAAGATGTTGCATCGCCAACTTGAGCGATGGTGGCAGAAATGGGATACGACCCGTTTTCCGTGCGATACAGGTCAATCGCCGTTTGTAACTGTGCAAGATCCGCTTTGCGCTTTGTGTCGCGCGATACCGGAGTCGCAACTGTTTGAGTTGATGTTTCTGGCGTCGCTTCTCCTGTGTTAAGCGTTACTGATGGCGATAGAATGTCTGTTTCAAAGTCATTAGGATTATTGAACCCTAAATCTGTAAATTCGGTTTGCTCTTTTGGCGCAAGCCCAATCAGTGACTTCCCGCTGTCTGTCATCAGGAAGTAATACGCTCCTCCACCTAATACTATAACGAGAATAATAATAACGATCCACAGACCCGCATGTCCTTTTGCTTTTTGCGGTGGGTGTGTCGGTAGTTCTGTAGGTGGCTGGGGCGCAGTTTCTTGTGGTGGTATAGGGACAGGTGGCGGCGTTAGATCAATTGCTCCTTCTTGAGGCGCTCCTGATACTACTTTTTCTTGCTCCCCAGACCCTGGTTGGCTAAAATCGAGTTCCATTGTTCCCCTCCTTCAATGTATCGTGTTGTATTGCTTTTTTTTCTTTAACTTGACGTATGATTCTTTTTTCGCGCTTGCTTGGCTTTATCTCTTTTTCTTTGTGTGGTTTTTCTTGTTTTTCTTGTAACGCACATTTACGCGCTTCGGTCGCACGGCTGTCACCCGGTAAACACACAATCCCCCGTGGCACGAGGTAGTTCCGCGCAAATCCCTCCGCTACATCTATAGTTTCTCCGATCTGTCCAAGTTTGTCAATATGAGTAATAATAACTACTTTCATTTGTCCTCCAGTATGAGTAATAGCGCTTTGTCTTGTTGTTCATCAGCATCGCTTTTTTCATCTTGTTTTACCTCAACATCGGGAACAATCCCCTCATGATTAATCGCTCTCCCTTTTGGCGTCAACCACTGTGCTATTGTTAATTTTACCGTTGAATCATCCGACAGATTGATGAAGTCTTGGACTGATCCCTTGCCATATGTTTTAACGCCAACGAGTTTTGCTCTGCCATAATCTTGTAGTGCCCCCGCCACAATTTCTGATGCACTCGCCGATGCCTCGTCGACTAAAACAACAAGTGCGGTATCGGGTAAAATTGGGGTTCCAACCGTTTTTAACTCATCTTTCTGACCTTTTCTATCTTTTTCGATAACGACGGTTTTGTCGCTCACAAAAAGCGATACGATATCGATGGATGACGATAATAATCCACCCGGGTTGCCCCGCAGATCAAGGATCAACCCTTTTGGTGGTTGCGCGGCAAGATCGCGTGCATATTTTTGCGCACGTTTACTTGTATCATCGCCAAACTGCATGATACGCAGAATCGCCGCCCCATCATCACGGCGCGTGAGCGTTACCGATTGTGCTTTGAGCGCAGCGCGTGTAATGGTAATATCGCGTGTTTGTGTATCTCCGGGAGTTGCGACCGTCAGAGCAACCTTGGTATCACGCTTTCCCCGTATCGCATCGACTGCGCTAGAAAGTGACATATCAAGTGTTGATTTTCCTTCGATGGCGACTATCTGATCGTTTGGCTTTAACCCCGCTTTTGATGCGGGAGAATCGGGCAGTAAAGTCATGATGGTCAGCATCTTACTTTTTATAGCAAGCTCTGCACCGATCCCTTCGAATTCGCCGTTCAAATCTTTAAGAAAACTTTGCGATTGATCTTTGGTGAGATACAAAGAAAATGGGTCATCAAGGGACTCCACCATCCCCGCTATCGCACCCTGCACCATCTTTTGCTTGTCCGGTTCCGTTACATAATTTTTATCAATTGTGTTATAGACATCCCAAAAGATAGAAAAATCGACCGTTGTTGGTTTTTTAAGTTCTGTGTGAACGAGTTTCGGTGTAAGGTTTTTATCAAACACAAGATTTGCATGACCATGGATATAGCCAAGCATGTAGATGCCAGCGAACAATACTATAAGCAAGAGTTTGCTCGGTAATGATATTCTTTTTGTTTGCATGGTTTTGTATTAAGTATGAAGTAAGTATTATGAAGTAAGTATTATGGTTTTATACAACCCTTAATTCATAATTCTAACTTCTTAATTCAATCATCGGTGATGATTCCAGAGCCGATGATTTTGTCACCCTTTGATACTACCACAGTCTGTCCCGGCGTAACAGCCCGGACCGGCTCTTGCAGAGTAATTTGTAATTTGTAATTTTCAATTTTCAATTTTGGAATTTTAATAATTTTTCCTCGTGAACGAGGGATCTGGTGGTAGCGAATTTCAACATCGTAAACTTCTTTTTCTTGAGGAGATTCGAAAAAATTCCAATTATCAGCGATAAATTCTTTTTGCCAAAGCGGGTAACTGCCATCGTCCTCTCCGACAACCAATATATTGCCTTTGATGTCTTTAGCTGTAACATACAGCGCTTGCCGATCTGAGCCTTTATATACTGTATTATGTATCATGAAGTATGTATTATGGGTTTTTTCTTTGTCACCATAATTCATAATACTTGATTCATAATTCAAACCTATCCTTTCACCTATTGTATAAAAATATGCGCCCATATGCTTACCGATGACTGTCCCATCTTTTAAAACAACATCTCCCATTTTTTGCGTAAATCTTTCTTTTAAAAACTCTTTAAGCGGAATTTTGCCAACAAAACAAATCCCTTGACTGTCTTTTTTGGTCGCCGTCGGGAGTCCGCGAGCAAACGCCTCTGCGCGGACTTGAGATTTAGCGAGATGTCCGATGGGAAAAAGCGCGCGGGCGAGTTTTTCTTTGGGCACGTGCGCAAGAAAGTAGCTTTGGTCTTTAGCGGAGTCGATGCCACGAAGCAGACTGACGTCTGCAGTATTATGAAGTAAGAAGTATGTATTATGGTTTTTTTCCTTAATACTTAATTCATAATTCTTAATACCTCTCCCGATGCGTGCATAGTGTCCACTCGCAACCAAATCAGCTCCCTGTGCCAGTGCCCATTCCAAAAAAACTCCATATTTTACATACTGGTTACACCACACATCAGGGTTGGGCGTATATCCTTTGGCGATACCATCAAAAAATGGTTCGATAACATGCTCCCAATACTCTTTTTCAAAATTAACCTCGCGAAACGGAATCTTGAGAAACTGCGCGGTCGCATGTGCATAGGCAACGTCTTCATTATTATTACAACTTGCGCGCAGTAGCTGTGCAGTGGTATCGCTCAATCTCTTTTCTGACCAGTTGCGCATAAAGATGCCTTCCACGCTATAGCCACTATCGACTAAACGTGCAGCTGCTACCGATGAATCGACGCCACCCGAAAGCATGACAAAGACTCGTAACGGTTGGGTCATGTGTGTATTCGTTTAACAAACGGACCCGCGGTTGAATGATCTGTTTTTGGTGATTTCGTATGCGTATAAGATTCTTTGATTCCATACGTTCGCGCGGCGATAACGACGTTTTTTAATAGTTCGGCAACGGTTACCGGTCCCACGCCACCGGGGGTCGATGAGATGGCGCTCACAAGAGGTGCTACATCTGCAAACGCGACATCCCCGTGTATGGTGCCGCCTTCGCTTGATGTCCCCGCATCGACGATGACGTGATGTTCATGGACCATATTTTTTGCTACACATCCGGGAACGCCCGCTGCACTCACAATGATATCTGCATTGCGGACTCTGGATGCGATATCGCGAGTCGTGTGCGTGCACACGCTGACGTGCGCACCCCGTTTTTGCATCAACACAGATAGTGGCTTTCCCACTAAACGCCCATTACCGATGATGGTAACTTTTTTACGCATAACCGGAATGTGGTAAAAGGTGAGAAGATCTAATATAGCGCTTGGAGTTGGCGGGCGGAACAACCGCATCTGGAATCCATCGACATCTTTGTGCGGTGCGATAGCCCAAATTACTTTATCGGTGTTCACTTTTTCCGGTAACGGCAGCTGGACGATAATGCCATGGCAATTTTTTTGTGCGTTGAGTCGTGTAATTACCTGCACAACTTTTTGGGTTGAAAACGGAGCTGTTACTTTATGCATGATAATTTTGATGCCGATTTTTTTTGCTGTTTTACTTTTTTGTTTAACGTAGAGATCAACGACTCGGTTACTACCCACAACAACGACATGGAGCGTTGGTTCTATTTTCTGTTCATGAAGCACAGCGACTTCGCGCTTGAGAGTCGTTAACATTTCTGATGCGACAAGTTTTCCATCAAGGAGTATCATATATGCCCCTAAGGTATGAATCATACCATAAAAGTATCACTAAAACAACCAAGTTAGAGAGAAAACAGTGTCTGCGCGTTCGCGTATGTTATTTCACACACATGTTCGTATGGTGTTTCGCGGATTGATGCGATTGTGCGCGCAACTTCCTGCACAAAAAGTGGTTCATTGCGTTTGCCTCTATGTGGCACCGGCGTTAAAAACGGAGCGTCTGTTTCTATGAGAATCTTTTCGAGCGGAACGGTTGCGATGACGGCGTCCCACGAGTGATTGAATGTTATCATTCCCGTAAATCCGATGCAAAACCCCGCGCGTATTATTTTTTGTGCATCGGGCAGTGTCCCGCTAAAACAGTGCACGACTCCAGTAATCCCCTTTTTTTTAAGTGCAGGGAGTTGTTTGATAAAGATCTCCATCGCATCGCGAATATGCACGATGATTTGTTTATTGTTGGCGCGCGCTTCTTCTGCTAAAAAGTCAAAAACGATGTGTTGATCGCGCACAACCGCATCTTTTTGATCGGGAGCAATACGATGCGTATCAAACCCTATCTCGCCGACTGCTATAACGCGTTTATTGGCAATGTATTCTTTAATCGATAAGATCTCACTTCGCCAATTTTTTTCAACGACATCGCTGGGATGGAAGCCCACGCTTGCATACACACCGGAATATTTTGATGCATACTCTATTGCAGACAGCGACGATGCTTTATCGGTTCCCACAACAATCATATCGACACGCTCGGCAAGCGATCGCTTAATGACATCAACGCGATCATCGTTGTAGGCGGGGAATTGGATGTGGCAATGGCTATCAATCAGTCGCATCATTATATTTATTTTCCCTTTTAGCGAAGATTCCTCGTAGGTGACCCTCCGCCTTTACGGATGGGGCTCCTGCGAGGTGGCGCAGCGGGATCTGTCATTTCCCGACCTGCTTGCCCCGTTAATTTGTGGAGCAAATTTTTACGGGGTCATTTCGAGCGAAGCGAGAAATCTCATTCGGGGTAAACTCCGTGAGAAATCCCTTTTCCCATGTCATTTCCGAGCCGAACGTAGTTCGACATCGGGAATCCAGCTTTTACTATATCAATAGTACCCTCTCTCTTGCATTTTAGCAAAATTTATACTACAATCTTGACAGTTTGAATCGCAGTTCAAAAGGAGCTGAAAAAAATGGGACAAGCTGAAATACTACTCGAAGCCCTGACTGGGGTTAGAGATCTTGGCGATAAGATAGGGGAATTCGACCGATCCTTGGGTGAAAATCTCAACGAAGAGACACTTCATCAGACTTTTAGGCAATGGCTCGAGGAGTTGAGCAAAGTAGCATCTTTACTTTTCGATATGTTCCCCAAAAGTCCCTTTACTCTTCAGCAACAGATTCCAGTACGCTACCCTGATTCCGACTGTGAGTACAGAGAACACGAACGATATGCCACCGGACACGCTTGATACGGTTTGACCAATCCGAAACAAAAGGAGGAAAAACCATGAGAATAGAAGATGTCAAAAAGCTGCAAGATGTTGTTGCAGTATTGAGGGGAAGTGGCAAATCTCTTGAGAGAATCCTCGCTGATATGGTCGAGGAAGTCCTCGACGAGCAAAACAGCGATACGCCCCAACCACAGATAGACGTCGCTGAAGTTAAGAGGTGCTTCTCTGCCCTCGCTTCAGTCGCACGTACATTGGATATTGTATACAATACACAAGGTACCGACGAATTAGCTTCAGCATATCAGTCGCTGGAAAAAGCCCTCCGTCCAATTCTCTCGTCTGAAGACCTTTCTCCGTCATCACCCATTCCACCCGCCTAACCCCACCTCGCCTACCCCCGAGTAAAACCAATCGCTCCAGCCCTGCTCCCCCGAGCCGGACTTTTTATATCTACTTGTGCCCAAAAAAGTCCACCTACGCAGTGGACTTTTTTGGGACAACCAACATAATTTATCCGGTATAATCGTCTATTAGCAGCGCCTTTATCTTGCTTAGCTCTTTTTGATAATCTTTCCTGTCCATCACGAACTTTTTATAATCATGTGCAGAAACATTAATTATATCCTTATATTTACAAATCTTTTCTTCCCCATTGATGTATTCATGATATGATGACCATTGCCAATCTTCTGGATTCTCAACTATTCCAGCGGATACGGGGTTTAGATGGATATAGCGTGTCAAATGCAACAACTGTTCATCGCTTTCTATCAAAATATTTTTAAATCTAGTTTCCCAAAGAGGACCTTTTCGTTTAAAACGAGTGTTAAAATATCGTGTATAGCTGTTGAGTAAATTGTTCATAAATATGGAAATACTATTGTCCGTGTTTTGTTTTAGCGTCAAATGGAAATGAGTCGGCATTAAACAAAAAGATATTATATCCGTAAGTCGTTCATCTTGATGTTGGTCGATTATTTTGGTCTGATTCTTTGTTGATAGTAATTCGAATTTAGAAAACTTAATTTGGTTGTCGGGTAGATTATAAAATTGAAGAGCGTTAATAGTTCTGCGATAGGAAATTGAATCGGTAAAGATTTTATAGACGGCTATACTCCGACTTATTATATGATAAACTTCACCGTTTACTAATGGATCTTTTCTCATTATTCCTCACAATACTATTATAGTACTTGTGCCCAAAAAAGTCCACCTACGCAGTGGACTTTTTTGGGCATAGGATTGGTACATTCCCTATATTGTGGCATAAATGATTGCCCCAATTATTACGATAATCGAAGCCATATTTTTCCAATGGAGTTTTTCTTTGAGCCAGAGTTTGTCAAAAAATAAGATGATAAATGGGGCAAGCATGAGAACTAAGGTTGTGTAGATAACACCGTAACTGTTAAATCCGGCAAACTGGGCGATTTTAAAAAGCGCGCCCATAGCACCAGAAAAGGCAAACAACACCCACAATTTTTGCGGGATAGTTTTTATTGACCTTCTATATATATAGGCAAATATAATAAACACAATCAGCGTTCGCACAGTATATAATAGCGCCGGTGAGAAGTAGACGAGGGCTTGCTTGACTAAAATTGATTCAAAAGACATTAAAATGACCACACCGGCTAAGTATTTTTGTTGTTTATGCAATACCAAATGATTCTTTTTTATGTGGGCAATAATAAAAGCAACACTTGCAACGATGCTGGCAACAATAACTTTTTCGTTTTGTTCATGTAAAAAACCCAAGCGAAAAGCGTGGTAATAAGTGGTGTAAATAATATAAACGACTCGAACTCCTCTAAGTTTTCTTTAGCAAGTGCCCGAGCATAACCGATGTTCCAAGCCGTGGCGACTATGACAACGGCGATGAGCCACAACCACGCAACCAATGAAAAATTATTATCGCCGTAAAACCAAACTAGTGACAACGAACTAAAAATTGTCAAAAACAAAAACAATCCCACATTATATTGTTGCGGTGTAACTTTACTTCGCAAAAAATTATACTTGTCAGCCAGTATATTGCCTGCGTCGCCGATAATGGCAAGAAGTAGAATGATCATAGCTTGATATCAAGAAATAATTTTCGGGAACAGAGGTTCTGGATTGCCTGATTTTAGTTGGTCGAGGATTTTTTGTGCGGTTGTTGGCATAAATGGTGTAAGTGACACGGCGATAGTTTCTAGTTGTCTGAATAAACTTGTTAATATTTTGTCTAATTCATTTTTGATTTTTTCTCTGTCATTTTGATTTTTGCTTTTTGATATTTTATCTTGAAACTCCCATGGTTTTTCGCGATCTATCTGAATATTGGCGTTTTGGACCAATTTAAAAATCTCATCGAGCGCCCTATCAAACTGAAACTGCTCGATTAACGTATCCGCACCAGGATCCCGTGGCGGGTTTTGGGTTGGAGTAATGTTAATATCATTTTTCTGAATCATTACTAACACCCGTTGCACCAAATTACCCAAATTGTTAGCAAGTTGCGCATTATACGACACTTCCAATTTTTCTAATGAAAAGTCGCCGTCGGAACCGAAGGGAAATTGAGAAAGCAATAAATAGCGCGCGCCGTCCACGCCGAACGTATCCACTAATTCTTTTGGCGCAATGGTGTTGCCTAAACTCTTACTCATCTTATGCCCATTGATGGTAAAAAACCCGTGTGAAACGATCTGTTTTGTTGGTACAAGCCCGATTGATAGCAGCAGCGCCGGGAAGATGACCGCATGGAACCGCAAAATATCTTTTGCCATAAACTGGACATCGGGCGGAAAAATATCTTTGCCGGCGATTACCGGCGCTGAATAATAATTGATAAGTGCATCCACCCACACATACACTGTCTGGGTTTTATCCCATGGTAGGGGAATTCCCCATTCAACTTTGCTTCGCGATATGGCGATATCTTCTAACCCGCTTTTTAGAAACGATACTACTTCATTTTTGCGCGTCTCCGGAAGTATTTTTGATTTCCCGCTTTCTATTAGTTCTAATATCTGATCTTGGAACGCCGAGAGTTTAAAAAACCACACTCTTTCTTTGATCTTTTTTACCGGTTTTTTGTGGATAGGGCAACTGCCATCTTCTAGCTCATCTTCTTTTTTGTATTCCTCGCACCCCACGCAATACAAACCCTCATAGTCGCCTTCATAGATATACCCTGCTTCTTTGACTGTAGTCAAAAACTCCCCTACCACCTTTTCGTGCGCTGGGTCGGTGGTGCGGATAAACTGATCGTAGTTGATATCAAGGAGTTCCCACGCATCTTTAAACTCTTGACTGATTTTATCAGTAAATTCTTGTATCAATTCTTTATCTGACTTTTGACTTTTGATTTTTCCCTCGATTCGAACTCGGGATGAGAATGATTTTTGATTTCCAAAATTCAGCGCTGCGCGCTGGATTTTGGCACCGTGCTCATCTGTCCCCGTCAGCAAATAAACATCATTTCCTTTTGTTTTGTAATATCGCGCTAAAATATCCGCCACCAGTGTGGTATACGCATGCCCGATATGAGGAGAGTCGTTGACGTAATATATTGGAGTAGTAATATATTTTTTTGGCATAATCAAATTGTATCCCATTATGGGTAAAAAGGCAAAAATTAATGCGTAGGTCCAGACACATCGTGGACACTTAGCCAATCCAGTAGTATGCTGGTTGGTCAACAAAGAAAGGTGTCTACATATGAAAGGATCAATCGGTGTTTCTACCAAGTTACGCTATGTTTT
>Ga0100388_10003526_pt1 | contig 13279 bp, 10 predicted proteins | sample CryGeymeta201512_FD_81536 | JGI IMG/M metagenome (GOLD analysis project Ga0100388, IMG submission 81536) | Groundwater microbial communities from Crystal Geyser aquifers in Utah, USA - Crystal Geyser metaG 2015-12 | ecosystem: Environmental > Aquatic > Deep subsurface > Groundwater | place... | reverse complement strand
CTTTAAATGCTAGATTAAAGACATCCATAATATTTTGATTTATTGGAATTTTACAATTTATGGTGCCCGAGAGAGGAGTTGAACCTCCACGCCTTGCGGCACAGCCTCCTCAAGACTGCGTGTATACCAATTTCACCACCCGGGCTTTATCAATTTTCTTTATCAGATCACGTCCCTGACCACTTTTGAAAAACTTCTCCCTTTCTCTTGCTGTTATTCTATCAGAAATCTGTTCTGAATGAATACAAATGAAAGGTAATTGAGATTTAGTTGAACGACATTTTCCGTTTCTCTGTTCCTGCAATCTTTTCTCTAAGTTGCTTGTCATTCCCTTATAAAATGAACCGTTTCTTAATTTAATAATGTAAACAAAATACATACTCTCTGCGTGCCTGCCTGCCACAGGCAGGTATACCAATTTCCGCCACCCGGGCTTTAATAATTTTGAAATTATATCACATTAAATGTGCTAATATTATTTACGCTTTATCACGTATTGATAAGGATAATACATAAAATACGCAGGCATATCTTCAGCAATTATCTTTTGAAAATCAAAGTATATCTCTTTTCTCTTTTCCAGTGCGTAAGTATTTCGGCCATCCTCGAGTAGCTTATCAACTCTTACATTTTTGTACGAGGTGACATTTCCTTTTGGTTGAGTTGAGTGCCAAAAAAAATACTGATCAGGATCATTTCCAAGGCTCATCATTGCAAGAAACAAGTTAAAATTTTGTGGTAAATCCCCACCTAATAACTCAATTTTAGTTTCCAATCCCACTTTTTTTAAATTCTCAGCAATACTATCTGCAACACTTAAATGATCATAATAAGTACTAATTTTGAGTTGTGCAGAATCAGATGCTTCTGTATATTTACTTATTATTTTTTCTGAAACTGAAGGATTATATGCATATTTTCTAACATTTGAATTAAAAGCCCATGAAGTTGGTGGAATGGGGGAAAACGCCTCCTCTCCAAAAAGTTCAAAAGGGGATTTATCGATTGACTCTGCAATTGCTTTACGAATATCCTTATCTTCAGACAAAAATTGATCATTAAGATTGAAGAACAAAGTCATAACTTTTGAGTAATCAACTTTTTGCTCAACTTTTGTATTTTTCCAAAGTCGAAAATTATCAGCTACAGTAGACTTATTCGTTGTCATTTCAGTAATTTCACCAAGCTTGTACGCTTGGATCAACTTACTTTCTGTATCGTAAAATTTATAAACTTTTACTGGTTCACCTTCTTTATTTGGATTTAATTGGAGTTGAGATATATTCCCAGCAATTATTTGTACATGTCCAGCCTTGTACATACCAGCAACTCCTATCATTGGATATTTAACTATTGGTCTAGTTAGGAAGTTTGGGAAAATTGCCAAAGGTTTTTTTAGTTTAAAACGAAGTAGGTAATCGTTATCTGCAATTACCTCAACATCTTTAAATGAATAAGAAATATCTTGTGCCTTAAAGGGTGTTCCATCATTCCATACTAAATCCTTTTTTAAATGAAATTGATATTCTTTTCCACCGTCTACAGGTTCCCAAGAATCGACAAGAAGTGGTATTAACTCTCCAGCACCATTTACATATAGTAGACCATTTGAGAATTCTGATACAATTTCATCAGGTAATGAATCAATCGAGTATGTACCAGAAACTCCAATTATCTCTCTTTTACTTGTTAAAAGATTTATTACATACGGAGCGAAAGAAACAGTTATAACAACTACGAGAAGACTTCCCAAAAAACTCATCAAAATTAACTGTACATTTTTCTTAACAAATGCAGAGAATACCCAGTATAAATATCTAAAATTATTCTTTCCAAGTTTCAACGATGGCATAAAAAACGCGAATTTTACAACTACTTTTGACTAAAACCAACGGCTTATATTATAAAGAAATTCGCTACGGATAGGAGAAAGAAAACAAAAATTAGGATGTAGGTTAGGTTCATACTTAATTTTTCTACACCTCGTCTAGATTGGTACATTTCACCTCCGCCTCCCCATGCGCTTCCAAGTCCTGCACCTTTACCCTGTAAAAGTATAAGCAGCACAATACTTATTGATAAAATAATATTTAAGATTAGAAGTGTTTCTTTCATAAAAAGTTTTTTAATTTAGGTTTCAACTGAAATTATAGCATGTTTTTTGTTTCGTATGAATGTGTGATATTTTTTTGCAAATCGATGCGATTCATCCCTCAGCTCTTGTATCAAACGAAAGCCGGCATGATGTCGAGGTGGCCTAATTGTAAATAATTTTTTATCTCCAATTATTAATCTATCTGGCCTTTTTGCTATTCCAATGAGAGGAATTTGAATATTTTTATTGAGTAATACAGTCAATGCAGTTCTAACTTGTGGTTTCCCCCCATCGATAACAATTAGTTGCGGCAGCTCCCACTTGTTATCAAATCTTCGAATTAATACTTCGTGTAGCATTTCAAAATCAGATTGCGCAGTCTGATCTTTAATTTTGAATCGCTTGTATTCTGAGCGATCACTCAAACCATCAATAAACACTACCATCGATGCTGTACTATCTTCAAAGAGCATTGTACTAATATCATAGCACTCGATTCTTTTAAGATCCTTTATCTCAAAATAATTACCAAGTAATGATTGTAAAGATTGCAATCTTTTTTCAGATTGATTAAATTCTGATAAATTTTCAGTATCAAACGATTGAAATTTTGCAAAATTTTCAAGACGAGTAAGCCTATCTCTATAAATAATAGCATTCTCATAATTCTTTTTTTTTGTTTCAAGAGCAATCTGTGATCTTAATTTTTTTACAACGATATCAGTTTTACCGTTTAGAACTCGGATAATATTTCTAATATTTTGCTGATAAATTTTAGTTTCTTTTTGAAGCTTTTGGACGTCTGTGATTTTACTTACCACATTTGGACATGGATCACATTGTCCTATTTTTGAGTAAAAACACTGTCTGTTGGTTATCTTTAATTGTGTGCAAAAAGGAATAACTTTTCTAATTTCAGAAACAATAGTTGATGCAATATTCTTTGAGCTAAATGGTCCATAGTATAGAGCTCCATTTTCATTCTCTTTCCTGACGACCAGACATTTAGGATACTTATCCTTTTTTGTAATCTTAATATACAGATAGCTTTTATCATCACGCCATCTGATATTGTATTTTGGTAGGTGTTTCTGAATTAACTTAGATTCAAGAAGCAATGCATTAAATTCTGAATCTGTGACTATAGTTTCAATAGAGTCAGAATTTGATATTATTGCCGCCTCTTTAGCATCGTTTTTAGCATTTTCGATATGTGATGATATTCTTGCTTTTAAGTTTACGGACTTACCAATATATATCGGAGCAATACCTTTTTTAAATATGTAAATACCCGAAGTAGATGGTATTTTCGATTTATCAAATATCATTTTTATAAACCTAGAATTAATTTAAAGTTTGCCTTGGAGATACTGAGCTGTAAAAGAATTTTTCTCTTCTAATATGCCATCAAGCTCGCCTTGATAAACAATAGTGCCACCTTTGTCTCCTCCTCCAGGACCCATATCTATTACCCACTGTGCATTTTTGATCACATCAATATTATGCTCAATTACTATCACTCTATTACCTTGAATAACAAGTTCGTCCAAAGATTCAAGAAGTTTTTTAACATCTGCAAAATGTAGTCCAGTTGTAGGTTCGTCTAAAATATATACCGTATGACCAGTTGAGTTTTTAGACAACTCATCAGCTAGTTTTATTCTTTGAGCTTCACCACCTGAAAATGTTGGAGCTGGTTGTCCAAGAGTAATATAACCTAGACCTACTTTTTGAAGAAATTTAAGTTTATTATAAATTTTATGATGATGTTTAAAAAACTTTACTGCCTCATCTATCGTCATCTGAAGCACTTCATAAATTGTCATTCCACGATATCTTACTTCAAGAGTTTCTAAGTTATATCTTTGCCCTTCACAAACATCACATTTGACATAAACATCTGATAAAAACTGCATCTCAATCTTAATAACTCCTGCTCCTTGACATTTTTCGCATCGTCCCCCTTTGACATTAAAGGAAAATCTTCCTTTTTTATATCCTCGTGCCCGAGCCTCAACAGTATCTGAAAAAACATCACGGATATGATCAAATATTCCCACATATGTAGCAGGGTTTGATCTTGGAGTACGCCCGATTGGTGATTGATCAACGAGGTATACACGATCAATTTCCTGAAATCCTTCAATTTTTTTATAATCTCCACATGATTCATTCCAAACTCCATTTACTTGAAGTTTTAATGCTGGATACAATGTTTCTGTAATTAATGTAGATTTACCAGATCCTGATACCCCAGTTACCGCAATCATGTTTCCAAGAGGAAAACGAGCCGTTACATTATCAAGGTTAAATTCTGAGGCCTTGTGTAAGATCAATGACCCTTTTTTAATATTTATCTCTCGAATTTTTCTTTTGATTGATTTTCTTCCAGATAAATATTTACCTGTCAACGATGATGGATCTTTTTTCATTTGACGAATTGTTCCAGTAAAAGTTATTTTTCCTCCATCTTTTCCAGCTTTGGGCCCGAGTTCAATAATGTAATTTGCTGATTCCATGGTTTCTTTATCATGCTCAACTACTATCAAAGTATTTCCAAGCCTCTTTAAATTGTGTAAAGTTTCGATAAGTGCTGCAACATCTTTGGGATGAAGTCCAATTGATGGTTCATCAAGAACATATAATACTCCGGTGAGACCAGTTCCAATTTGTGAAGCAAGTCTAATTCGTTGTAATTCTCCGCCTGATAAAGTCTTTGCAGCACGAGCGATAGTTAGATATGACAACCCAACGTTAATGAGAAATTTTAAACGCGTATCGATTTCTTTAAGTATTGATACCGCTATCTGCATTTCGTAATTATTGAGAAATTTCTTGATATCCTTATGAATAAATGAACTCATTTCTGTTATGGACCAACTTGTGACATCTGAGATATTATGACCGTCAATTGTAATTGACAAGACTTCAGGTTTTAATCGTTTTCCTTCACATTTATCACATATTTCCTCACGTAAATATTTTGAAATATCACGACTATCGCCATTACTTTCAGCATGCCGCTTTTCCATATCGGAGATTAATCCGTTCCAGGTCTCGAAAATTGTTGTATCTTTTCCAAATCTATTTTTTCCATCAACCTCATATACATGTCTATTTCCTCTCAGTAAAATATCTTTTTCAAGTTGTGTTAATTTGCTAATTTTTTTGTCAAGTGAGATACCCTCTTGGATTGCTACAGTTTTAATCAGTCGCATATACCAAGTACCTTGATCATAAAACTTTGGATATGGATGAATCCCACCCTCATTAATAGTAAGTTTTTCATTTAATACAGCATCAGCATCTATCCGATAAACTTTTCCAATTCCCTTACACTCCGTGCATGCACCAAGTGGAGAGTTGAAAGAAAACATTCTAGGCTCTATTTCAGGTAATGCAAGATTGCATGTTGGACATGAAAATTTCTCTGAAAATAGATGATCCTCAAATTCAAATAGTAAGACCACGAGTCCATCTGAAAGATTAGTGCCCTGCTCGACAGCAGATGACAATCTAGAACGCAGATTACTTTTGAATACTTCATTGTTCATATCTTTATAAGTTGCTGATATCGAATCTATGTATACTTCAACAGTGTGTTTATTCGTTTTAATTAATTCTGCATCAAGATCAAGATTAGCGCTTTTTCCATCTATTCTTGCCTTTCGATAACCTTTGCTCTGTAAATTTTCAAATAAAGTTCGAAACTCGCCTTTTCTACCTCTCACTACAGGAGACAGTATATGGAGCAAATAGGGTTTTATTTTATCCTTTTTTGTTTCAGAATATATTATCTCGGTCATTCTCTCAATGATCTCGTCTGTCGATAATTTTTTAATTTCGATATGACAATTGGGACAATGAGGATGTCCAACACGTGCAAAAAGCACTCTTAAATAATCGTATATTTCGGTAATTGTGCCAACTGTTGACCGTGGATTGTGAGTAGCTGTTTTTTGATCAATTGATATTGACGGTGAAAGTCCTTCGATCAGATCAACATCAGGTTTATTCATAATCCCTAAAAATTGTCTTGCATAAGCAGAAAGAGACTCAACATATCTTCTCTGACCCTCAGCATAAATTGTGTCAAAGGCTAGAGATGATTTACCAGAACCTGAAACTCCAGTAAAAACAACAAATTTGTTTTTTGGAATTATTACATCAACGCTTTTCAAATTATGTTCCCGAGCTCCCTTAACAGTGATAAAGTCATTCATAAAGGTGTAAAGTTTACTTGTTCTGATGCAAAAGATCAAGGAGAGCTAGCAAGATTTTAATTCTCTCGCCTTATCACGAAGAGTTATAGCTGCTTCAAAATTCATATCAGTAGCATATTTTTTCATCTCTCGTTCAATTTTTTTGATCATTTTCTTTTTATCGTATGGAGTCATCGCTGATGAATCAATATCAGAAAGCATTACTAAATCAATTTCGCTGTCTAAAGCTTTAATCATTTTATCTTTATCAGGCCTTTCAACAATCTTCTCACGAACGGGCTTAATAACAGTCTTTGGATCAATCCCATGCAACTTGTTGTATGTGACCTGCAATTTTCTACGTCTTTTGATTTCAGAGACTGAGGCTTTGATCGATCCTGTTTCACGATCTGCATACAAAATGACCCTACCGTCAATGTTTCTTGCTGCACGTCCCATAGTTTGGATAAGTGAAGTTTTTGAACGTAAGAAACCTTCTTTATCAGCGTCAAGTATGGCGACTAATGTAACCTCAGGAAGATCTAAACCTTCACGAAGTAAATTTACTCCAATAAGGACGTCAAACTCATTCTTACGCAAATTATCTAGAATATCCGACCTTTCAAGCGTTAGAACATCAGAATGAAGATACTCTGCTCTTATTTCACGTTCTCTCAAATATTCAGTCAAATCCTCAGCCGTTTTTTTTGTCAATGTTGTAACTAGAGTTTTTTCTCCTTTTTTGGCTTGTTTTACCACTTCCTCAATCAGATCTGGTATTTCAGATGTCGCAGGCCTTATATCTATCTCAGGATCAACTATTCCAGTTGGCCTTATTAATTGTTCAGCAATCTCCGATCTCTCAAGTTCCCAATCGTTTGGAGTCGCAGAAACATAAACTATATTTGGAGGAATTTTATAGAATTCATCAAACTTAAGAGGTCTATTATCATAAGATGCGTTTAATCTAAATCCGAAATCAATAAGTGTTTTTTTCCTACTATGATCACCATTGTACATTCCCCTAATTTGTGGAACTGTTATGTGGGACTCATCAATAAATACAAGAAAGTCATCTCCATAGGCATGTTTAAAATAGTCAAGTAAGGAATTCGGAGGATCGCCAGGTTTTCTTCCCTCAAAGTATCTGGAATAATTTTCAATTCCGTTTACATAACCTACTTCTTTTATCATCTCCAGATCATAATTTACTTTTCTAAGTAGCCTTTGTGCTTCGACATCTTTGCCAAGTTTTTTTAATTGTTTGTACTCATTTTGTAGATCGTGTCTGATTTGTGACTCTGAACTTTGAACTACCTTTGGATCAGTTAGATAAAGTTTTGCTGGATAAATCGTGAATGAGTCACGCGGCATGTCAACCATATTTACTTCTTGACCAGTTAGTGGGTTGATGCATAATATTTCCTTAACCTTTCCATATTCTTCAATTATTCTGATCCCATACTCTTCATAAGGTACATAAATATCGATGTGACTCCCTCTGATGCGAAACGTTCCACGGGAAAAATCAAATTCAGATCTTTCATAGAGCAGTTCTGACAACTTGACTGCTAAATTTTTCCAAACAATCGACTCGCCAACATTGATTTTGATCATATGCTTTCCATAATCGACAGGTGAGCCGATATTGTAAATACAAGACACTGACCCGACGACAATTACATCTTTTCTGGTTAGAATGTTCGTTGACGTTTGCAAACGCAACTTATCGATTAAATCATTTACCTCAGCCTCTTTTTCAATGTAAGTGTCAGTTGAAGGCATATATGCTTCTGGTTGGTAGTAATCGTAATAAGAGACAAAATACGAAACAGCATTATTTGGAAAAAAATCTCTAAACTCTTGATAAAGTTGCCCCGCCAATGTTTTATTGTGTGAGATTATCAATGTAGGTTTCTGTAAATCACATATCATGTTTGCCATAGTGAAGGTTTTTCCAGACCCGGTGACGCCCAGAAGTACCTGATTTTTCACGTTGCGAACTACACCATCTTCAAGTTTTTTGATAGCACTTGGCTGATCGCCAGTTGGTTTGAAAGTTGACTGCAGGTCGAATAACATGATAGGTATTATAAACAATCTGTAAGATATAATGTTTATATGGCAATACTAACTAGTTCAGAGTGGGAAGAATACAAGCTTCTCGATTCAGGGGATGGACGCCGACTGGAAAAGTATGGCAAATATAAGCTTGATAGACCAGATCCTGAAGTTCTTTGGGGACCAAAATTGTCCTACGAAGAGTGGTCAAAAGTAGATGCATATTATGAGCGTGAAACAACTGAAAAAGGATCTTGGAATATGAACACGCCACTTCCTGATAAATGGGAGCTGCACTATAAGAATTTATCTTTTTGGGTGAAACCTACACCTTTCAAACATACCGGAGTTTTCCCAGAACAGGCATTGCAGTGGGATTGGATAATAAGTTCTATCTCCAAAACTAATCGTAAAGTTTCTCTTTTAAATCTATTTGCCTACACTGGGGCAGCATCTCTAGCTGCTGCATCAGTTGGCGCTACAGTTACACATGTTGATTCTTCAAAACCAGCCGTGACCTGGGCCAATGAAAATAGAATTTTGTCAAAATTACCAGATGATCTGATCAGATGGATTGTTGATGATGTTGTAAAATTTACCACTCGAGAAATTCGACGTGGCCGAAAATATGATGCAATCATTCTTGATCCACCAGTATATGGACATGGTCCAAAAGGCGAGAGATGGGATTTTAGTCTTGATATTGTACAACTTCTTAACAACTGCAAACATCTTTTATCTGAGCAGCCATTATTTGTACTTCTAAATTCTTATGCCGTTTCACATTCTGCATTAACTCTAAATAACATCATGAGTGATATATTTAATGACTTCGCTGGAACAATAGATAGTGGCGAACTTACGCTGAGAGATGAATCAAGAAAACGACTATTATCAACAGGAATCTACGCCCAGTGGAAATCTAATACCATTTAATCAAGCACATATGCTTTACATAATCGGAACCCCCATCGGAAACATTCAAGACATCTCTTATCGTGCCGCAAGTATTTTACAATCATGTAAATATATTCTCTGCGAAGACACGCGGTCTGCAGATATAATGCTCTCGAAATTGGTTGAATTGACAGGTATTACTCCAAAAACAAAGTCTCATAAATTAATTTCATACTATAAAGATCGTGAAATGGAAAAGCTCCCTGAGATCATTGATTTATTAAACGCAGGAAATGATATGTGTTTGATCAGTGAAGCCGGGATGCCTTTGATATCTGACCCAGGCTATCTTCTCATGAAAGTTGCGATCAACGAAGGAATTGAGTACACGGTAATACCGGGACCATCGTCAGTGCTTACAGCTCTAATCCACTCTGGTTATAAATCAGACACTTTTATGTTTCTTGGTTTTTTGCCAAAGAAAAAAGGACAACTTCTAAAACTGATTGATAAAATTAAAAAAATTAAAGAAGTATTTCCAAATAATTCATTTGTGGCTTTTGAATCTCCACATAGAATAAAGGAAACAATAGAAATTTTGAGGCGAGAACTTCCAGAGAATAGCGTCACCATAGCACGTGAGCTAACTAAGAAATATGAAGAGGTATTTAGAATTAATCAAAAGAATGAACTCACAGCAGAGACCGAAATTAAAGGTGAAATCACTTTAGTAATTGACTAATTACATCAACTCTTTTACTAGGTAGTGAGTTCCAGCCAAAACAGCAATGTCAGCAATAAGTGAAAGCCAATAGCTGAGGATTGGAGTATCTGGAAAAATTAGAACATCAGATAGTCCCCAACCTTCCTCCAAAAAAATACCACTCCTGTGCCAACTAACAAAGCTGTTAAAGGCGTATGCCTGTTATAACTTTTGTGAAAAATCGACATAAATATTTAATTATCCTTCAAATTCTGGAAAATCCTTGGTTCCATTTGGTTTAAATGATCCTGGGCCGCCTTTTGAAGCATTCATCCAATCAACATAAGTGCATCCTGTCGCTTCTTTTTTTTCACGATCCCAGCCTCCAGTGCTACATTTTTTAAACCTTTTCCCTTTTGCAGTAGTCATCATCACGAGTTTACTCTTGCATTCAGGACACTCTTCATCAAGCTCTTCTTTGGCAGCTTGAATCCATTCGATGTAGTCGCAACCTGTGGCTTTTTTAGCTTCACGATCCCACGAATTTGTCGAACATTTTTTTAATTTCTTTCCAAAACGAGTAGTTGTAAGAACTAATGGCTCTCCGCACTTAGGACACTTCTCATCTAATTCCTTTGGTTCTGGAGTTATCCATTTAACATATGGGCAACCCTCAACTTGTCGAAGCTCTGAGTTCCAAGAACCTTTCGAACATCTTCGCAATTGCTTTCCTGTTGGAGTTTCTTCAATGGGTCCCAGCTCCGCTTGGCATTTTGGACAAAGATCCTTATCTGGGTTAGTGGGTGTATTATTATTTGACATACATCATTCTACATAAATAAAATTAAAAATGCAATAGTTATTTTATGGGTAATTATACAACAATTATAATACTTTTTTTTCCCAACCTCAGAGGTGTGTAAGAGCGTTTTGACAATCTATAACATACTTTTCGTTAATTTAACCATGTTCACCACGTTTACAATGCTCTTTCGTTTCTCGCAGACGGTCATTTAGTAATTATATATTCACTATTATTTTAAATAAAATTTTACAACTTGTTAAGTTTTTGCTAAAAGTCTTAATAAGATGTCACGACGATATACCCTGATATCAATACCACGATCATCCACTCGATCATGCTAGAAATATTTCTTCCTTTAAAACGCAAGAATTTATAGATATTGAAGCTTGTAGTTAAAGTAGAAATTGTTAAAATAATTGTTGAAAAAATCACATAAACATATGACGCTTCATGCATTATTTTTGGTGGCACTGCAAAAGCATTACTCCTCGTCAGATATATCCCTAAGTATATCTCAACATAAAATATAACTGCCAAGCTATAGATAAGTAAGAATCTTCTAAAAATAAGCTTTAAGATTGACATGTTTTATTTATTACACACTAACGTTTAGAAGTTATCTCTAAACTGTCATGCTGAATTCCCGCCTGCATCGCTTATGCGAAAGTATTGCGGGCACGGCATTTCGGCATCTTTCTGGATTCTGAAACAAGTTCAGAATGACAAGTTAGAATGGGTTTAAAGATAACTTATGTACAATAATATTTATTCACTAAAATATTCATACACCCTTTCAGAAATTTTTGCCATCATTTCTTTGGCATCAGGCTCATTCTCTCCTTCTGACATTATAGTAATTATGTAATCACCGTTTGCTGTGTAAACAATTCCCGCGTCATGAGTCACTGTATATAAATGCCCAGTCTTATGTGCAATTTTGACTTTATCAGTAATATATTTTGGAATACTGTCATTCAACTCCTGAGCTAGTAATAGTTCAATCATATCATTTGTATATTGCTCATTTGCAAACTCTCCCCTGTATAATTTTTCAAAAAACAAATTCATGTCATGCGCAGTTGTTACTGGAGGTTGAGAAATTTGTGATTGATCAAATCCAAAATCAAGTAAAAATTTACTAAGTGAAACAACACCAATCTTTTCGTTAAGAAGCAATGCAGCATAATTGTCAGAGACAGTGATCATCTTGTTTAAAGCCTCACGTACTGTAAACTCAACAGTTCCAGATTGTAAATCTGCATCTTCTGTCGCAATATTAAATTTTTTATTCAATATAGTTACATCTTGTTTTAAGTTATCGTCTATACTCAAACTCCCCTCTTCAATCTTCTGGAACACAACTGCCATAACCCAAATCTTATATAGACTCGCAGTTAGAAATTCTTTATCTTCATTTATATACAATGACTCTCCTGTTTCAAGGTTCTTTACTGCAACTGCATATTTATCTTTTTTATTTTGTAGTTCGTCATAAACGAGTAGGTCCAAGGTGCTTGAAGGTGTTATTACTAATGACTTTATTACTACACCTGTGTTTTTTGTTTCAACACCTTGGATGACAGGTTTGCTATTTAAAAAAGAAGAATATTGAAGTGTAAAAAACATTGAACTTGTTAATATTACAGCAAAAACCAAACACATTCCCCATTTACTCTTAAATCTCGATCGAAATTTAAGGTTATTTAGTGGAGTATAATTTAGTACAGTGTAATTGGAAATATTCATTTGATTATATATTCTTTTTTTAGTATTAGTATATCAAAAGCTCAAGGAAGAAAATTATTCAACTAACAACAACTAGCTAACCAATTTAGCACGCAGGTCAATTTAAAATAAAATATAAAGTAACTCTCTCTAATGGATATTATTAACTCATTTTGATAAAATAGTATTTCGATGCTGGCCCCATCGTCTAGCGGCCTAGGACACCAGGTTTTCATCCTGGGAATCAGGGGTTCGAATCCCCTTGGGGTCACCAAGAGGGATATAAGCATTTTCAAACTGGTAAATGTATTGATATAGCGTGCTAATTTCGGGGTTCGAATAGCCTGGATAGCCCCAAGCCAGTCCAGAGGGAAATATCGAACCAAGAAGCACTCTAATCTGACTTATATCTGACTGTTGGTAGGTTTTTCCTAGGTCTCCAAACTTATCCTTTATAAACTCTACAACCGATTGTAAGTTGTATTTTTCAAGTAGCTCGTCATCTTTGGTCATTTGTATTGTGGTTATTTGTTCTTCAATAAGCTTGTTTTGTTCCTTAAATATTTCATCACTATAAACACCGGATAAATTCTTTTCTATCAATGCCTGTCTGAGACTGTATAGCTTTTTCAATTCTACCTCTGCACTGTTTTTCTTTTTTTGTAAGATTGAGGATCTTTTATAGTAGCTATTTCTAAGTAAAGCGATAAATGCATCTAGACACTCTGGCATTGGAGAAATATGCCTTAAATATTCTGCTGTAGTAAAGTCTAACTCATACGCCTTTACTG
>Ga0100388_10003508_pt1 | contig 13314 bp, 16 predicted proteins | sample CryGeymeta201512_FD_81536 | JGI IMG/M metagenome (GOLD analysis project Ga0100388, IMG submission 81536) | Groundwater microbial communities from Crystal Geyser aquifers in Utah, USA - Crystal Geyser metaG 2015-12 | ecosystem: Environmental > Aquatic > Deep subsurface > Groundwater | place... | reverse complement strand
AGAGGCGGAAATGGAGCGCCAAGGTAGTGCCAGGGGGCTGGAATGGGCAAGCAAATCAAGGGCCGCTGCCGGAGGGCGCGCGAAAATTTTCCTCTCTCCACTGGAAAATTTTTAAAAAAAAATAGTCCGCTGCCTTGGCGGAGGATTGCTTATGTCGACTATCTAGCGGAACAAGCCTTTCATTGATTTTATGGATGGCTTCCAGTATATTACCATGAATATGGGTATGTCCCTTGTTGGCAAAATGATACAACGGCAGGTGTGGGCGACGGCGATTGCCTTGCCACAACGGATTAATCAGAGTGTTATGGAATGGGAACGGTACTTACGGTGACAGACAAGAATCTTGAATCCCTGGTCGAGGTAACCAATGCCCTGCTCCGGGGCGAGTTCGACCATAAGGAAGCGGTGGTTGACGCCGAGGGGCTGCTGGCCACCCTGACCAGGCAGATCAACACCATGATCGTCAACATGCGGTTGCTGGAAACGCCGCTGTCCAGCGCCGGCGAGCAGGCGCCCACCGCCGTGCAGTACGCTGAAAATGTCGTCACCCTCATGGCGCAGTCCACCGGTGAGGTGCTTGATAAGTCGGACAAGGTCCTCGGTCTGGCCGAGGAAATGGAAGGGCTGTTCCAGCAGTCGGCCGGTCAGGACGCGCCTACCTGCGCCAGGGCCCAGGAAATCATGACGAGCCTCAAGGGCTCCATCTTCGATATCATCGCCTCCCAGTCATACCAGGATGTAGCCCGCCAGAAAATGGAGGTTCTGATTAACGATCTGAACCGCATTCGGGACTGGCTGATGGAGGCCTTGCTGATTCTCAATATCCGCAAGGATGATTCGCCGGAGAATATCCAGAAAAAAGCGCAGATGCTCAAGGAAGTCAAGGAGTCCACAGAGGCCAGACCTGCCGAAAGTCTGAAGCAGGATCTGGTGGACGATCTTCTGGCCGAGTTCGGCTTCTAGCAACCAGTCTGCCCCACCGCCCCGCGCCCCTGTCGGCGCATCCCCTTTTTCCCCTAGATCGTGCCCGACCCCGGGTCTATTTCGGCTTCTGGATTTTTCCGTAGATTTACCTCGGCCTCGGAGGCCCTGACGTAAAGGGGGATGGCCCGGCTCGGGTCCATGAAATTTTTGGCCTGCCACTGGTCCAGGGCCAGCATGCCGATGCCGGCAGCCCTGGCGAAACAGAGGGTGGTCGGCGCAAAGGCCGCCGTATTGCCGAGCTTGGCGTAGAGCAGGTCCTGGTAGGCCAGGATGCCGTCGCCGATGAAGATGGTCGGCGCGTGGAGGCGCTCGGCCAGGCGGGCGGGCGCGATGGCCAGGTAGTCGGTGATTCTCTGTAATTTCCCCCCCGGCTGCCGCTGGTAAAGGGCCGCGAAGACCTCCTTTTTCCGGGCGTCGATGATCGGACAGATAAGCTCGGAGGTGAAGGGGAGTTGGGCGGCGAGGCTGTCCAGGGTAGGGATGCCCAGCAAGGGCAGGCCGGTGGCCATGGCCAGGCCCTTGGCCGTGCCGAGCCCGATGCGCAGCCCCGTGAAGCTGCCCGGCCCCAGACTCACGGCCAGGCCATCAAGATCTCCCAGGGTAACGCCGGTAGCGTGCAGCAGGTCTTGCAGACCGGCCAACAGCCGCCGGGAGTGGGTGAGAGGGGAGTTAAGGGAATACTCCGCGAGGCAGCGCCCGGGGGTGACCAGGGCGATGCCGCCGCAAGGCCCCGACGTTTCCAGGGCGAGCAGCAGCGGCTTTGCCGGCGGCCGGTTTTTGGCGCCGCGCGCCTGGGCCGTCATGCCGTTGCCCGCCAATTTCCCATGCTGCCGCGCCTCAGCTCTTGCCAAAGATTCGCATCAGATCGTTGTAGAACACGAAGATCATGAGCGAGGCCAGGATGAACAGGCCGACTTGCTGCCACAGTTCCTTGGTCCGCATGCTCAAGGGGCGGCGCAGGATGGCCTCCACCGAGAAAAAGACGAGATGGCCGCCGTCCAGCACCGGGATGGGCAGCAGATTGAGGACGCCCAGATTGACACTTAACAGCCCCATGAAATGCATGAGGTTGATCCAGCCCGCCGTCAACTGCTGGCCGGTCAGTTGGGCGATGAGAATGGGGCCGCCGATTTCCGAGGCCGGCACGATCCGCTGGATGATTTTGATGAGCCCCATGACCGTGAGATAGATGAAGGCCCAGGTCTGCGACAGGCCGGCCAGGAAGGCCTGGCCCGGCGAGACGAATTCATAGTCAACCTCCTCGGTGCGGGTGATGCCAAGCATCAGGCGCGTGCCCACGATCTCGCCGAAGATGTTCTTGTTCTCCTGCACCGTGGGTTGGCCGGTGAGTTGCAGGATGTCGGCGCCGCGCTTGATGGTCAGCGCCACCGGGCCGCCGCCGCTGTTTTGAATCCGTTCCGACACCTCTTCCCATTGCGTGGTTTCCTGGCCGTTGATGGCCATGATCACATCGCCGGCCTTGAGCCCCGCGCTGGCGCCCGGCGACTCGGCCGTTACCTGGCCGATGGTGGTGCCATCCTTGGCATGGGGCAGCCCGGTAAAGGCGAAGATGAGGAAAAAGACGAGCACCGCGAAGAGGAGGTTGAAGCAGGGGCCGCTGGCCACGATGAGAAAGCGTTGCCAGATCGGCTTGTGGGCGAAGGAGCGGGCCAGCTCGGTCGGCTCCACCTCCTCGGTGAGCTGTTCGCCCAGCATTTTGACATAGCCGCCCAAGGGCAGGGCGCTTACCAGGTATTCAGTCTCACCGAATTGTTTGCCGAAAAGTTTGGGGCCGAAGCCCAAGGAGAATTTCAGGATCTTGACCCCGAAGAGCTTGGCGACCAGGAAGTGGCCCAGTTCATGCACGAAGATCAACAGACCAAGCAGAATGATGAAGGGGAGGATGGAGTGCATGATGGCCCTCAATGGTTGGAGAAGGTCCGGCAGGGTTCTGCCGGTTCGGTGGTGGTGCGGGTGTCGTCCTGCAGCGTCAATGAGGCAATGATCGATTCGGCCTGCATCCTGGCGGCCAGGTCGGCGTCCAGCACCGAGCCCAAGTCAAGGATGGGGGCGGCCGGCAACCGGTGCATGGTATCCGCCACCACCCGGGTGATTTCAGGAAAACGGATGGCGTTGCGCAGAAACGCGGCCACCGCCACCTCGTTGGCCGCGTTCAGGATGGCGGGGCAGGTGCCGCCTGTCCGGCCGGCCTGGTATGCGAGCGGCAGGGCCGGGAAGCGCTCCGGGTCCGGAGCCATGAAACGAAGGTCCTGGCAGCGGGCCAGGTCAAGGCGGCCGGCGCTGCCGCGCAACCTCTCCGGATAGGACAGGGCATAGGTTATGGGGATCTTCATGTCCGGCACCCCCAGTTGGGCCACCACCGAGCCATCGATGAACTCGACCAGGGAGTGGACGATGCTCTGCGGGTGCACGACCACCTCGATATCATCGAGCGCCATGTCAAAGAGCCATTTGGCCTCGATGACCTCCAGCCCTTTGTTCATGAGGGTGGCGGAATCGATGGTGATTTTCTGCCCCATCTTCCAGTTCGGGTGGCTGAGGGCCTGCGCCGGGGTTGCCGCGGCCAGCCGTTCCATGGTCCAGTCGTGAAAAGGGCCGCCCGAGGCAGTGAGAATGAGCTTGAACACGTCCTGCCGCCGGCCGGCCTCCAAGGCCTGAAAAATGGCGCTGTGTTCGCTGTCTATCGGCAAGAGGCGGACCTTGTGGCGTTGCACCCTTGCCATGACCAGCTCGCCGGCCATGACCAGGGTTTCCTTGTTGGCCAGGGCGATGTTTTTGCCGGCCTCGATCGCGGCCAGGGTGGGCAGCAGGCCGGCGGCGCCGACGATGGCCGATACCACCGTATCCGCCTCTGGCAGGCAGGCGGCCCGTTCCACGCCGGTCGCTCCGGCCAGGACGCGATCACCCCAGCCGGCCGGCAGACTCTGAACCAGGGCGCCGGCCTCGTGTTCATCGGCCACCGCGACCACGAGTGGATTGAACGCCTCGATCTGGTGCCGCAGCAGGTCCAGATTGCGGCCCGCCGCGGCCAGGGCCACCACCCGAAAGCGGCCCGGGTACTGGCGGACGACCTCCAGGACGTTCTTGCCGATGGAGCCGGTGGAGCCAAGCAGGGCGATATGTTTGATGCCGGGGTCATTCATGGCAAGATCAGGTGCCAGGTATGCAGATAATAAAAGGCCGGCGCCGCCAGAAGCAGGGAGTCGACTCGATCCAGCAGGCCGCCATGACCGGGCAGGATGGCGCCGGAATCCTTAACCCCGGCGCGGCGTTTCAGCAATGATTCGGTAAGATCGCCCAGCACCCCGACCGCGGCCAGCAGGGCGGCAAACCCGAGGATGCGGAACAGTGCGAAACCAGGGAAAAAGAGCAGGGCCACGAGGAGGCCGCCCGCCGCTCCGCCTAACAGACCGCCGCCTAATCCCTCGATGGTTTTTTTGGGGCTCACGGTTGGGCAGAGCTTGTGGCGGCCCAGCAGGCTGCCAATGAAAAAGGCCGCCGAGTCAGAGGCCACCGTGATGCACGTGAGGAAGAGCAGCAGGTGCGGGCCGCCCGGCAGCCGCATGATGAGCGCGATGTGGCCCGGGAAAAAACCGACCAGGAGCAGGCCGAAGGCCAGGCGCAGCAGCAAGGCAAAGGGGTCCGGCAGACGCCCATGCCGGCTTATGACCAGCAAGGTCAGGAACAGCACGGCCAGGACCAGGGCCGCGGCCAGCACCTCCAGGCGGCCGGTGCAGGAGGCGACCAGGGGCAGCAGCACTAAGGCTACGGCCGCTGGCTTCAGCGCCGCCTCCTCGGGGGCGAGGACCATGGTGGCGAATTCCCAGGCCATGATCCCGCCGATAATCAGGAAAACACCCTGGAACATCGACACGGGGGCGGCAAAGAGGATAAGCAGCCAGGCGGCGCCGGCGATGAGGGCGGTGAGCATACGGCGGGTCATGATTGCCTGTGGGTCGTCATTGGTTTCATGCCATGCCGTGGGCGCCACTCATGTCGTTGCAAGCCTTGCCGGGGTCTGCTCCCCGGTTCGGCCAAAGCGCCGTTGGCGCTGCTGGAAATTGCGGATCGCCTCGTAAAAGACCTCTCTGGAAAAATCCGGCCACATGGTTTCCGTTACATAGATCTCGGCATAGGACGCCTGCCAAAGCAGGAAATTACTCAGCCGGTATTCCCCGCCGGTGCGAATGATCAGGTCCGGGTCTGGCTGGCCGGCGGTGTCGAGCTGCCGGCTCACCATTTCCTCGGTGATGGCGGAGGCGTCAAACTCACCGGCCGCGCATTTGCTGGCCAGTCGTTGCATGGCCCGGACCAGTTCGTCGCGGCTGCCGTAGCTCAAGGCCAGGTTCAGGGTCATGCCTTGGGCCCCGGCGGTTTTATCGATCACCTCGCCCAGCACCTGGCGGACATCCCTGGGTAGCTTCGCCATTTCCCCCAGGCAGCAAAGCCTGATATCCTGCTGAAGCAATTTCTCGAGTTCGCTTTGCAGGTAAGTTTTGAGCAGCCCCATGAGGGTCTTGACCTCCTGGGGCGGCCGCTGCCAATTTTCCGTGGAAAAGGCGTAGAGGGTGAGGGCGCCAATGCCAAGTTCCCGGGCCGTGCGCACGGTTTCCTGCACCGTCCGGGCCCCGGCTTTGTGCCCCATGACGCGGGGCAGGCCGCGTTCCCTGGCCCAGCGGCCGTTGCCGTCCATGATAATGGCAATATGCCTGGGAAGGTTGGCAATATCCAGGGAGGATGCGTCGGGCATAATGCTTATCTGTGGAAAGAGGCGCGGGGCCGGGCTGGTCAAACTTCCATGACCTCTTTTTCCTTCTCCATCAGGATCGCATCGATTTTTTTGATAAAGCTGTCCGTTTCCTTCTGGACCTGGTCATGCAGCTTGAAGAGCTCGTCCTCGGAGATTTCCTTGTTGTTTTTCATGGTCTTCAGCGCCTCGATGGCATCGCGGCGCCCGCCGCGCACCGCCACCCGGTACTCCTCGGCCATCTTCTTGACCTGCTTGACCAGCCCCTTGCGGCGCTCCTCGGTGAGTTGCGGGATATTGATGCGGATGATCTTGCCGTCGTTCACCGGGGTGAGCCCCAGATCCGACTTGAGGATGGCCTTTTCAATGAGACCGAGCATCTGCGGATCCCAGGGCTGGATGGCCATGCTGCGGCTCTCCGGGATAGTCAGGGTGGCCACCTGATTAAGCGGCATGGGGGCGCCGTAGGCCATCACCTTGATGTTGTCAAAAATGGAGAGGGAGGCGCGGCCCGTGCGGATTCTCGCCAGATCACGATTGTAGGCCTCCAGGCTGTCGGCCATCTTTTCGTCCATGGTGGTGATTACCGCATTACTCATCACAACCTCCTGTTATCAAGGTTCCTATCCTCTCGCCGGCCACGGCCTTCTTGATATTGCCCGGGACATTCATATCGAAGACCACGATATCCTTGTTGTTGTCCTGGGCCAGGGAGATGGCCGCCGCGTCCATGACCTTGAGCCGGCGCCGCAGCACCTCGGCATAGGTAAGGGTGTCGAACTTCACCGCGTTGGCGTGTTTGAGCGGATCCTGGTCGTAGACGCCATCAACCCTGGTGGCCTTGCAGATAACATCGGCGTTGATCTCAAGAGCCCGCAAGGCCGCGGCCGTGTCGGTGGTGAAGAAGGGATTGCCGGTGCCAGCCGCGAAGATGACGGCCCGGCCATGCTCCAGATGGCGCAGGGCCCGCTGGCGCGCATACGGCTCGCAGACCGTGGGCATGGGGATGGCGGACAGCACCCGGGTGGGCACACCGTGCCGTTCCATGGCGTCCTGCATGGCCAGGGCGTTGATCACCGTGGCCAGCATGCCCATGTTGTCGGCGCTGGCCCGGTCCATGCCGGCGGAGGCCCCGGCCACCCCGCGGAAGATATTGCCGGCCCCGATAACAATGGCCAGTTGCACCCCCAAGTCGCCGAGCCCACGCACCTCTTCGGCCACGTAGGCCAGCACCTCGGGGCTGATGCCATAGGAAGCCTTGCCCATGAGGGCTTCGCCGCTGAGCTTCAACAGGACCCGGTTGTACGTTTTTGTTTGCACAGGCGTGGTGTCCCCTGGTTGCCGGTTATCGCGGCCTGCCCGGGCCGTTGCCCGGCAGGGCGGGGGCCGAGGCGCGCCATTGCCCCGCGTCAGGTGCCGACTTGAAAACGCGCGAAACGCTTGACAGAGATGTTTTCCCCGAGCTTGCCGACCAGTTCATTCAGAAGGTCCTGGATGGTCAGGTCTGGATCCTTTACATAGCTCTGCTCCATCAGAGTGACGTCGGCATAGAACTTGTCCAGCTTGCCGCTGATGATTTTTTCAAGGATTTTTTCCGGTTTGCCTGAATCCAGGGCCTGGTTCTTGAAGATTTCATGCTCGCGCTGCACGGTCTCGGCCGGGATTCCTTCCCGGGTGATGGCCAGCGGGCAGGCGGCGGCGATATGCATGGCGACGTTTTTGGCAAAGTCATTGATGGCGTCGGTCTTGGCCACGAAGTCGGTCTCGCAGCCCACCTCCACCATTACCCCCAGCTTGCCGCCGGCGTGGATGTAGGTTTGGATGACCCCCTCGCTGGTGGCCCGGCCCGCCCTTTTCTGGGCCACGGCCAGGCCTTTCTGGCGCAGGAGGTCAACGGCCTTTTCCATGTCGCCCCCGGTTTCCGAGAGGGCCTTCTTGCAGTCCATCATGCCGGCGTTGGTCTTGTCGCGAAGTTCTTTTACCATCTGGCTTGTTATATTCACGATGCGCTTCCCTTGTTCTGATCAATGAAAAGTGTCGGAATCGTCAAGAGCCCGATTCCGACGCGTTGACCTCTGGTTATTTTAAAATTCAAAGGCACGGGGGTTATGCTCCGGTGGCGTCCCCTGCCTCGACAGTCTCGGCCGCGGCAGGTTCCGGTTTGGCGGCCGATGTTTCCTTGGCTTCCTGTTTGGTCTCCTGCTTGTCAGCGGCGGCCCGTTCGGCATCCTTGCGTTTTTCCATGCCGATCATGGCGGCGTCGGCCATCCTGGAGGTGATGAGCTTGATGGCCCGCAAGGCATCGTCATTGCCGGGGATGAGGTAGGTCAGGCCGTCCGGGTCGCAGTTGGTATCGGCAATGGCGACCACCGGAATACCCAGGCGGTTGGCCTCGTCCACGGCGATGTCCTCGCGCTTCGGGTCAACCACGAACATTAAAGACGGGAGGAGGCGCATGTTCTTGATGCCGTCGAGGTTCTGCTTGAGCTTGCCCATCTCCTTGGTCATCTTGAGGGCTTCTTTCTTCTTATACTGATTGATGGTGCCGTCCTCGACCATGGCCTCGATCTGTTTCAGGCGCTCCACCCGTTTCTTGATGGTCTGGAAGTTGGTGAGCATGCCGCCCAGCCAGCGGTGGTTGACATAGAACATGCCGCAGCGCTCGGCCTCTTCCTTGATGATCTCCTGGGCCTGGCGTTTGGTGCCAACGAACATGATGGAGCCGCCCTTGGCCACGTCGGCGGCCACGAAATCGTAGGCCTTGTTGAAGAGGGGCAGGGTCTTGTCGAGGTCGATGATATAGATCTTGTTGCGCGCCCCGTAGATGAAGGGCTTCATCTTGGGGTTCCAGCGGTGGGTCTGATGGCCAAAATGCAGGCCGGCGGCCAGCATCTCCTTCATGGTGATGTAAGACATGTCTTTTCTCCTGTGCTGGTTGGGCTTCCATCCCGTTGTCCCAACCCGTCGTGCGGGCACCAGCGGGAACTTTGCAGGGATGTGATTATTTGCGGGGCATGCAGGCGCAGCCCCGCGCGTCATGGTCCTTTTCCGGCAAGCAGTCGGGAACAACGGGGTGACGCGCACAATCCGTAATTCGGAACGCTGCATGGGAAACGCACTCTTTTACCATTCAATGGATTTTTTTGCAAGGTGGCTGGAATTCAGGTAGTGGGTCAGTTTCGTTTTTCTTGCTTGGGCGGTCAAGATTATGGGCAGGATATTATCCTGTGAAAAGCTAAGAGTTGTTAAAGACCAACCTTATCATTACAATGAAAGTGGCCTGGATGTTACCCTTCTAGGGATACCCCAATATCTTTGCGACTCATGCGGAGCATCTTACGCATCTATCTCTAATGTTCAAAAACTTAATAGAGTTATTGGAAATTTTGTTTGCGAAAAGCGAAAAGCTCTTCTAAGGCCGGAAGAGATAAAATTTTTGAGGAAGGATCTTCAATTAAAGGCTAAAGAGTTGGCACAAACACTAGGGGTTACTCCTCAAACGGTGTCTCGCTGGGAAAATGGAAAAGCAGAAATTGGCGAAGCGCATGACAGGTTATTGCGTTCAATTTATATGATGTGCGCATCTGAACGGAAATCTGAACAAAATTGTTTCGGAGTTCTTGATGTCTTCAAAGGCTTTCCCCACGACAGAAAGAAAATTATTCAACCTAAAGAGATTTTACTCAATCCGCAAGAATGGCTCGGTGGAATGGGTGGCTTTTGCCCAGCATGATTGTGCAGTTGGTTAATCAAGCAAACCTACAATATCTTCAAAATCAAAACTTCCTCTCAACAGTTAAAGGTTCCAGAATGACAGTAAATGAAACCAAACAGGTTGCGTTTGTGACACCGCTTGAGTTACAAGTATCTTATGATTCGTTCATGCGCTCACAAAGGCCTGGAGTCATTTTTTACCACTGGTAACACCGCTGGGATTCAGGCCATGCACGCCAAGCGATTGCGAATCATCTTGGCCCAACTCAACCAGGCGCGATCAGTCCATGACATGAATATCCCCTGCCTGCGACTGCATCAACTCAAGGGGAATCGGCAGGAAGTTTGGGCCGTCACCGTACAGGCCAATTGGCGCGTCACTTTTCGTTTCATCGATGGTGAAGTCGAAGCAGTTACCTGTGAGGATTCCCATTAAACAGAGGGGATGGTCATGCGCATGTCGAATCCACCGCATCCAGGCGAAGTGTTACGTGAGTTGTGGCTGAAGCCTGAGCACATAACCGTGTCTCGCGCCGCCCAGGCACTTGGGGTAAGCCGCAAGCATCTGTCCGGCATCGTCAACGGCCGGGCCAATATCACCCCTGATTTAGCTTTGCGCCTTGAGATGGCCCTTGGGGCAAGCGCCGAGTCTTGGCTTGGCCATCGGATGGCATATGACCTTTGGCAGGCCGGGCAGCATCGTCACGAGTTTGCCGTCACTTCTCTGCGTGCGGCGTGAGATGGCAAGCGCGTAAATAAAACCTTGACGCAAGGCGCCAGGGCAATACATTGTAGCGCGCTCTCGACCAACAAGGTGCCTTCTCCATGTCACTGCTTAGTTTCAGACCAAAGAACATTCTGATCCGGTCCACCAACTGGATTGGCGATGCCATCATGACCACGCCGGCGGTGCGCACCGTGCGGGAGAATTTTCCCGAGGCCCGCATCTCCGTGCTGGTGCAGCCTTGGGTGGCCGACGTCTTTGTGGCCAGCCCGCATGTGGACGAGATTATCCTTTACCAGAAGAAGGGGGAGCATCAGGGGGTGGTTGGGATGCTTCGGCTGGCCCGGGAGTTGGCGGCCCGGCGGTTCGATATGGCCATTCTGTTGCAGAATGCCTTCGAGGCGGCCCTGCTTGCCTGGTGGGCCGGCATTCCGGTGCGCTGCGGGTACAGCCGCGACGGCCGCCGCCTGTTGCTTACTCATCCGGTGCGGCTTACCCGGGAGCGGCGGCAACTGCATCAAGTTTATTATTACCAGAAGCTCATGGCGGATCTCGGCCTGAAGCCTGGCCCGGATGAACTCTTTCTGCGCCTGCCGGAGGAGGCGGAGCTATGGGCCACGCATTTTGTCGACGACCATGGTCCCGGCCCGCTGGTTGGGCTCAATCCTGGCGCGGCTTACGGGCCGGCCAAACGCTGGCCGGCGGAGCGTTACGCGGCCCTGGCCGGTCGGCTGGTTCGCGAGTTGGGCGCCCAAGTGCTGGTGTTCGGCACCGCGGCCGACCAACCGGCGGCGGCCGCCATCCAGGCCGCCGCGGCCGGTCAGGTTCACGAGCTCACCGGCCGCACCACCCTGGCCCAGGCCATGGCCCTGATCGGCCGCTGCCGGTGCTTTGTCACCAACGATTCCGGGCTCATGCACGTGGCTGCGGCGCTCAAGACCCCGCTGGTCGCCCTCTTCGGCTCCACCGATGCGGTAGCCACCGGCCCCTTTTCCGACCGGGCGGTGGTGGTGCAGAGGCATCTCGCTTGCAGCCCCTGCCTGAAAACCCATTGCGCCACCGATTTTCGCTGCATGCTGGAGATCGGGGTGGACGAGGTTTTCGAGCCGGTGCGCCGTTTACTGGCCGGCTGACCCGGGACCACGACCTGACTGGAGGACAACCCATGCGGCCCGCCGTATTCCTGGATCGAGACGGCACCATCAACGAACAGATGGGCTATATCAACCACCTCTCCCGTTTCCATCTTCTGCCCGGCGTTGCCGCCGCCATCCGGTTGCTCAACCAGGCCGGGGTGCCGGTAGTGGTGGTGAGCAATCAGTCCGGCGTGGGCCGCGGCTATTTTCCTGCCAGCCTGGTGAATGAGGTGCATGACATGATGAAAAATGAGCTGGCCAGGGAAGAGGCGCGGGTTGATGGCCTGTATTTTTGTCCGCATCATCCCGAGGCCAAAGTGGAGGAATACCGGCTGGCCTGCCACTGCCGCAAGCCCAAGATCGGCATGTTCGAGGCGGCGGCCAGGGAGATGGGACTCGACCTGTCCGCCTCCTATGTGGTGGGGGACCGGTGGACCGATCTCAAAGCGGCGGCCAACTGCGGTGCCACCGGCGTGCTGGTGCTGACCGGCTACGGCCGCGGTGACTTGCTGTATATGGCCCCGGTCGAGGCGGTTAAGCCCCGGCACGTGGCCGAGGATCTGCATGCGGCGGTGCAGTGGATTTTGCAGGATATGGCCGCGCGTACCCGGTAATATTTAAGTCCAACCCCCCTCAACCCCCCTTGTCAGGGGGGGGGGAAGCCTTGAAGCCTCCCTTGATAAGGGGAGGTTCGGAGGGGTTGGATGCGAAAGCATATGGGTTACATGGTACTATTGGTCTGGTTCAGGCTTGACTCGTTTGTTGTCCTTGAATTTGAAAACGATTTCCCCCTTTTTGACCAGGCCGTGCTTTTCCCTGGCCACCTTTTCCAGGTAGATGGGATCCCGCTCCAGCCTGATTTTCTCCTTTTGCAGCGCCTCGTTCTGCTCCATGAGCAGTTTGTTCTCGTCTTTTACTTCCTGTAGTTGCCGGCGGGTTTCCATGGCGCGTTTGATGCCGAAGGGCGAGAACAGGAGCAGGCCGAGGGTGACGGCGACGATAACGATCAGGAAGGTGGTGAAGCGTCGTTGATCGGTGCGGTTTAGTCTGGTGGACATGATGAACTGCTCCCGGCTGGGCGGATGGCGGCCCGATCAGCGCGGCGCCGACACCTGGTCCCGGTCAAAGGGCCGGGGTTTGAAGTCCAGATCCCGGGTCGCCTCCTGGTGGTCGAAGCAAAGATCTTCGTTAATGCGCCCGGCCATGGCCGGCGTGATATAGCCGTAGCCCGGCAGGAGGCGGAGGCAGGCGAGGAATGCTTGCAGCACGGCTAGCGGCAGGTGCATTACCCGGGGCTTTTTGCCCAAGGCCTGGAAGATGGTTTCCACCATGGCCTGGTAGGTGAGGGTGCGGCCGCCGCTCAGGTTGTAGGCCTTGTTGCGCGAGGTATGGCGTTCCAGGGCCGTCAGGCTCGCCTGGGCGAGATCCTCGGCATGAACCGGTTGCCGCAGCCCGATCCCGTGGCCCACCATGGGGAAAAAGCCAAAGCGCCGGATGAAGCGGGCGATGGTGCTGATATTTTTATCCAGGCCGCAGCCGTAAATCAGGGTGGGCCTGAACAGGGTCCAGCCGATGCCCAGCCGCTCGCTCTGCTCGGCCAGGGCCTGCTCGGCGTCGATAAAACCCTTGACCAGCTCCTGCTCATGGCGGCTTTTGGAATTGACCTTGCTGAAGCGGCTGGTGGAGCCGAAGGCGATGATCTGTTTGACCCCCAGGCGGGCCAGGGGCGCAATCAAAGGCGGCAGGGTGACGAGCGGCGCCAGATGGATGAGGGCGATCGCCGGGATGGCGATAGAGGCGGCGCGGTCGTTGATGTCGAGCTGGTGCCAGGTAATACTGGCCTTCGCCCCCACCGGGCGAGCTGGCGGGTGCCGGCTGATGGCATGCACCTGATAGCCTCTGGCCGCCAGCCGGGGGAGCAGGAAGCGGCCGATCTGGCTGCTGGCGCCGGTGACGATGATCGCCTGACCGTCTGGTTCTCGTTT
>Ga0100388_10003506_pt1 | contig 13319 bp, 10 predicted proteins | sample CryGeymeta201512_FD_81536 | JGI IMG/M metagenome (GOLD analysis project Ga0100388, IMG submission 81536) | Groundwater microbial communities from Crystal Geyser aquifers in Utah, USA - Crystal Geyser metaG 2015-12 | ecosystem: Environmental > Aquatic > Deep subsurface > Groundwater | place... | reverse complement strand
CCCGGAGGTGTCGCTGGTAGCCATCCTGGACGCGGACAAGGAGGGCTTCCTGCGCTCGGAACGCTCACTCATCCAGACCTGCGGCCGGGCGGCGCGCAATGTGGCCGGCACGGTGATCATGTACGCCGACAAGGTTACCGACTCCATGGCCCGTACCATGGCGGAGACCACCCGCCGCCGCGCCCTGCAGGCGGCCTTTAACCAGGAACACGGCATCACGCCCACCACCATCCGTTCCTCGATCAAGGACATCCTGGCCACGGTCTACGAGCAAGATTACGTAACCGTGCCGGCAGCGGCCGAGCCTGAAACAACCTATGCCTCCATAGCTGAACTGCGGCGGGAGATCAAGACGTTGGAGAAGGAGATGTACCGGGCCGCCGAGGCGCTGGCCTTTGAAAAGGCCGCCGCCCTGCGCGACCGGATCAAAATTATGCGGGAGAAGGAGCTGCAATGGCTGTAGGCAAGAAACTGCTCGGGCGCTTGCTGCCGTGCGTCGTCCCGCCCCTCTATCGGCTGGTGAGCTGGCTGCTGTTCAACTCCTGCCGGGTGGAGAAGGTCGGCCTGGAAAAACTGCACCCCAATGGCGACGCCCACTGCATCATGGCCTTCTGGCATTACTCGGTGTTCTACACCCTGCACCTGTGCCGGGGCATGTCCGCGGTGGCCATGGTCAGTGGCAGCACCGATGGCGAGTATGTCGCCAGACTGCTGCACGCGCTGGGCATTGCCACGGTGCGGGGCTCCCGGGGCAAGGGCGGCCTGGCCGCCCTGAAAAAAATGGCGGCCGCCATGGCCCAGGGCCGCAGCGGCGCCATTGTGGCCGACGGTTCCCAGGGCCCGCCGCTGATAGTGCAGGCCGGCGCCATCCTGCTGGCCAGCCGCACCGGCCAGGCTATCGTGCCCATCGCCTGGAGCGCCAACCGTTACTTCACCTTCAACTCCTGGGACCGGACCATCCTGCCCAAGCCTTTTGCCCGGTTGTTCCTGATCTGCGGCGCGCCCATGCGGGTGCCGGCCGAACTGAGAAGAGATGACATCGAACGCTATCGGCTACAACTGGAGGAGAGGCTACTGGCCATCTACCGGCAGGCGTGGAGGCGCTTTGGCAGGGAGGGGCACTGAAAAAGGTGCAAGCTCAAGGTATCATAATTCCCATATCTCCCATATCCTACAAGATAATCCGGAACAGGGCGCCCTGGCCAGGCTCGCTTTCCACCGCAATGGTGCCACCGTGGTTGTCGACGATGTTCTTGACGATGGCCAGCCCCAGCCCGGTGCCGCGGTTCTTGGTGGTGAAAAAGGGCGTGAAGAGCTGCTCCCGCTCGTTTTCTCCCACGCCGACGCCGGTATCCTGGATCTCGATCACCGCGCCCGGCGCCCCGCCGGCCGGCCGGCGGGTGGTCAAAATAAGTTTGCCGCCCTCGGGCATGGCCTGTACGGCGTTGATCATGACGTTGAGAAAGGCCCGGTAAATCAGATCCCAGTCTGCCATGAGCAGCGGCAACGTTTCATCCAGATGGCTTTCCAGCACCACCCCGCGCTTCTTCAGTTCGGCCTGCATGAAATCAGCCGCGGCCACGAGCATCTTGTTGACTGAAACCGCCTTTTTATTGGGGGTGTGGGGCCTGGCGAAATCAAGGAACTCCCGCACCACGCCATCCAGCCGGCTGGTTTCATCGACAATGATCTTGGCCAGATGGCCGTTGCCGGGGGCCACGGCCTCCAGCCTCTTGCGCAGCAACTCAGCCGTACTCCCAACAATACCCAGGGGATTTTTCAGTTCATGGGAAACCGAGGCCACCATCCGGCCCAGGTTGGCCAGCCTCTCTGATTCATAGAGCCTCTCCTCCAGCTTCCGCCGTTCCTCGGCCCGCGCCTCGATGATCCGGTCGGCCCTGGCCACGATGAGGCGCAAAATGACAAACAGGGCGGACATGATGCCAACCGAGGCGACCACGATGATCCCTTGCAGGCGGATAATCTCATCCAGCTCCTCGGAGAGGTCCTGGGCGATCTCGATGACCCCCATGATGACGTCGGTGTCCTTGCCCAGGGGTTTCTTCTGCCGGAAAGGAATATAGGTCCGAAGCTGGCAGGTGATGGGCGCCAACCCGGGCAGGAGATTTCTGAGCGAGCCAGTGGAACACAGCACCGAGTTGTTCTGTCCTTTCAGGGCCTTTTCATACTCCACCCCGCCCTCGTCGCGCCGGCCGATACGTTCGGGCACGGTGCTGTAGGAGGTGACATTCTCCCTGGAATCGAAAATAGTGACCGATTCGATGTTCATGCCGTGGGTAACGTTGCGCACGATGGTGTCGAGCAACTGGAATTGCTCTGGATTACGCAGGGCGATGCGGCCGTACCGCAACACGGTGGGGATGACAAACTGCTGAAAGACCTGGTGGTTCAGGTTCTCGGCAAAAACCTGGGCATAGGCCTCGCGGCGCTCCAGCAGCACCCGCTTGGTGTGCTTGGAAATAAACCAGGAGAGGACCAGGGCGAAGATGAGAACCACGGCCAGGCCGGAGAAGGTGAAAAACTTCACCAGCCGGAATGGCTTCAACTGGGTGGCGGCGTTATCGACCATCATGGGGCGCATACCCCGCAACGTCGGCACCGCACGGGGTCGCAGGCCTCGGTGACCCTCTCGGCCAGCGCCTTCCGGTACTCGGCCCACAGATACTCCCGCTGGATGCCGTGGTCGATGATTTCCCAAGGGAAAATCTCGGCCATGGTCCGCTCCCGCATGGCGTACCAGGCCGGGTCCACACCCAGGTCGCGGCACAGTTGCCGCCAGTTGCGCGCCGTCTTGGCCATGGCCAACAGCACCACGGCCACCCGGCGGTCGCCCCTGGCCAGCATGGCTTGGAAATAGGCGTGCTCCGGCGGTTCGGCCTGGATCTTCAGATTGGCCTGCCCGGCCAGCTTCCCGCGGATCAGACGCAGGGCGTCCTTCAGCACCGCCACCGAGGCGCAGGGCGCGAACTGGAAGGGCGTCCAGGGCTTGGGGATGAAACAATTGATGGACAACGTCAGGGTGGGCACCCGCCCTCGGGCCCGCCCCACGGCCAGCAACCGTTCCCGCACCTTCCTGGTCAACTCCACCAGCTCCTCCAGATCCGCGGCCGTTTCCGTGGGCAGACCGACCATGAAATAGAGCTTCAGGTTGGCCACCCCGGCCTCGCAGAGCGCCGCGGCCGACTCCAGCACGTCATGTTCGGAAAAGCCCTTGTTGATCACGCGCCGCAGCCGCTCCGAACCGCCGTCCGGGGCCAGGGCGGCGCTCTTCAGACCGCTGTGCCGCAGCAGCTCAAGCAGGCCGGGGCGCTGAACAGCATCGGCCCGCAGCGACGAAAATGACAACCGGCAGCCTGCCGCCAGCAGATAGCTGGTAATAGCGTCCAGATCCACGGGCCGCGCCATCTCCATACCCAAGAGCCCTATCCGCTCGACCCCAGCCGGACGCCGTTCCAAGGCGTCGACCACCGCCTGGCCGGACCAGAGACGGGGGGGACGGTAGACAAAGCCGGCGGCGCAGAAACGACAGCCGCGGCTACAGCCCCGGCCCAGCTCCACCAGAAACATGTCACGGAACTCGGCCTGGGAGGACATGATGCGGGAGTAACCGGCCGGCGTGGGCTCTTGCATGACGACCTTGCCGACCCGGGCCGGCAGGCCCGCCGGCGCCGCCATGCTGGCGATGGTGCCGTCCGGATGATAGCCGATGTCATACAGGCCCGGCACGTAGCAGCCGGGAAAACCCTTGGCCAGCTCCCAGAGCAGTTCCCGCCGTTCCAGGCGCTCCATCTGCTGGAGGATAAAATCCAGGATCCGCGGCAAAACCGGCTCGGCCTCGCCGATGACAAAAAGGTCAATGAAGGGGGCCAGCGGTTCCGGGTTCATGAAGGTGGCGACGCCACCGCCCATGACCAGAGGCTGACCAGGCTGCCGCATGGGGAAGGCGGCCCGCTGGCAGGCCAGGGGCTCAAGAGCGCCCGCCAGGAGCATGCGGACCAGGTTGAGGTAATCATGTTCGAAGCTTACCGAACAGAGCAGCAGGGGGAAATCCCGCAGCGGTCGTTTAGACTCAACGGACAGCGGGGGCTCATGGTCCTCGGGAAGAAAGACGCGCTCACAAACCAGGTCAGGCTGGCTGTTAACCAGGTCATAGACCAACTGGAAGCCCAGGTTGGACATGCCCAGCCGGTAATGGTTTGGAAAGAGCAGGGCCACGGGCAACCTGCCCTTCCATTTCTTCCGCCAGCCCCCGGTTTCAAGGGCAAGGTAGTCAGACAACTGAGAGGAATGTCGCGGGCGCATCACACCTTGTGGCAGCTAAAGGGGGGGGCAGGGCGCGACCGCCGTCGGCGCCTGGCTGCAGTTGCAAGCGGCTAGCACCCTGTAACAAGTCCAACCCCCCTCCATCCCCCCTTATCAGGGGGAAAGCCTTTAAGCCTCCCCTGACAAGGGGAGGCTTGGAGGGGTTAGATGCGAAAGAATATGTGTTCCATGGGACTAGCGGCTCAAATTCTGAAACAGTAGTTACAAGGCAGATACAAGTCAGGGAGTTAGCGCCACCCGATGTACCAACCGGCCCTCAACTCTCGTTCTTACGCAGGAAGGTGGGACGATCCAGGGTGTCCTCGTCCACGAAACTCTTGGAAAAAGGCCGCCGCGGCCGCGATCCCGGCTGAAAGGAAAGGCCGCGGCCCGACTCAGGTTCCCGCTCCGCAATACCGCTTTCCTGACCGGCCTCCGCTGTTTTCTGGACCAGGGGGGCCACCTTGTCGTGCATTTTCTCCAGCTCTTCGTTGCTGCGGATGCCAGTGGCAATGACCGTCACCCGCAGGGCATCGCCCAGGTTGTCGTCAAAGATCACCCCCAGGATGATGTTGGCGTCCTCGTGGACCTCCTCCTGGATGCGGGTGGTGACCTCGGTGACCTCGGCCATGGTCAGCGTGTCTTCCCTGGAGGAGATGTTCACCAGCACGCCCTTGGCGCCGTCGATAGAGATATCCTGGAGCAGGGGGCTGGCAATGGCCCGGTTCACGGCCTCGGCGGCCCGGTTTTCGCCAACCGCCTGGCCGGCGCCCATGAGGGCAGGGCCCATCTCGTTCATGATGGCCTTCAGATCGGCGAAGTCCGGGTTGATATAGCCGGGCAGGTTGATCATGTCGGTGATGCCTTTTACCGCCTGCACCAGGACCTCGTCGGCCATCCGCATGCCGTCGATAAAGCGGGCGCCCTTGCCTGACAATGAGATCAGTCGATCGTTGGGAATGGTGATAATGGTATCGACATGCTGCCTGAGCAGCTCCCAACCCCGGTCGGCGTTGCGGGCGCGCACCTTGCCCTCGAAGGAAAACGGCCGGGTGACCACGGCCACGGTGAGCGCCCCGCTCTCCTTGCATATCCTGGCCACCACCGGCGCGGCGCCGGTGCCGGTACCACCACCCAGGCCGGCGGTGACGAACACCATATCACTGTCCTTCACCAGGTTGCGAATCTCGTCGGCATTCTCCTCGGCCGATTCCCGGCCCACCTCCGGGTTGGCGCCGGCCCCCAGTCCCTTGGCCACGACCGTCCCGAACTGCAGCCGGGTGTCGGCCAGGGAGGTCTCCAGGGCCTGCAGGTCGGTGTTGCCGGAGATGAAATCAACCCCCGCCAGTTTCCCCCTGATCATGGTATTGACGGCATTGCCCCCGCCGCCGCCGACCCCGAACACCTTGATCCTGGCCCGTGATGCGTTCTCCACCATCTGGAACGTCATAACACCCCTCCCCTTCCCTTCACTTCAGACTGTGAGCCGCAACCGGCCGACCCAGCGTGTTCCCCTTGCCCATCCCCCGCCCGCACCAAACTCATGTCACCTTTTTGAACCAGTCCCGCATGCGACCCGCGATGCGGCCCAACATGCCTTCATCCTTGCCGCGAAACTGATGCTGCGGCTCATTTTTCATCCCGTAGACCACCAGCCCCACCCCGGTGGAACATTGCGGCGTGGTGATAAGGTCGGTGATGCCGCCAATCTGTTGCGGAAAGCCGATCCGCACCGGCAGGTCGAAAATCTGTTCAGCCAGTTCGGTCATATTGGCGAGCAGGGCCGTGCCACCGGTAATGACCATGCCGGCATTGATCAACGACTTGAAGTGGGAGTCGCCGAGTTCCTGGTTGATCAGAGTGAGCATCTCCTCCACCCGCGGCTCCAGGATCTCACCCATGACCTTGCGGCTCATCTTCCGCGCCTTTCTGCCACCGACGCTGGGCACCTCGATGGTCTGGTCCTTGTCGATCATGGAGACCAGGGCGCAGCCGAACTCCTCCTTGAGCCGCTCCGCCTCCTTGAGCGGCGTACGCAGGCCGATGGACAGGTCGTTGGTCAGGTTATGGCCGCCCAGACCCAGCACAAAGGTGTGCTTGATGGTGCCGTCGACAAAGATGGCCAGGTCGGAAGTGCCGCCGCCGATGTCCAACAGGCCGATACCCAGCTCCATCTCCTCGCGGGTCAGGACGGCGCAGGACGAGGCCAGCGGCTCCAGAACCACATCGGACACCTCAAGACCCGCCAGATTACAGCACTTGACAATGTTGCGCACCGGGGTCACGGCGCCGGTGACGATGTGGACATCGGCCTCCAGCCGCACCCCGGTCATGCCAAGCGGATACTGGATGCCCTCCTGCTCGTCAACGATGAACTCCTGCGGCAGGACGTGGATGATCTCCTGGTCCGGCGGGATGTTCACCGCCCGTGCGGCGTCTACCACCCGATCGATGTCGGCCTGGGTGATCTCCCGACAGCGGATGGGCACCTGCCCCCGACTGTTGAACCCCTTGATGTGACTGCCGGCTATCCCCACATAGACCGAGGAGATCTGACAGCCGGCCATCCGCTCCGCTTCGTCAATGGCCTTCTTGATCGACTGGACCGTGCTCTCGATATTGACCACCACACCCTTGCGGAGCCCGTTGGACGGCGAGAGGCCAATGCCGATAATATCGACTTCCGCGTTGGCATGGACCTCGCCTACCACCACACAGATCTTGGTGGTGCCGATATCCAGGCCGACGACCAAATCACCCCTGCTACTCTGCGCCATCACCCTCACCCTGGCCGGGCGAAACGGTTTTCTGCAATCCGCCTGTCCCCCAATTCCCGTCTGCCTTGCCCCCCGGCGGCAGCTAAAAATAATTCGCAACTGTCCAGCAACACCACATCTGCGTCGTCATCGGCCGGCTCATGTGCAATAGCACACTTCGCAGGCCTCTTCCTGACATCCGCGGCGCTGTTGAACAGTTACATGCTGTAATTTTCGTTCCATTCCGGCATCAAGCTGTAGTTACAATAATTCTTACAATTCCAACATGTTATTCGTAAAAATAAATATGCGGTATTTTAGCCGGAACTCGCCCTCTCCACCACTACTTTCTTCTCTAAATCATCCAATCTTATGGCATTGGTTTCCTGAAACTGTTTTTTCTTGTACAGCCAGCCCAGAACCTTTGCCACCCGGCCAAATTTCCCTTCCATGTCCCCCCGCCCAAAATGAATGGGAAAGGGCCGGTCGGCTAGGAACATGACCACATTGCCGGCCTGGTCCACATGCAGTTCCGAGATGTTCTGCAGGGGCAGGTTGCTATCCCCCCGGCCGGCCTTACGGAGCAGCCGCAGGACATCCGCTGGCGCCCCGGCCGGATCGGTCGTCTCCCATGCCTGCCGGGTCAGGCCGCTGATGACCGGAAAATCCAGATCATCGCCGGGCTCGGCGCTGGCGAAGAGGCCGCCACCTGCATCCACAAAGAAAAACCTGCCCTCCCCGACGAAGATGGCCACTGGCTTCCGTTCCTGGATGGCGATCAGCAAGCGATTGGGCCAGTCCCGCCGCACCTCGGCACTCTTGATCCAGGGGTGCGCCGCCAGCCGCTCCTCCACCCCCCGCCGCTTGAGCTTCAGGAGGTTGGAGTGGATATCAACGCCGCTCAATTCCAGGATGGTGCCCTTGCCGACCCGCTGGGAACCCTGGATATTGATCGCGGTGATCTGAAAAAAAACCGACCGGGTCAGGCCGTTATAGACCGCGAAACCAAGCGCCACGAAAACGCCGATGCCAAGGAAGCCGCCCGCGACCAGCAGCATGACCTTCCTCCTCAGATCCGCCGCACCGTCTCGCCTGGACGGATACGGCCGGTCGCGCCATTTTTTTTCGATACCCTGATCATGACGGCCCATCTGGCGGATCAACGCGGCCTGGTTGACTCATTACCCCCTGCCGGCCTTGCGCCATGGTCCTCCCCGGTTGTCAATGACGCTCCCCGCCCTCCGGTTGCCATATATCCACCTCCGGCTCCAACCTGATGCCGGCGCGCTTCCAGACCGTTTCCTGCACCAGATGCATGAGTTCGACAATGTCACGGGCCGTGGCGTTGCCGGCATTGACGATAAAATTGGCATGTTTGGGCGAGATGACCGCGCCGCCGACGCGAGCGCCCTTGAGGCCGGCCTCGTCAATCAGCCGGCCCGCCGCGGCCTCGGGCGGGTTCTTAAAAAAGGAGCCGGCGCTGGCCATGCCCTGCGGCTGACTCGCCTTCCGTTTAGCATTGAGGGCGCGGCAGCGGTCCGCCACCTCGTGTTGCACCCCCCTGGTAAACCGAAAAGTGCCGGCCAGCACCAGGACATCTTCCCGGTGGCGCCCCCCGCCCTTGCCGAGCCGCACCGGACCGGGCAGGTCCGGGTGGTCGATGGTCAAGCCCCGATAGCTGAAACGGCAATGCCGACGTTCGGCGACATGATAGGCGCCTTGACCGTCCATAAGGCCAATGGCCAGGATGTGGTCACCGATCGCCCCACCGAAGGCCCCGGCATTCATGACGATAGTGCCGCCCACGCTGCCCGGGATGCCGGCCGCGAACTCCAGCCCGCTCAGGCCCTGCGCCATGGTCCATTTGACCAGCCTGGCCAGGCCGCAGCCCGCCTCCACCTCCACTATGACGCCATCGGCATCCTCTGCCACCTGCCGGATGGCGGCCAAGCCCTGCCCCATGACGATGACCACGCCGGGGAAACCATCGTCAGGCACCAGAATATTGCTGCCCCGGCCCATGATCCGCCAGGGGATGGCGTGCTGCCGTAACCCCTTGATGAGCAGGGCAAGTTCCGGAATCCGGCTGGGCATGATAACGGCCTGGGCCGGACCGCCCACCTTGAGGGTGGTGAAATGGGCCAACTGGCAATGCCAGAGGACCTCCCCCTTCCAGAACCCTTGCAGGGTGGCGGCAAAAGGCGGCAGAGCGGCTAGCGGCGCCCCGCTGGACCCGGCCCGTGCCTCTTGGGTCAGCACGCCGCCCATCATGTGCCCTCCCTCAGACAGCGCAGCAGCTCCTCGCCGGCCCGCGGAATGTTGCCGGCCCCCAGGGTGATAACCACATCACCCGCCAGCAGTTCAGGCTGCACCTGGGCGACCAGGTTCTCCAGGGTCGCGACAAATTGGACCTGCTTCTGGCCGTACTGCTTCAACCCCTCGGCCAGCCAGGCACCGGACACCCCTTCCAGGGGCACCTCGCCGGCCGCATAGATCTCGGTGACATAGAGCAGATCCGCATCGTGAAAGGCGGTGCAGAATTCCTTGAACAGGGCCTGGGTACGGCTATAACGATGCGGCTGGAAGAGCACCACCAGTCGCCGGCTGGGACAGGCCTCGCGCAGGGCGGCCAGGGTCGCCTTAACCTCGGTGGGGTGATGGCCGTAATCATCCACCACCAGGATACCGCGCGTCTCGCCCTTGATCTGCAGCCGACGCTGCACCCCCGAACAACTGCCCAGGGCCGCGGCAATCACCGCAAAGGGGATCTCCAGCTCCAGGCCCACGGCCACGGCGGCCAAGGCGTTCAAAGCCGTATGGCGACCCGGCACCGGCATGGTCACCGCGCCGAGCACCGCGCCGCCGGTCAGCACCTCAAAGCGGGTTTGGAAACCATCGATGCGGACGTCCCGGGCCTGCACGTCGGCCTGGGAGGACAGGCCATAGGTAATGACCCGCTTGCGGATGGCTGGCAGCAGGTCGGCGATGTGCGGGTCGTCGAGACAGAGAATAACGGCGCCGAAAAAGGGGATCTTTTCCATGAAGGCCAGATAGGCCTCCTTGATGGCCTCGAGGTCGGCGTAGTAGTCCAGGTGCTCACGATCGATGTTGGTGACCACCTCCAGCGCCGGCGAAAGTTGCAAGAAGGAGCCATCGGATTCGTCGGCCTCGGCCACCAAAAAGTCCCCGGCCCCCAGCTTGGCGTTGCTGCCCAGACTGTTGACCTTGCCGCCGATCACCACGGTGGGATCGAGGCCCGCCTGGGCCAGGACCCAGCCCACCAGGGTGGTGGTCGAGGTCTTGCCATGGCTGCCGGCAATGGCGATGCCGAATTTCTTGAGCCGCATGAGCTCGGCGAGCATGGCCGCCCGGGGGATCACCGGGATATGGAGTTCATGGGCCGCCAGCACCTCGGGATTGTTACCCCGCACGGCGCTCGACACCACCACCACATCGGCCCCCTGCACCCAGGCGGGGGCATGGCCCAGGTGGATCTCACCGCCCAGGGCCGCGAGCCGCTGGGTGAGGTCGGTTTCGTTGAGGTCTGAACCGGACACCCGGTAGCCGAGGTTAATGAGCACCTCGGCAATGCCACTCATGCCGATGCCGCCGATCCCAACGAAATGTATCTTTTTACCCTTCTTATACATGCCTGCCAACACCCTGTTAAAATCTGCTCGCCTATAAAATTATTACCGCCTGGCCGCCCCGCGCCCTGCCTTGGGCACTTCCATGTACCGCGACGTCGCCCATTTCGCTAGTACCCTGCAACATTCAAGTCCAACCCCCCTCCATCCCCCCTTATCAGGGGGGAAGCCTTTAAACCTCCCCTGATAAGGGGAGGTTTGGAGGGGTTGGATGCGAAAAAATATGTGTTCCATGGTACTAAGACACATTATACCACTGACGGCAAATTCATCCCCAGCAACGCGAGGCATTCGCGCACAATATTTTCCGTGGCCAGCGGCTGAGCCACGCGGCCCATGCTTTCGCCCATGCGTTGCCGCAAATCCCCATCGGCCAGCAGGTTGATGAGCTCCCTGGCCAGTTTCTCCTCGGTCAGATCGGCTTCCAGACACATCCTGGCCGCGCCGGCCGCTACCAGGAAACAGCCATTTTTCTCCTGATGCCCATCCGCCGCAAAGGGGTACGGGATGAGGAGAGCAGGCTTTTTCAGCACCGCCAACTCGGCCAGGGTGGTGGCGCCAGCCCGCGAGACGATGAGATCGGCCGCCCCGTAGACCAAGGCCATATCGTCAAAAAAGGCCGCCACCCGGGCCTGGATGCCGACCCTGGCATAGGCGGCCCGCACCATCTCCTCATCAGCCCGTCCCGTCTGATGAATGACGGCTATAGACGCGGGCAGCTCCCGCCGGCTCCGGCTCAGGGCGCCGACCACCAGGGTGTTGACCCGATGGGCGCCCTGGCTGCCACCCAGGATCAGCAGGGTCGGACCCGTCGCCCGTTGCCCGGCCTCCGCCGGCCGGGCCAGCAGTTCACGACGCACCGGGTTGCCGGTGAGCACGGTCTTACGGGCCGGGAAAAAGGCCTCGCTGCCGGGAATGGAGATAAACACCCGGTCAACCAACCGGCCCAGCCAGCGGTTGGCCAAGCCGGCCACCGAGTTCTGCTCATGAATACAGGTCGGGATGCCCAGCAGCCTGGCGGCCAGCAGTACCGGCCCGGTCACGTAGCCGCCCACCCCGAAAACCAGCGCCGGCCGAAAGCGCCGGAGCAGCAGCAGGGCCTGCACCAGGCCCATGGGCAACTCGACCATGGCCCGCATTCTGGCCAGGCTCCCTTTGCCCTTCAAGCCCTGACAGCGGATGGTGGCGGCGCGGAACCGGTGGCGCTCCAAGGCCCGGGCATCCATTTGCCGGCCGGCGCCCACAAAAAGCACCTCGCCTCCGGGAAACTGGTCCCGCAGGGCCTCGGCCACGGCGATACCCGGAAAAAGGTGCCCGCCGGTGCCGCCGCCGGTGATGACGATCCGCATCCCCTGCTCTCGCTGCTTCCCTGTCACGTGTTGTCAAAAACTCCTCGGCTAGCTCATCCTGCCCCGGTCCTGAAAGATCTCGTCCTGAATCTTCTTCATGGTGACCTGAAAACACTGCGGGCAGTATCCGTGGGAAATCGTTTTATTCTGTGAAATAAACTGTTTCACCCACCCGTTGGCGCCCTTGGTCCGATGACAGACACAACAAATCGTCCTCATCCTCATTTTTCCTTCCCCCCACTTCGTTCGTTTTACCTTCTGTGCTTTTGCAGGCAGCCAGCGGACCGGCCGTCTGTTCCCTTTGCAAATTTTTCCAGGTTCATCACTCCATCATTTTGATGCTCGCGCCATGCCTGCTTCCTCCATTATTTTTCCCGCCTCCCCATGGCCCGGACCGCCTCCTGAAATCTTTCCCCCCGTTGCGCGTAACTTGCAAACATGTCGAAACTGGCGCAGGCCGGCGACAGCAAAACAGCGTCGCCCGGACTGGCGAGGTGCGCGGCCATGGCCACCGCCTCGGCCAGATCGCCCGCCATCTCCACCTGGATGCGGTTGCCAAAGGCGGCGGCGATCTTTTCGCGCGCCTCGCCAAGCAGCACCAGGCCCTTGATTTTTTTCCCCGCCTGTTCGGCCAGCAGGGTATAGGCGCCGCCCTTGTCCCGCCCCCCGGCGATGAGCACCACCGGCCGGGTCATGGCCGTGAGGGCCGCCAGCACGGCGCCCACGTTGGTGCCCTTGGAATCGTCGAAATAGGCAACGCCGTCAATCTCCGCCACCAGGGCAAGCCGGTGCGGCAGGGCGGTGAAACCGGCCAGGCCCTGGCGCACCGCGGCCTCCGGGCAAGCCAGCAGCCGCGCGGCCAGAATAGCCGCCATGGCATTGTGCAGATTGGGTTCCTCGGCCAGGCCGGTGGCCGCCAGGTCGTATGCTTCCTGATGATCTCCGGCGCCCATGCCCCTGACCACGACCGTCTTGCCCTGAAGATGCGCCCCGGTCCCGGATCCCGGCGCCCGGCCGCACGTGCAGCACCGGCCCGGCGTGGGGTGAGCGGCGGCCAGGCGCGCCACCTCGTTGTCGTCCAGGTTGATAACGGCCACGTCCCCGGGCCCCTGATGCCTGAAAATGGACCACTTGGAGGCGGCGTACGCCTCGTAGGAGGCATAGCGCTCCAGATGGTCGGGCGTGATGTTCAAAAGCACCGCCACGCGGGGCCGAAAGGCGCCGGCCGTATCGAGCTGGAAACT
>Ga0100388_10003498_pt1 | contig 13336 bp, 9 predicted proteins | sample CryGeymeta201512_FD_81536 | JGI IMG/M metagenome (GOLD analysis project Ga0100388, IMG submission 81536) | Groundwater microbial communities from Crystal Geyser aquifers in Utah, USA - Crystal Geyser metaG 2015-12 | ecosystem: Environmental > Aquatic > Deep subsurface > Groundwater | place: USA... | reverse complement strand
CAAGAAATCCATGATGCAAACATTCCAACTGCGCCAATATACGGAACTCCAATACAAAAAAAAAACTGAACAAAAACTATTTATTCTAGATACTGTGGAGAAAGTATTGCAATTATATGAGACTTTATACATTCAGACATGCTTGTTGAAATTGAAAAACAAAGAGCAAAAATCTTACAAGAAATTGAAGAAAAAGGTATACATCACTGACATGCACACCTTGGAAATTTTGTTGTAGAGTTTATCAACAAAGACTACTATCAAGAACAGATTAAAAAAAATATGACAATCAATACGATAGAATATAACGCCAAATACTTTGTAGATGCAAAAACAGCAAGTAAAAATTTGGCTGACTATAAAATCATAGTCAGAATTATAGACATGGATGCTGCAAGGAAAGTAATCTAATTTCCCATCCAATAAAAAAGCATCATATTTTTACATTTGGAACGAGATATTAGGTAATTTCAAATTTAACAATAATAATAGATTTTAAGCAAAGTATTAAACGCAAAAACACAACCCAACCTTGCACAACATACATTGTGCAAGGTAAAATATATGTGTTTTAATGAGGGAATTATCTAAGACGTATTCTTATCAATATATATCTTAGCCCACCTTATATTTCCTCAATCTCTTTTCTCAGATATAAAATCAAATCAAAGCTTCCTTTTTGCGTCTCGAAAGGTTTCTTTAGCTGATTGATAACTTTGATTTGAGTGTGAAATATATTTATATGTATTGTCTTGAAGTTCTCGTGAGTAATTACTAAAAGCTCAATCTCTATGTATTTTCAATAAATGTGTACACTTCTTTGACAAGATACTCACTATTTTATGTTTGTTTTTATTATATACACGATATGGAAACTTATCATACAGCCATTTTAGATTTAGCTTCAAATAACGCAATAATGACTTTCATAATTCTACTAAGAATTTCCAAAAGTAAATAATTACAAGAGATAAAATTGTTGAAGAGATACCTATAATAATACCTCGAAGTATTTCTTGGTCATTCATAGTAAGAAAAGCATACATTATAAAAGAATATTTTACCTAACTCAAGTACTCTCAATATTTCAGATAAAACCTCAAGGTTTCATTTGTGAATATTTTTGTTTTTTTAAAAATCATCATCCTTGTAGATTAAAAATTATACCTTCAAGTTGGCTCTTATCATAATTAGGAAAGTTTTCTTGTATTGTTTTAAATGGAACAACTCAACCCTTCTCTATGACAAAATCTAAAACATTTTGATGACTAGATACTAGTTTGTTTCAATGCCTATATTCGTTTTTTACATTATTTATATCACGTCATGCTTGATTTATTTTTCAATAGTTTTTTTCATTTCAAATGGATAGTTTTATCTTTTTTGATAATGTATTATAACGTATTGTTTGTACAATTGCTATAACGATTAAAATAATATTAGTAATTGTTGATCAAATCTCATAGGCAGTCATTAACTAATAGTATAAAATATAAAAGAGGCAGATGTTTAGTTACTAGTCAGAAATATTCTTTAACAAACTCAAAAGTTCGATATTTATATAAAAGCTTTCTCTTCAAATTTTTTGCTTGCGTAAAATTCATACACGAACCAACTCATCAAGATATTTAGTAGCAGTTCTTTTAGAACATCAAATATCGTGAGACAAATATTGTATTTTTGTATAAGGGAACTTAAAAACATTATTTATAAGTCAGTGACTATAAATTTTTGAAGATTGTGTTTTAATTGTAATTTTATGAGAATTCATCATTATTTTTATTTTTTTGATAATATGCAGAGTATGTGTAGCTGATTCTTCTATCATCGTAATCATCCACAGAATTCGATCTTCTCGAGATCAGTTATCGCGGACCGATTGCAACTGTTTATAATACTCACTTTTATGTTTATTAATTGATCTACTATGATACAGAATTGGCGTATCTAATAATCAACTTTTAACTAAGTACAATACATTCACTATACGTCATACTCTACCATTTCAGTCATAAAATGGATGAATACTTTCAAATTGATGATGAATTATTGACATAATGATCAATGGATCGATACCAGTGTTATTGCTATTTATAAATCTTTCCAAATCTTCTAACAAATCCATAATATCAGAATATTTTTGTGGTGGAGTATATACAACTTCATTTGTAGTTTCATTTAAAATAACAGTTCAACGATCTTTCCTAATACCAATATTATTACCTTCTATAATTGACTGAATCTTGATAATGTCATCAATAAGAATAAGTTCATTTTTTTTGATCAAAGAATATCAAAATAATGATGCTTCAGCATATTTATGAACCTCTTTTACTGATTGATTAGAAAAATTTTTTCCCTTTATATTTGCTTTATACAAATCATCTTGTGTAGTAATAATACTCTCAATAGCAGAACTTTCCTTTGCTTCTTGCAGAGAAAGTGTTGTTATAAGAATATTTTGATCTGGCATACTTTCAGAAAGACCTTTGAGTTCTCACAATAAACGATGTACTTCAGAAAGTTTTTTATAAATCGCAACTGTTTCTAATGTATAATTTGAAAGTATAGTTTGTATGTTTTCCATAAATATAGTGTCATAAAAAATCAATTTCTTTACACTATTTTATAGATAGTGTCACAAAATGCAATTTCTTTACACTATTAAATAAACAGTGTCACAAAACTTAATTCCTTTACACTATCAAATACAGAACGTATCAGGTTTTATTGGTTTTTCACAAAAAATTCACAAAATAGAAATATACAAAAAAGCAACACTACACATTGTAATAGCACTATTCTCAAGATACACTCCTCTTTCTAACAAATACGCATCATCTACATATTAAAGTTTTTGTTTTTATTTTATATAACATCTATCAAAAATCCAAACTCACAACTTCACTATTTCAGATATACGACGTACTAGTTTGATCAGAACAAAAATATAAGTCAGTCAGTAGATTTTGTTGTGGAGGGGTAGTTAATATTTAAAGACAACATCTACATGATACTTGTGATTAAGTTCTATGAAATGTAATATTTTTCTATATTCGGATTGAGAACAGGGATTGTTTGATATATCAAGCATCTTTAAACCATTAAAAAGAGTTTTATTGAAGTCTTCTTTAGGTAAAAGAGACTCTGCTTCAAAAAACAAATTATCTGATATATCAAGATCACTAATAAACTTCCAATTCCAAAATCCAAGTGGTAGTCTTGATAATAAATTTCAAGAAAGATTTATTTCCTTCCTAACAATATCATCATCTTCATAAACGAATTCAGGAAGATATACCAAAACGTTATTTGAAAGATTAAGCTCTCTTAATTTCCCAATATTGAAAAGAGATACGGGGATTGTCTCAATTTTATTACTTGATAGATTTAGATATTCTAGTTCTTCCATTGATCAAATATCTGAAGGTAAAACTTTCATAGTATTGAAAGATAAGTTCAAATCCTCTAGTTTCTTTTGTTCAAGCAAAAAAGATGGAAATTCTTCAATTTGATTATTTGAAGCATCAAAGAGAATAATATGATTGAACAATCATGAAGGAACTTTTATAGAAGAAATATTATTATAAGATATATCTAACCCTGATAAATTAGATAACTTTGATAGCTTAGTAGGAAAGTCAGACAATCAACATCATGAGACACCTAGCTGTTGCAAACTATCCAGAGATAGAATTACATCAGGAAAATATCAAAAATTATTATTTGAGACATTGAGATTAATTAGCTTAGATAACAATGAAAATGAAGATGGAAGCGATATTAAATTATTATTTGAAATTAGCAATGCCGATAACTCTTTTAATTTACCAATTCCTGATGGTATAATAGCAATCTTATTGTAAGATAAATCAATTCCAGAAATCTTTTTAAGTAAAAAAAGAGAATTGGGCAATACAGAAATATTGTTTTTTTGAAGTTCTATATCTTCTAAATCTTTTAGTTCTCATATCCGATCTGGAATTTCATTAATTTTGTTATTTGCTATATGCAAAGTAGTAAGGTTTGTATAGTTACGTATAGCATCAGGCACTTGAAAAAACAGATTATCACTCAAGTAACATTCTTTTACATTTTTAAAGTTTCAAAACCAATCTGGAAGAGAAGAGAATGCATTACCCTCAAGATCTATTTCATCAATTTTTGAAGAATATTGAAGTATATCCGGAAGAGAATCTAAATAAGTATACTTTATTTCTATTCCTTCTAAATTAGGTAATTTTCACTTAATTTCAAAGTGTAACAACGGACAATTTGAAATACTAATATATGACAAATTAGAATACCCAGAACCTAGAATTACAGACTCTAAAGCAGAATAAGAAATATCTTCACTAGTACTATTTGATATGATTACATTGTTTAAATTTATCATACCATTTGGCAGAGAAAGTGATTTTCAAGGAAAGTATGAGAATCCTATAAGTTCAATGGTTTCTAACAGATTATTATCTTTTATATATAATCACAATTGTTCACTAAATAGTTCTGAATCCTCCAACGTCCACTGACTATTGGATTCAAAAAATATCGCAAATGTTTCTAAGTTAAATAATATATTTAATTTAGAATCCATACTATATATACCATTACCAAGTTTATATTCTTGGTGTGCTTCGTAAATCATTTTCTTCATAATCTCACGTTTCTTTTCTATTTCTTCGTTCTGTTTCTCAACATCTTCTTTTGTCATTTGTAATACAAAACTTGCACTATCAGAGCTAGTTGTATATCTATGATTTTTAGCGTAGCTATAAACAATATGCTTCCGTATTTGACTTGATGCATCGTTACTATCAAGTCTATCATGATCATACTCAGTATATGCCCAATTGTATAGAGATACTTTATCCACGTCAGTATAAAATTCTTTTTTATGTTTTTGGGCAAAAACAAAAGACGCTACCTGATTCAAAAATTCTAGATATCATAAATCAGTCATTCGCTTTTCTTTTTTGATCTCTGCAATCGTTTTTTCTATACTCAACAACTCATCATTTGTTAATGAAACAAAAACACGATCTCGTATATTTTGACAAGATTCATTAGTATTATAAGACATACTCTTGAGTGGATCCATTGTTGCATCAACCAATTCGGAAGCAAAGAAAGGATGATTACTACAAATAGTAAGAATATCATTTGTCTCTAAGGATATTGAATCTTGTCAGACCCGGTGATAGTTTTGTATAGATTGTGTAGGAGAAAGCTTGATTTGCGTACTGTCTCGTTTTTCTAACATTCCAAATAACAAATTTATATATTCCCTTCATTTAGACGTTGCAAATCAGTTTTCTATAGTTGAGATAAAGTTTTTATTTCAATTCGCAAATGGATTTAATGGATTTTCTTTCGTTTTCCTGAGAGCCTGCAAAAGACGCTTTTTAAGTTTCAGTTCATCTATTGTTGAAGCATGAAATGACTTATAAACTCTTTGTTCAATATCTTGATATGTTTCATATTCTTCATATTCCTCCCAAATATCATCTTCTCATCATTGAGAACCATCCCAAGGAGTCAATGGTGGTACGTATTTATCAATCGGAAGAACGAGAGAATCTAATCATGTTGCGATAAGACTATCATTATACTCACTTAACAATAATGGTTCAGTTTTTGCATGGGTAAAAAACTCTCCATGATAGTATCAGTTTGATATAGCATCTCATACAAATCATAATAAAATATCAGATTGATACGCTTGTCGATCTTTAAAGTATTCTACTTTATACGTTTCATCTACTTTCATATCAGCTATTCGATGTGCTCTTAGCTTTTGATAGGATGGTCTATGAACGACGAGGTAGTTTTGATATTTTTCATTAAGTCCCAATATTTGTTTTTGCTTTGCGTCTAGTATCTCTACATATTCTTCATACAATAATGAATTCATACGATCTGAGCTAATTGTTTCTTGTGTTAGTGGATTTCAGTCATTGTCACAAACAATGGCATAATAATCTTTATTGTAATACTCGAGCGAATTATCGTTACTATTTTTACCTTCAAAGTGGTCACTATAGTTTTGTTGCAAAGGCGTAAGTTCAGATATTTTATGTATTGAAGCATTTTCAGCACTATGGCTTAGTTCAGCAAACAAATCATGAAGTTCCCATACATTTTTTTTGGATGGATATAGGATTATTGTATTTGATGCTGGTTTATACTGAGACCTTTCTCATTGTACAGGATCACGCATGGTTTGTATCGATGGACGTCAATATCTTTTCCATAAATCTACTAATATTTTACTTTGCTCAAGATTTCACTCAGTTAAAAATTCAAAAAAGTTTCTTACACTTTGTTCGTCAGATCACGCATCAAGGGATTGTGAAATTGGTGAAAACGTACCCATAGAGGTAGAAATCGTCTTAGGCTCCTTTTGCACTAACGTGCGAGGCTCATGTGGTACAGAAAAATTATAATCAACAGACACAGCAATCATATACTCTCATTGTATATTAGCAACATCAAAATCGGATTCTGCACTTGCAATCATGTCAGTTTCTTTTTGTTTACATAGATCTTGATATTGAGTTTTGATTGATTTGTAAGAATCAAGATATTGTTTAAATCACGTCACGTGATACGCTGATGTGAATGTACTATCATTTGCTATTATTCACAGTATATGTTGGTTTTGTTGTGTTTGTCGTAATGAGATATGTACAAGAGATGTTCTTGATGACTGGTGTGAATTCCAATGTTGCACTTGTTGTTGATAACTTGGCATCAAAATATACGTCCCCAAGGTATCGAGTCACAAACGGTTTTTAGATTGATTATCTAATAATTCTCACCCTACAATAGCTTGTTGCTTTGTTAGTTTATCTCATGCTATAACATATCTATTAGAGACTTTTTGGTATGTATACTTCGCTGAATTTCAATTATTGAGCGAATCAGCAACTATTGCTAATCACAAAAGAAGAGTTTCATCTTTTGTATCTGGAACTAGCAATGTTTTGGTCTGTCTATCATATGACAAAACACTTCATTTTTGTATCTGTGGAGCATCATGTGTAGCTCGAAGGTGTTTGTATGCGTATTCTCATATACTATTATTTTTGAATTCGAAGATTTTGTCCAATACTTTTTTGTTTTGATATATACGATTATCTTCTTTTTTGTTTGCTCTGGACTCAGGGGTACTGACTAACGATGGATGTAATGAGGACACATCTGCTCTTCTTTGAAGTTGCTTTTGTAAAAGGTCTTTTTGAGACAAAAGATATTCTACTATTTCTTGTCTTTTTTGGTCTGATACTTTGGATATATAATTTGCAAAAGCAATATCATCCTCAACAGAAACAATTTCTTTATCTACATTACTACTATTTTGGGATTTTCATAACCAAAAATCAATTCTCTGAATCCAACGTTCCAATTCTACATCATCATATGCTGACTCCACTACTCTACTTCATTCTAGTTGAGGGTAAAATTTATAAGGTTCATAAACAACAGAATCTATTTGTTCTAGTACTTTTTCTTGTTCTTTTGAAAACATTTTTTTACTTTCAAAAACAGAAAAAATATTTTTAAGTCTTGAAGAAATACTTTTGTGCTTATGCTTGTGAGACAATGCAGATGTTTTTTGATTTTCAGAAAAAACCTGTGCTTCACTTGGGGTGAAAACTCACATAGCAAGTAATCAAAAAAGAACAACACTTATCAGTTTTGTAGGAAGTTTTGACTCTCTTGTTGATAGTATTTCTGTTGCTTCTGACTTTTCTGTTGCTTCTAGCATTTCTTTTATATCTGTTGTTTCTGACAATTCTTCTGAGTTTGGTCAAAATGTATGGTATACTGTTGTCATAATCTATAATTGTAATAGTAGGAAAAATGAAGATTGTAAAACACAATCTGATGCATTACTATAACTATTAAAAACAATAAAGTCAACAATAAATATAATATTTCCACTAGAAGTTTTAATTTTCTACTCAATATACTATTGTATAAAAGAGAAAGCCGTTGCTAATAATTCTGCTTTTTCTCGAGCATCTTTGTGGGTATCACTTGGAATTGGTATAGTCAAAATGATCATGTGGTCATCAGTAAACACCAAAACTAAAGAGTCAACATCAGTAGATTTACTTCAATAACTAGGAATTATAGAAGATCAGTAGATAATTTTTATAGAATCTTTTATTGTTTCTTTACAGTAGCTTTGATCTAAAAATGTGAGTCATGGAATTGTACTAGCACATCATTGTTCGCGAATTGACATGAGAAACTCTTGTGATCGAGATAATGTACCTAAATATGGGATAGTAAACTGCTCATCTGTTCTTTCAATAGAGATATTTGTATACGGAAAAGCGAAAAGCACTCAGGATATTCAGTCCACAGTAAATCATTGAGTAAATTTACGATCAGCAAAATAGAAAAACAAAGGTTCGCTATATTCCATTTCATTTCGTTGCACTCAATCATATGTATTCCATCATGATCAGAGAATCATATTTTTTAGATACATCAGTTCTTCATCATTTGCCTCAGGCTTTAGAGTGACGTATCCATTGAAATCAAATGTTGTAGGCCTTCAAAATGTTTGTTGACGAAACTGACTTAATGCATCATTCAAAATATCTGTATTAGTTCTTTCTTGTTCTCACAACAAAAATAGATCGTCTTTTGTTATATCTTTTTGTACAGTCTCTGTTGCTACTGTTGTAGATCAAGAAAACGATGGAGAATTTTCTATGATATTAGTGTCTGTTATTGGAGAAGTTTTTTGATTACATCCAACAAGGAAAAAAGCTATTCACAAAAGGAGAAGAGAAGTATTGAGTTTCATTAGACAAAAGAAATATGTAAAAACAACTTTGAATTTTATACCAGAAAGTCTGGAACAAACAAGGTTAACTTTCACTTACATTACGTTTCAAAACTGCAAACTTACAACTTCACTATTTCAGATATGTGGCTTTCAATCTAGAGCTCCAAGATATTCTAAACAATAGTTTTCATGACCAAAACACACAACTTTTTTTCATTCATCTTTGTATGTCTTATCCAAAGAAGATGCTTGCACTAGCAATTTTTTGAGTTGATGTATATCCAACTGCTTTGATGTAGAGATTGAAGCAAAATACTTTTGCACTTCCTCTGCATGAGCATAAAATTTGACCCAAAAGATCATCTATCATCAGCAAGAATTACAGATCTTGCCTTGTCATACAACGCAAGAAAATCATCATCCAAAGCATCTCTATTGATTGTTCACACAACTGGACTATTCGTTGGATTGAACACAGAATACAAAATAACAGAGTCGAAATTTAGTCACAACTTTTTGTGGATAATTGTCTCCGCAACCGCAAATCATAGAGATTCTCATACATTTTTATAGATATTCGCAGTTTGTACAGCCCTGACTTCGTTGCTACTCACAAAAACAAACTCTGTTTGTTTATCCTCAGATGTAAGTCAAGCTTGTAGAGAATCTCTGTGTGTATCAAAAAAAGATTTAGCCTGACTAGATGCACGTTCAATTCATGTAGGTGTCAGATCAGTATCAGGCTGTTGTCTACTAGCGAATCATGCTTGTGGAGCATCTCCACTCAAGATATTTTTGTAATGTTGATACGATGCATCAGCATGACGTACAAAAAACACAGACGCATCTACTGCACATCACCTACGCACAGTCAAACCAATCGTCGATCATAATTCGCTAGCAGTCTGATTCGTATTTTTTGCTAAAAGTGAGAGCAACTGTCTCATATGTGTTCTGTGTTCTATACTCATAATCTATAAACAAAAAGCTAAAAAACTTACAGCTTAACTAACAAAACCTACTTCACACGTACAACTCAGGAATGAGCATATACTTCTACAACGTCTCCAGTTTTCAAGACTTTGCTTGCTATCTTGGTTCAAACAACACATGGAATTCACAACTCACGTGCAATGATAGCCGCATGAGAACAAACTCATCATTCGTCTGTTATGATAGCGGATGCTTTTTGGGCAAGTTGTACCATCATTGGAGACGTCATAGTTGTGACCAAAACATCTCACTGCTCAAACGAATCACAATCTTTTTGGAATTGGAACACATCGTCGATTGTTACTATTTTTACTTTTCAAGATGCGTATCCTGGTTGCGCACATCCACCAACAATATCTCAATCCAACACCGGTGGTGTATAACGATTCTCAAAAAATTCTTTTGCTTGTTCTCAATACATATATTCAAAGCTTTTATTATTAGTCTGGGGTTCGTACGACACAACGCTATAGTTTCTCTCTTGTATCTGCTTAACAGACAAGGTCTTTCATGTAGACAAAAACTCATTAATATCAGTAAGATTATATGATGTCATCAGTGTCGTCACATCACATCAAACCATATCAGCAATACAACCAAAAAACTCCAAACACAACGTCTCCATACCCGACCAACAATGCTTCAACTCTAGTCTCGTATATGTCAAAAACTGAATAAACTGTGCTATAGCAACTATCTCCTCAGAACATGTTTCAAAAAATCATAGCTGAAAGGATTCAAGTTCTTTTTTATGATGACGTACAGCATCACATTCACGTTCAAGTTGGACAGCGTCTGTCATTGTGAACTTATGTTGCAAATATGTGTACATTGCATCGCGAGATCGCACATTGACAAAATTGGCAGGATATTTAGCAATGTACTCGTCCATAGCAGTCTGGCTTAGGCTTTTTTGTCACATTTTGATAGTTTTTTGGACAAGTGCTAGTCGATCAAACTGATCTTGTTGCGTCATATCAATCACGATTGGTGTGACAATACGACTCAATATGTCTTGAGTATTTTTGCTATTATTTGGGTTAATATAGTTTTGTAGTACTTTTTCTAGATACTCAGTCTGATGTGGGTCTGATGCTCTATACAATGTCTGAACACGAACCAACAACTCAGCATAACGAACAAACATCGTACGTATTGTTGTTTGGTCAGTAGTCGCAAGTTGTAATCAAACTACAGAATCAACGAAATCATGACATTCAGCAATTGTATCCAAAATCATATCACGAACCTTTTGTCTTGTTTGCGGATCTTGATATAATTCAGATTTTTGAGCTACATAATCTCCAAAATAAATATACGAAAATCAATCTTTATGTTGTCTCAACACTGTATCAATTCACTCAGTCAGACAAATATTTTGGTCAACAAAATATGGTTGTGTTTGGTCAAAATTTAGAATCATAGCTTCAGCTATCATTGCGGACTGTTTTTGTCCTCGCATAAACGAATACGACAACTCAATCTTGGGTGACGCAGTTACTGGTCTTGCTTGCAAAATATACAACTGACCATCAGCAATCGTTCGCTCTACATCTACTGCAAAACCATAAGATTTTTCGATATTTTTTCATATATCATACAATTGTAACAAAAATTCATCTGACACTTTTTGTATGTTTTGTTTGTGTTGTGGGACGTGGATAGATTGTGTTCATACGGTATGCCTTTTGTGTTGTAGCATAGTATATTGTGGGTGTATATTTTTATTGATACGTGGTTTGTTGTTAACTTTTGAAGTTGAAGCAATAAGATACGAATCTGGTGTAATTATTCATCAAACAAGCGCCTCCCCTAGTCACAAACATCATTCTATACGAACGGTATCAGATGTAGAAAGAGGATCTTGCGTAAACATAACTCACGAAACATCACTATCAATCATACGCTGAACAACTATTGCAATACCAATAGCGTCAGTATCAATCTTTTTTTGTTTGCAATAAGAAACAATGCGATCGCTCTGGAGAGAAGTATAACAATCATATATAGCCTTCAAGAGTCAGTCTTTTGCTACAAAAAGATACGTATCAAACTGTCACGCAAAACTATCATCAACTCCATCTTCACACGTTGCACTTGATCTGACTGCAACATATTCTGATCACAACTTTTGGTATGCTTTGTATATCTCATCTATCATATTTTGATCAAAAAAACTATCAACATCCATAGCAAAACGCGTTGATGCACCTATCACAAAAAATTCTGGAACAGCACATCATAAAGCATGCAATTGAGACAAAGATGCTCATTTTCATCATACAAGCTGTGGATTAGTAGATTCTGAGTCTTGTGCTCGGATTATATCTAGCGTAGAAGTATCTGGTCAAAATACCTTTGTAGAAGATGACGTAGAATATGACATAGATTTTTGGTCAAATAAAAGTATATGTACCATATATAAGGACACATCGACAAAAAAAAGAAATATAAAAAAATAATTTGACTAAAACATATGTATTAACTACAATATAATATGTCGACTACTTTCGACGAACTTTAACAAAAAAACATATATGAACAACAAAAACATACAAGATATACAAAAATTTCTCACAACTATCTGACTAAAACACAAAGAAAGTCAGGTGTATATTATTACCTATCAATACTGACAGTTAAGCGCATGAGCTATTGCAAAACATACGGGGATTGCAAGGAGTTCGGTGTATGATATAGCATCAACATTGATCAAAAAATGATTTTTGAAAACAACTATCAAACGATCATCACATCAAAAAAACGAAAAAAGTAATACAAAAAACTTTGTTGCTATCGATCCACACGATATATATACAAAATTGCACGAAAAAAAGAACATACTTGAAAACCAAGCAGAAACATGCTTTTCTCTTTTACCAAGTTTTGAGAAGATTCGTTCTTTTACATGAGATATTCCAAATATCCAATATCATGAATGAAAAGAGTCTTTGACGTACTTTTTCAAAAAAATAGCTGAAGCTGACTATTCATATTCGATTTTTAGCGTTGATGATTTGATCAAACATATTTTTTTTGATCTAGATGAACTATATTCTCATCTCTCACATATACATGTTTCATGAGCAAAACGTATTGTTATTGATACTCCCCTCTCCAGAAAGTACGTCTCTATGCAAAAAAACAAAAACATTCAACGAAAATTCTTGCCACAATGATATGATTTACAAGCAGAAATTACACTCTATAACGACACACTTTTACAGATATCTTTATGAGAACAACCAAGCATTCTTCAGATACAACACAAAACATTTTATACAGCACAAAAGACGATTTTTGACTATATGCGACAGACAATAACAAATAGCTAACTATACTTACTATTATTTGCGTTGGGTAACAAAATGTTATATAATACTATACGAACTCTTACTTTATATATAGTCTCATAAAAAATATATGTATATTCTTTTACAAAAAGAACATGGAGAAACACTATGGCACAGAAAATGAGTTATTGAAGATATAGCAATAACTCAATGAAGAAAAGTAGAAAGTATTCTAAAACCAGTT
>Ga0100388_10003497_pt1 | contig 13338 bp, 7 predicted proteins | sample CryGeymeta201512_FD_81536 | JGI IMG/M metagenome (GOLD analysis project Ga0100388, IMG submission 81536) | Groundwater microbial communities from Crystal Geyser aquifers in Utah, USA - Crystal Geyser metaG 2015-12 | ecosystem: Environmental > Aquatic > Deep subsurface > Groundwater | place: USA... | reverse complement strand
TGGTTCGTCACGAGCCAGGAGGCGGACGAGATCCTGCAACTGCTCGCCGCCAGTCGGGATACGGACGAGGCCGCCGTGCGTCTGGCCGCGAGCCGTTCCTTGCCCCTGGGCCGCGCCCTGCTGACCACCGAAAGGCTGCGCGCGCAGGTGAGCGCGGAGCCAGCTCCGGCCTACATGGGCCGCGCCAGTCACCTGCGGCTCACCGGGCTCAAGGAGTGCTGGTTCCATCTGACCAACCGCTGTAATTTGGCCTGCGGCCACTGCTTGTTTGGCGCTTCTGAAAACAGTCAGGAAACCCTGCCATTCGACCTGTTGCGCCAGGGGCTGCGCCAGGCCCGGCAGCTCGGCTGTACCCTGTTCTGCTTCACCGGCGGCGAGCCGTTTCTGTACCCGGATTTTCTGGGCGTCCTGGCCGACCTGCTGGCCGATCCCACGGTCCACGCCGTGGTGCTCACCAACGGCCTGCTGCTTGACGCGCATCTTGAGGCCTTGCAAGCTCTGCCTCAGGGCCGGTTGCATCTGCAGGTCAGTCTGGATGGTCTGGAGCAAAATCATGAGCAACTACGCGGGTCGGGCAGCTTCGGCCGGCTCATGGCCAACCTGGACACCCTGCGCACGGCCGGCCTGGCCGTCACCCTGTCGGTGGCCATCAACCGGGCCAACCTCGTTGACCTGCCCGCCCTGGTGGACCTGGCCGCGGCCAAGGGCATTCACAACCTGCACCTGCTCTGGCATTTCCTGCGCGGCAAGGGCACGGCCGCGCAGTTCGTTTCGCCCGCCGAGATTTTGCCCGTCCTCATCGCCGCCCAGGAGCGGGCCGAGCGGATCAAGGTGACGATCGACAATGTCGAGGCCATGAAGGGCCAGGTCTTCAGCACCCCGGGCACCCGTCACGACCTCTCTGGCACGGCCTGGGAATCGCTGGCCGTGGGTCCGGATGGCGCCATCTTTCCCTCGCCGGCCCTGGTCGCTATCCCGGAGTTGCGTTGTGGCCATCTCAGCGACGGCCTGGAACAGGTCTGGCGAACCAGTCCGGTGCTTGAGACCATTCGCCAGGCCACCCTGGCGGACTGCCCGGAGCTTGCGGAGCAGCCTCTGAAATTTATCACTGGCGGCGGCGATCTCGACCACAGTTTTCTGGCCGGGGGCGACTTCGTGGGCCACGACCCCTATCTGGAACTTTACAACGGCCTGGCCCTCTGGCTCATAACCCGCCAGGCCGCATGCTACCCCGACCGTCCCGGCGCTCACCTCCGGCTACGCATGGGTGATGTGCGCCACGACTGCCCCGAGGCGGGCGGCCGCGAGGTGGCGCTTACCCACTGCAACTGCATGGTCTCCCTGGCCGATGACTTGGGCCACGCCTCGGTGCGGGAGTTCTATGCCCGGGCGGCCCGGGTGGCCGACCCCGGCATTCAGAACCCCTTTGCCCCGGCCCAGGCCGCGGCGGCATACATCCCCGCCGAGTCCAAGACACGCTCCTACGGCTGCGGCAGCCCGATCCAGGACGCCGCCCCTGGTCCGGGCGAGACCGTGGTCGATCTGGGCAGCGGCAGCGGGGTGGAATGTTTCATGGCCGCCAAGGCCGTCGGGGCAGCCGGCCGGGTGATCGGCATCGACATGACCGACGCCATGCTCGACCTGGCCCGCGCCTCCAAGGCAGAGGTGGTCGCCGGCCTGGGCTATGACAATGTCATGTTCCAGAAGGGCTTTCTTGAGGACCTCCCACTGGAGGCCGACACGGTCGACGCGGTGATCTCCAATTGCGTCATCAACCTGAGCCCGGACAAGCGCCGCACCTTCCACGAGATTTACCGGATCCTTACCCCCGGCGGCCGGCTGGTGGTCTCGGACATCGTCACCGACCTGGCAATCCCGGTGACCATGAAGAACGACGCCCGTTTCCGGGGCGAATGCCTGGGCGGCGCCCTGCAGCAGGAGGCCCTGGTGGCCATGCTTCGGGCCGCGGGCTTTGTCGGCATCTATCTGCTCAAGCGTTTTCCCTACCGCCAAGAGGGCGGGGTGGACTTCTTCGCGCTCACCTTCCGCTGCTATAAGGCCCGGGAGGGAGAGAGCCGCCGGGTGGTGTATCGTGGCCCCCTGGCGGCGGTCAGCACCGACCACGGCGAACTCCTGCTCAAGGGCCGGCCGGCCCGGCTTGCCCCGACCGAGGCCGCGGGCCTGGACGAGACCATGCTGGTCCTCGATGAGGCCGGCGCCGTCACCAACCTGCCCATGGCCTCTTCCTGCTGCGGGGGCGAACCCGGACCAATTAGCCCGACGCCGGTCATCATCCCCTTGCGCTTGCAATCCGTCCCCGGGCCCGGGCCGCTACCCCGCCATCACGCCGGCTGCATGGCCTGCGGCCAAGAGATCACCTACCTCAAGGAGGCGCGGCCGGCCTCCTGTTACTACTGCGGCCGCACCCAGCCCACCAACGCCATGTGTGTGCGCGGCCATTTCATTTGCGACGACTGTCATCAGCACGACGGCCTGGCGGTCATCCAGCTCATCTGCGCCGAGACCCGGGAACAGGACATGCTGCGGCTGCTGGCCACCATCCGCCGCCACCCGGCTATCCCCATGCACGGCCCGGAACACCACGCCATGATGCCGGGTATCATCCTGGCCACCTATCGCAACCGGGGTGGCGCCATCTCCCGGGAGACCATCCTGGCCGGCATCGCCCGGGGCAGCAAGGTGCCGGGCGGGGTCTGCGGTTTCTGGGGCGCCTGCGGCGCGGCGACCGGGGTGGGCATCGCTTTTGCCACCCTGCTGGAGGCCACTCCGTTGACCCCCGCCCCCCGCCGGCTGGCGCAAATGGCCACGGCCCAAGTGCTGGCCGCCATCGCGGCCACCGAAGGCGGCCGCTGTTGTCAGCGGGAAACCGTTACCGCCCTGCAAGAGGCGGCGCGGCTTTCCCAAGACCTGCTGCCCATTGCCCTGCTGGCCGCCTACCCCTTGCGCTGCACCCAATTCAAGGCCAATCAGGAATGCATCAAACAGTCCTGTCACCTGTGGCCAACGACCGGAGACGTTTGCGCCCATGCCTGAACTGCCGGAGGTCGAGGTCATCCGCCTCGGTCTGGACCCGCTACTTACGGGCGCCCGAATCGTGACGTTCGCGACCAGCGGCCAGACCCTGCGCCTTCCTATGCCCGGCAAGGGCATCGAGGCGTACCTGCTCGGCCGCCAGGTCAAGGCCACCGGCCGGCGCGGCAAGTATTTGCTGGTGTGGATGGACAGCGGCGCCTTGCTCGTCATTCACCTGGGCATGACCGGCCGGCTCGGCCTCTTCCCGAGCCACGAGCCGCCGGCCCGCCACGACCATCTCCGCCTGGGCCTGAACAACGGCCTTGAACTGCGCTTTCACGACGCCCGGCGGTTCGGCTCCATCCAGGTTTTCAGCCCAGCCGCCATTAAGCGCCAGGATCCTTTCGTTGCCATGGGCCCGGAGCCCTTTTCCCGGGCCTTCACCTCGTCCCACCTGCACCAGCGAGCCTTCGGCCGCGGCCAGCCGATAAAAAATTTTCTCCTGGACGGCCGCACCGTGGCCGGCATCGGCAACATATACGCCAGCGAGATCCTTTTCGCGGCCCGCATCCGGCCCGAGACCCCGATTGGCAAGGTGACCAGAATCCAGTGGCAAAAAATCGTCAAGGAGACGCGCCGCATCCTGACCCGGGCTATCGCCTGCGGCGGCAGTACTATCGCCGACTTCGTGAATTCCCGGGGCGAGGCCGGCTCCTTCCAGTTGGAACTGGCGGTGTACGGCCGGGCCGGCCAATCCTGCCCCTGTTGCGGGGCCGGGATCGTACGCGCGGTCATGGCCGGCCGCGCCACCTTCTATTGCCCGGTCTGCCAGAAGACCAGTCGCCAGCAAGCTGACCAGGTAATCAGAAACTCTTAGCCGTTAACACATTGACAGACCGGGGGCATTTCCACTATGCTGGGCCTGTCGGGGGCATCGCCTATGCAAACATTACGCCAACCTACCTGTCTTGTCATGCGCCTCATCGCCATCTGCGCGACTTGGATTTGCCTTGTGGCGGCCCCTGCCCAGGTTACGGCCGCCCCGGTCGAGCTGCCGCTTTTTCTGCGCGTCGACCTCCTGCAGCGCGCCCTGGCCAACTATTTGTTCCCCCAGCCAAATCAGGCCGTCACCCTTTTCCAGGAAGGCCCCTATCGCTATCTCCATGCGGAGCAGCCAAGGTTCTATATCCGCAACGGCCAGCCGCACTTCGCTTGCCACGCCGCGGCCAGCATGGGCGTGGAATTACTGGGCGTCTGGCCGGTGGGCGTGGCCTGGAGCGGTTCCATCGACCTGACCCTGCAACCCTTTATGGATCCCCAATGGAAGCTGCGCTATCGCGTGGTGGATTCCACCATGTACGACGACAAAGGCGTGAAGCCGGCGGTAACCGGATACATCTGGGACCTTTCCAAGCGCTTCCTGCATCCGCGGCTGGAGACCTTCTCCTTTGATCTCGCCATGCCCCAGAAGGAGATTGTTGATCTGCTGCGCTCCTGCGCGTCGCCTGACGACACGGCCCAGCTCGATGCCGCCCTGCGTACCATGACGGCCGGCACCCTGGTCGCGGACGCCGCCGGCATCGTCGTCCCCCTGGCGCTATCCGTGACCGACAGCGGTTTGCAGGCGCCTTTGCCAACGCCCCAGGCGCCGCTCAGCCCCGAGGAGGTGGAGACCTTTCAGCAGGCCCTGGAACCATGGGATGCCTTCCTGGTCTTTGTGATCAAGAGCGCTGGCGCCGAATTCGTCGACCGAGAGATGCGCGATCAGTTATTCGATCTGCTGCTTACCAGCCGCTATGAGTTGCTGCCGATCCTGGCCGGCGAGGCGGCGGTGAACGCCGGCGATCCGTTGCGGGCCTTGTTCGCCGACGCCTGGCAACAGATGCGGATCATTATCGAAGGCGGCGAGAAGCGCGGCCTGGTTCAGGAAAAGATGCTGCGCTACATGACCTTCATCAATGCCGGCGATGCCTTGCTCGCCCTGGATAAAGCGGCGCCGGGCCTGGGCATGCGGCTATCCACCGACGGTCTGCGCCAACTGGCGCGGACCTTGCAGCCCGACGTCATTGGTGATCCGTTAGGCTTCAATTGGGAGGTTGACCCGGCGCTCAGGGAGATGTTCCAATTCGCGCCCGAACCTGAACCCGGAATCGAGACGATTACCTTCAAACAGCGCCTGCTGGACCTGTTGATTGCCAGGGCCTGGGCCGAGGAGACCGAGACCAGCGGCGTTATTGATCTTAACAAACGCCTGGACCGCTGGGTGCCGGCTGCCCAGGAGTTGGACGAATACCAGCCGCTGGTCGCGCGGTTGCTTAAGGTGATTGCCGATGAGGAACTCGCGCGGGGTGGCCTGGAGCCGCGCTATGCCGCGGTCTATCAGAATCTGGTGCCCACCACTGCCCTCATCGAAAGCTGCTGGCGGCAATACGTGCGCACGGGCGACAAGGTTTCGTTTCTATACTCCCAGGCCGGCAGCGTTGGCATCATGCAGATCAACCAGCATGTCTGGCGCGGCTTTTACAACGTGGAACGACTGCGCTGGGATGTGGCCTACAATACCCAGGCCGGGGCCCAGATTCTCATGCGCTATCTCAAGCAATACGCCATTGCGGTGGGGGATAAGACCGGCAACCCGAACAACGCGGCGCGCGCCACCTACTCGATATATAATGCCGGGCCGCGCGCCGTGCACCGTTTCATGAACCCGAAAAGCACCCCGCGCGAGAAACATGTGGATGAGCGGTTATGGGGGATATACCAGGGGGTCGCGGTCAGCGGCGCCGTGGATCTCACCACCTGCCGGGCCGCCAGCCCGTCAACCCCTGAGCCAGGTTCGGCCTTGCCGTAAAAAGCGGCCCGCTTTTTTGAAGAAGCGGGCCGCCTGCTGGTAATGTATAGCTGCTGCTACTGCTGTTGCTGGAACAATTTCCGGTACACTTCCTGCAGCTTGCCGCTGCGGATATCTTCTTTCAGGGTTTTGGTGTCCCGGTTGATCCAGTTGTGCATGGGATCGGTCTTCAGCAGGTTGTCGATATAGGCGGTGACCTCCGCATCCTTGTAAGCCAAGGCGCTGGGGATCAGTTTGAAATAGAAGTTCTGGGCCACGTCATAGATGCCGTGCCACCAGGTATAGTCCGGTCCCATCATGGCGGCGCCCATCCTGGCCCGTCGACCTTCGTGGTGCCATAGTTCCCAGTACTGCCAGTCGATCTCATTGGCGAACTCCGCCTTGCGCTCCAGCAACCCCTTGTCCTTCAGCATTTTGTAGATCGCGGTGGCCGGCTTGGCGAACTTCTCGTTATAGAGTTCCACCATGGCATCGTACTGATAGTAGTGGCCGTTGACAAAGGCCCCCTGGTGGCAGGAAGAGCAGACATCCTGCATGTTGCCGCGCTTGGCCTGCCAGTTGTCCTTATGCTTGGAGATCGGCGGTCGCAGGGTCCAGGAGATCCGGGCGCCGACATCGTGGGACACCGGTTGTTTCTGGGTGGCCGACATGTGGCAGGTGGCGCAGGTCGGGGCGTCGTAATAATCCACCCCCACCACCCAGGAATCATTGTTCAGCTTCATGCTATCCTTGTGCGCCGCGTAGGCGATGCCGTGTTTTGACTCCTCATAGATCTCTTTCTGGGGATGATCCGGTCCCAGGTGGCACTTCCCGCAGTTTTCCGGCTGCCGGGCCTGGGCCTTGGAGAATGAATGTCTGGAATGACAGGCATTGCAGGCCCCCTTGGAGCCGTCCGGATTGATCCGGCCGATGCCGGAGTTGGGCCAGCTTTCCTTGGCGAGCTTATTGGGAGCCTTGGGATCGATCTTGACCTTGCCGCCATGGCAGGACTCGCAGCCGGCAATGGCCACCGGCTGGCCGCCGCCCACATGGGCCAGGAAGGCGTCATTGGATTCCAGAATTTCGCCGGCCGTGGCGTGATACGAGCGCATGGTCTCGTCCGCTTCTTTTTCATGACACTTGCCGCAGTCCTTGGGGGTCACCAGGGTGGCGATGGTCGCCCCCTCGTGGGTGAAGGCATCCACGTCCTTCGGGGCGGCCCCGTGGCAGTCGAGGCAGCCCACCCCCTGTTTGCCGTGCGCGGAATTCTTCCACTGGCTGTACAGGCCGGGATTTTTCTGCTGATGACAGGCCGCGCATTTGTCCGTTTCTCCCCCGCCGGCGGCAAAGGCCCAGGTGGTTCCCAGGAGTATAGCCGTAACCATGATGCCAAACAGTTTTAACGCGTTCATTCTTCCTCCTTTTTTCGTTGTGGTGTTTTTCAGGTTGCCTAAGTGCCGCCGCGTCCGTCCCCTCCCACACGAGGGTTGGCAGCCAGGCGGTCCAGACCGTTGCCAGCCGGCGCACCGGGCCAAACAGGCAGGATGGCGGCCGTGAATTCCGAACCATCGTACTTTCCAGCATATTGAAAAACCTTGACCTAGGTCAACCCATGCTTCGGAGGGCATGGCGTCGCTGTTGCTGCTTATACACCTCGTGGCTGACAAAGAGGATTACCGGGCCGGGGACGAGCAACCACAGGTCGGCCAGCGGGATGGCCGCCGTGTTGAAGATCTTCTGGACCGGTGCCAGGTAAAGCAGCATCCAGATCCAGGCCATTTCCAGGGCGATGGCGCCCAGCAGCAGACGATTGGCTATAAAGCCGAGGCTGAAGGCTGAAAACTCCCAGCTTCGCAGGGTCCAGGCATTAAGCACCTGGCAACTCACCGCGCCCAGCAGGGTCATGGTCATGGCCTGTTGTTGCAGGTGCGGGTCGGCCAGCACGGTCTCCCCATACTGCCAGCCGTGCATGAGCAGAAAGCCGAGAAAGGCGGCCATGGCCGCCGCCGCCTCGATCACCCCCAGGAAGAAGTAGCCGCGCTTGAAGACCTCCCAGTCCAGAATCTTCTCGCTTCGGCCCACCGGCGGCCGGTTCATGATGTTCTTCTCCGGCTGTTCGCTGCCCAGGGCCAGGCCGGGCAGCATGTCCGAGCCCAGGTCGATGGAGAGGATCTGGATAACCGAGAGCGGCAGCGGGATCTTCAAGAAGAATTGCAGTACATAGGGGATGATTTCCGGGACATTGGAGGCCAGGAGATAGGTGACGAATTTTTTGATGTTGAAGTAAACGGTGCGGCCCTCCTCGATGGCGGCGACGATGGAGGAGAAATTGTCGTCCAACAGCACCATGTCGGCCGCCTCCTTGGCCACCTCGGTGCCGGAGAGCCCCATGGCAATGCCGATGTCCGCCTTTTTCAGGGCCGGGGCGTCGTTGACCCCGTCACCGGTCATGGCCACCACCTCGCCATTATTTTGCAGGGCCGTGGCGATCCGCAGTTTCTGTGAGCTGGCCATGCGGGCGAACAGCACGTTGCCGGTCACGAGCAGCCTCTCCAGATCATCGTCAGGCATGGCCTCAAGTTCCGGGCCGGTGAGGAGCCGGCTATACTCCATGCCGATTTTCGCGGCAATGGCCGCGGCGGTGCGGGGATTATCGCCGGTGATCATCATGGTACGGATGCCGGCGCCGCGGCAAGTAGCCATGGCCGCCGGGACCTCGGCCCGGGGGAGATCCATGATGGCGATGAGGCCGAGCAGGGTCAGGGCCTCTTCCCGGTCCGCTTCCCCCCGGGCCAGGGCCAGCACCCGGAAGGCCTCATCTTCAAAGGCACTGGCCTGGGCTTTCACCTCGTCCCTGTTGCGGTCGGTTAGCGGCTGGCTCGTGCCGTCGACCGCCAGAAAGTTGGCGCAGATGGGCAGGAGTATCTCGATTGCCCCTTTGGCAAAGAGATTGATCTGTCCGCCTTCCTCGTAGACGGTGGACATCATTTTCCGTTCGCTGGTAAAGATATGCTCACTGATTTTTGTAAGCGGCAGGGGCGTCAGCCCCTTTTTTCGGGCCGCCGCCACCATGGCCAGCTCGGTGGGGTCGCCGCGCAGGCTCTCCTGGTCGATGCTGGCCCGGCAGTTCAGCAGGCCGGCCTGCAGCAGGGCCTCCAGCCGGGCCATGGTGCTGTCGTTGGGGCTGGCCACGATGAATTCCCCGGGCTCGCGGTAACCCTCGCCAGTGATGGCGATCAGTTCGCCGCCAGCCAGCCAGATCGACTTCATGGTCATCTCGTTTCTCGTCAGGGTGCCGGTCTTGTCGGTGCAGATCACCGTGGCGCTGCCCAGGGTTTCCACGGAATCGAGGTTCTTGATGAAGGCCTGGCGGCGCGCCATGCGCTGGCTGGCCATGGACAGGGCCAGGGTGATGGTGGGCAGCAGCCCTTCCGGGACATTGGCCACGATCAGCGACAGGGCGAAGATGGAGGCAACCAGCATGCCCTTGCCCGAGTAAAGCCCCAGCCCGAAAAAGACCACGCCCATGGTCAGGGCGATGACGGTCATGATGCGGGTGATGCGGATGATTTCCCGCTGCATGGGGGTGATGCTCTTGCGGACGTTTCTGGTGAGGCTGGCAATCCTGCCGAATTCCGTGGCATTGCCAATGGCCGCGGCGACGGCGACCCCGCTGCCGGAAACCACCGTAGTGCCGGCAAAGACCATGTTCCTGGCCTCCAGGGCGCGATCAGCGGAATCGGGCGCAATCCCCCGTTCGGCCGGCGCTGATTCGCCGTTGATTGACGACAGGTTGAGGTACAGGGAATTGACCGTAAGCAGCACCCCGTCGGCCGCCACCCGGTCGCCTTCCTCCAGCAGCATGATGTCGCCGGGGACCAGGTCCTGGGAATCGATGACCGCCACCTCCCCCTGGCGGCGTATGGTGACCAGGGTGGGTATCAGTTTGAGCAGGGCCGCCATGGCCCGGTCGGCCCGGTATTCCTGCCAGAAGGCAAAGGTGGCGTTTATCACCACGGCCCCGAAGATGGCATAGCCCAGCACGTCGTTATTCTGGCCCGGCACAAAATGATCCGCCGCCAGGGCAAGCACGGCGGCGGCTTCGAGCAGGATCGCGAAAAACTGACCATATTGTTTCAGATAGGCCAGGACATAGCTCTTCTTGGCGGCCCGCTCCAGCAGGTTTGGACCGAATTCCCGCTGCCGCCGGGCGACCTGGGCCGCGTCGAGCCCGACCTCGGAGGTCCGCAGGCGGCGCAGCAGGGCCACTTTTTCCAGGGCAAAGAGCTCCATTATCTCTGATCCCGGGGGTACAGGGCGATGGTGTTCACCGGCGTATGGCGGAACAATCGTTCAATGGGTTGCTCGCCGAGCAGCCGGGGAAAGCGGGAGAGTCGTTGCCCGCCGATCACCATGAGCTGGAAGTCGTGGCGCGCCAGGTGGTGCAGGAGCTGATCCACCTCGTTTAGGGCGATGGCGTGTCTGATGCGCAGCGGCAGGGCCAGGTGCCGGCTCAGTTTGACGTAATGGGCCAGACGGGTATTAATTTTCGCAAACAGGTCGCGGGTGCGGGTGCTTTCCAGGTCGGCCAGCCTTCTCTTGTCTACCACGGTGATGCTGTAGATCTCGGCCGCGGCCTCATACGCCCGGGCCAGGGAGGCCAGGAAAACAAATTTTTCCACCGACAGCCGGTCCGTGCGGATAGGCAGGAGGATATGGTCGGCAGCGGCCACGTCACCGACATGTACTACCCGCACCACTGCAAGGTCTGTAGGCAGGGACAGGCGGGTCAGTTTTTCGCTCAGCGAGTCTTCAAAAAAATGACCGCGCATCCTGGTGCCGCAGAAGAGCGTATCCGTCTTGGTCGCGGCCAGGAAGGCGGCAATAGCCCTGGCAGGATGACCCTCCAGGAAGAACCGTTCGATTTTGATCCCACCCTCTGTTGCCGCCTCTTCAATGACCCCCATGCTTTTTTCCACCTCGGCCCGGCGATCGGCCGGGTTGAGGACATGGGCCAGGCACGGGGTGAAGGCCTGGGCTCGGGCATACCGCAAGGCATACAGCGCGGCGACCTCTGAAGTGACTGATCCGTTAACCAGGGCCACGACTTTCATCCCGGTGTCCTTATGGAGGGGTTCATCAATCAGTGTAAAGGAAGGTGGCGGAGGAAAGATAGAGAAAAGAACGGCGGGAATCCGGATCAGTTCAGCATGGGAAAGAGATTCTTGATGCCATTGGTGATGAACTCCACGGCAACGGCGGCCAGGATGAGGCCCATGATGCGGGTGACGATATTGATGCCGGTCCGGCCCAGCCGGCTGGCGATGTGGGGGGCGGCCAGCAGGGCCAGGAGCACGCTACCGCCGACGATGACAATGCTCGTGCCACCGATGGCATACTGGTGGAAGGTCTGGACCTTATAGGCATAGACGATGACCGTACTGATAGCGCCAGGGCCGGCCAGCAGCGGGATGGCCAGGGGCACCACGGCAATGGAATCCTTGTCCGCCGTCTCCTGGGCCTCGTCATCGGTATGCACGGCCCGGCTGGTTCTCGCCTGCAGCATGGAGATCGCCATGAGCAGGAGCAGGATACCGCCGCCGATCCGGAAGGAACCGATGGTGATGCCGAAGAACTCCAGAAGGATCTCGCCGAACACCAGGGCGGTGAGCAGGATCACGGTGACCGACAGGGCGGTGACTTTGGCGATTTGAGCCCGGTGTCGCGGGGTATAGCCGTCGCTCAGGGAGATGAAGATAGGGATGGCGCCGATGGGATTGACGATGGCCAGCAGGGAAACCAGAAATTTGATGTATCCGGACAGATCAACCATGCGTGCTCACCCGTGCCCACCTCTTGCTGGGGGAACCTCCATTTTTACCAGCCGTCAGCCTGCTGCTGGGTGCTCTTTTCTCCGGCGGGCCGTGGCCAGGCATGCCGGACATAGACCATGGGAAAAACGGGCCGTGGTCCGGCCGGAGATATAGGATTCGATGGGGGTCCAGGCCTGCTGGTCGGCGGAATCACCCCCGGCCATTCGGACCCGTTTGCAGGACAGGCAGATTGGCAAAAGCCCTTGGAGGGTGGCCTGCACATCCGCGAGGATTCTGGCGGTGAGGGCGGTACCGGTCCAGACGAACACCGCGCCGAACAGGAAGACCAGACTGATGAAGATTTTGCTCAAAAACGCCAGTTCCAGAGAGAAGGCCGCTGCCACCAGCAGATAGCCGGCGAAAAAAAACACCATCAGAAAGCGCTCGGCCCCTAAGGCCCGCAGGATGAAGCGCCGGTTACGCTCCGGGATGAAGGGGGTGGCCGCGTAAAGGATTTTGAGTTTCAGGATGCTGACCAGCAGGACAGCGGCGCCGGCCAGGATGATCAAGACGCAGGCGATGGTATGCCAGTCAAAGGCTTGCAGCATGGCTTCCCCCCTGGTTCAGCAGTGCGTTATCCATCCCGGCCCTCTGTTTTCCCGGGTCGCGTCGTGCCAAGGGATGCAATTTTACAGCGTTGCTTACCCCTCGGGCCGGAGCATGTCAAGCACGGATGCGGGCAGGCCATGAATGGCACCAGTTGTCGCCGTTTCCCCATGCCTGCTCACGGGGTAGTTTCCCGCGGGTTGCGGAATTCCCGCAACGAATTCGGGTGGTGCATCTCTTCCCGCATGTCCTGCCGATGGCAGACCCGGCACTGGCGGTTGGCGCCCAGCGGGTAGGGGGTGCCCTGGTACTGCAGGGGGATGAGGTTGTCGCGGTCCTGGCCGAAAGGGTTGCTGGCCGGATAGAGCGCGTGGGGGGCCCCATGGCAGGCGGCGCATGGGATGCCCATCTCGTCGGTTCGTTGGCCGAAGAGTCCGGACTCGTCCTTGGTGTACTGGTTTATGGTGGTGTCGGTCTCGGGCAACTGAAATTCGGCATGGCAGCTCAGGCAGTCCGGCTCCTGTCGCCACGGTTGGCGCGGCGCGACCTCGGCGACCGTTGCCACCCCTTGCGGCTTCAGGTGTTCCATGAGGATCGCGGCCCTTTGCTTGCCCGCCATCTTTTCGGCCTGCAAAAGGCCCAGGCTATGGTCAACCAGCAGGCCGTGACAGTTTGTGCAGTTCAGGCCGAGGTTTTCATGAATGCCGCGGAAGAAGCGGGTGGCGCCGTCAGGCCCCGCGGGGTGGCAGGTCTGGCAGGCCTCTGGTCCCATCTTGCCCAGAAACTGGGCGTGGAAGCCGTGCATGGCGGCGGAGAGATTCAGGGGCGCCGTGGGGCCAGGGCTGTCGGCCGCGTGGCAGCTCTGGCAGAGGACCGGCCGACCGGCGGCGGCCCGGGCAGCCAGGTCGGTATGGCTGCGATGGTCGTGCGCCTCCAGGACACCCAGGGCGGTTTCCGCGGAGATCCCGGCCACGCCGTCCACCCGCCACCTGCCGCCGTGACAGTTCCGGCAGCCGATTTCCGTGGTTACCGGCAGCACGGTGCGGGCCAAGGCCA
>Ga0100388_10003492_pt1 | contig 13351 bp, 17 predicted proteins | sample CryGeymeta201512_FD_81536 | JGI IMG/M metagenome (GOLD analysis project Ga0100388, IMG submission 81536) | Groundwater microbial communities from Crystal Geyser aquifers in Utah, USA - Crystal Geyser metaG 2015-12 | ecosystem: Environmental > Aquatic > Deep subsurface > Groundwater | place... | reverse complement strand
AAATCCCTTTCTATTATTTTTTACCTTGTCTTTCTTTTCTACTTCAGCATTCCGGCATTTCAAATTCCTTTGCTTGATTATCAACGCACGTACGTTTCATCCTTAATGGAACAGCGTGCAATTGAACATCTGATGATATTTTACCCGCACCAAAGTTGGGAGTCTTTCGGATCAATAAATCAAAATCTTTTCCGTGCTATTGTCTCTATGGAAGACGGAAACTTTTTTAATCATAAAGGAGTTGACTGGGAAGAGTTGGAAAAATCTATGAGACTAAATAAAAGAAGAAGACGCGCTGCACGCGGCGGAAGCACCATTACGATGCAGCTCGCAAAAAATCTTTATTACACCACCAACAAAAGTGTTTTCAGAAAAGCGAAAGAATTGCTCACAACTTTCCGTATCGAAAAGGAAGTGAGTAAAAAAGGTATCCTCCATCAGTATGTGAATATTATTGAATGGGGCGACGGAGTTTTTGGAATAGATGAAGCGGCTGATAAATTTTTTAGGAAAGAACCGGGTGAATTGACCACCACTGAATGTGCAAAACTTGCGGCAGTAATTCCTTCGCCGCTCGTGCATCAGCCGAATGTGAATTCCGGTTATGTACGCCGCCGTTCGGGAATTATCCGCGGAAGGCTTGGCGACGTAATCTTGTTCCCGGAAAAATGAAGAAAAGAGAATTGTTGGAAATTATTGAAGCCGGGGAAAATCTGTACACGGAATTTAAACGACAATTTTCTTCACATGAAAAAATAGCCAAAGAAATTATAGCTTTCGCCAATACCAAGGGGGGTAACCTTATCATCGGAGTTGACGATGATAAATCAATTTACGGAGTGCCGAGCGAAAAAGGGGAAGCGGAATTAATTAGAGAAACCGCAAGTCAAATGTGCGAGCCGCCGGTTATTTTCTCGCTTTCTTATTTTGTCGTTGATCAAAAAGAAATTGTAGTTGTTGAAGTCCCCGAATCTCTACAGAAACCACACCGCCTTCAAGATTATAAAAAAGATTTGGAAACCAACTCAGCTGAAGTTTACGTCCGCGTAAATGACAAAAGTGTTCTTGCAAGTAAAGAAATGATCCGCGTGCTGCGTTCAACTTCCGGGAACACAAAATTAACAAAGTATGCAATCGGGAATTTTGAAAAAGCGGTATTCACTTTTCTTGAAATGGAGGAAACGATTTCCGTAAAGCAGTTGAGCGAGCTGCTAAACATTTCCGAACGAAGAGCTTCCCGCACGCTCGTTAAAATGGTTCGCGCGCAACTGCTGTTGATTCACACTAAGGAGAATGGTGAAGATTATTTTACGTCTGCGGTGTAGAAGATTATTTTGGAAATACCCTAACCTGGACAAGCCAGAACCAATTTATCACATTAGAATGATTGAATGGCTGTATGGTTGAATGAAAAACATTCATCCATCCATTCATTTTCATTCAGTCATTTTTTCGTTTATTTATCATGTTACTATTCTGCCAAATATTACGCGAACTTTACTGATAAGGTATTAATATATTTTTGGGCCTTTAAGATTATATATGTAGAACAGATTTCAGTCTGTTAAATTTTTATTTTTACGATTACGAAACCAAAAGTAAACTTGAACCGGGAAAACATCACCATAACGAAGTAGTGTTTTTGATTTTTCCATTTACAAAAAATCAAATTTCTATTTGATGGTTTAGAAAGAAAAATTATTAAATTTAGAAAAATAAAGGCTCTCTTTTATGAGCCTATTTGGCGGATGATTGTTGTTTATGTCTTGTTTTGTGAGGCTTATAAACGAGTTTCCAGCAATGTTAGCCGACCTTACATATACAACAGACAACAAGTATTTAAATTTTGACATGACTACAAAAAATTCAAAAATAATTCAGGCGACAAGAGAGAAAGTTTATAACGCCTTTACAGATAAGAACGCTTTAGAATATTGGCTTGCACCTAACAATATGACTGGTAAAATACACAACTTTGACTTAAAAGTCGGAAGTGGTTACAGTATGTCTCTTTTCTACCATGACAGCGAAACAGTCGGCAAGACATCAGATAACGAAGACCGTTTCTCAGCAAAATTTGTTGAACTCAAACCATACGAAAAAATTGTTCAGTCAATTAATTTCCAGTCAGCCAAAAACGAGTTCACAAACGGAATGACGATGGAAGTGTTTTTAGAAGAAATCGAAAACAATTCAACAAAAGTGACAATCGTTTTCAAAAACATTCCGACAGGTATTGACCACAAAGACAATGAAACAGGAACAGAACAATCACTTGAAAAATTAGCTCGTTATTTGAGTGCAAATAAGTCGCCCCCCCCCAAAAAAACACTGCAGGAAACGGCAGATTTGTATAGGCGGGGTTTCGTGCTTCGTTGACAGTTTTGTGGTTACAGAAAACTCCGTTTTCAAAATGAATATTTGTGCTGAAATGCCAGCCCAGAGCAAATCTGCAAAGCGTTCTTAACACCAGTTTCCTACTTTATTCTGACTGAAATTTTGAAAATCTTCTTTTTATTTTTTCTTTGAAGTTAAAATTTTTTTAGTGAAATTATCAATAAATAATAAGGGAAAACTCTTGTAATTATGAAAAACAAAAGACTGCTCATCATTTTAACAATAGTGACACTCCTCTTGCTGATACCATTAATAGTAATGCAGTTTACAGATGAAGTTAATTGGACTTTGGCCGATTTTATTGTCGCTGGTGTCTTACTGCTCGGCACAGGGTTACTGTGTGAACTTGTAGTGAGGAAAGTAACCAAAATAGAGTACAGGATCGCCCTCTGTATAGTTATTCTTGGAGCATTCCTGCTCATTTGGGCAGAACTTGCAGTTGGAATTTTCGGAACTCCATTCAGCGGACACTAGACCGTAAATCAAAAAAACTATGTGCACACAGGTTTGGCAAAATTAGTTATTCAGTGCTTCGTAAACCAGTTTTGGGGCTAACAAACAAGTTGTGCTTCGAATGAAATTTAGGGCTGGAAATCCGTCACATCGCCGAACCCCAACCGTTAGGGGCAAGTGTAAAAAATTTCTCATTATCGAAAACTGAAAACTGAAAACCGTAAACCGACAACTGCTAACTTTTAAACAAATAAATATTAAATTAGTACTCTAAAAAACAAGAGACTATGAAAGTAATTGAACATCTTCTAAAAGCTAAGGAACCGTTAATCAGTTTCGAAATTATCCCGCCTAAACGTGGTGGTGATATTAAAAGTCTCTTACATGTAGTTGATGACTTATCAAAATATAATCCCCCCTTCATTGATATTACAAGCCACGGAGCCGAAATTGTTTATGAAGAAACGCCACAGGGAATAAAGAAAAAGATTATCCGGAAGCGTCCCGGAACGCTCGGAATTTGCGCTTTGATCCAGAATAAATATAATATTGAAGCTGTACCCCATATCCTTTGTAAAAATTTTACTCGTGAAGAGACGGAAGATTTCTTAATCGAATTGAATTATCTGGGCATTGAGAACGTACTGGCTATCCGCGGAGATGATAACGGGTTTGTAAAACCTGTTCCGCACGGCAGGAGCGCAAATGAATTTGCCGTTGATCTTGTTTCGCAAGTGAACGCGATGAACAATGGAAAATATTTGGAAGAGAATCTGCTTGATGCAAAAGCGACAGATTTTTGTGTCGGCGTTAGCGGATATCCGGAAAAACATTTTGAATCGCCAAACTTAAAACTCGACATTAAATATGCAAAACAAAAAATAGATGCAGGGGCACATTATATTGTAACCCAAATGTTTTTCGATAACAACGTCTATTTCGATTATGTAAATGCCTGCAAGGAAGAAGGAATTGACGCGCCGATAATTCCCGGTTTAAAAATTCTTTCGCTTAAATCTCATTTAACAAATATCCCGCGGAACTTTTACATAAATATTCCGGAAGCACTGGCGGAAGAGGTAATGTCGGCAAAACCGGAACATGTTTTAGAGATCGGTGTAAATTGGGCGGCAAAACAGGCGGAAGAACTTTTGAACCGGGATGTGCCGAGTCTTCATTTTTATATTCTGCAGAACTCAAAACCGATCAATCTCTTGATGAAAAAATTAAATCTTCATTTTAAAAAATTGGTTGTAAAAAAATAATATGCTTGGAATAACAAAACGGATTTCGAAAAAATTGAAATGGGGAATTGCCGGATGCGGAAAATTTACTGAGACAGCAATTCTTCCAACATTTAATTTGCTCCCGAGATCGAAGGTCAATGCCATCTTTAGCCGCGATGCAAAGCGTGCAAAAACATTATCAGAAAAATTCCTCATTCCCAAATCATTCAATAATTTTGATGAGTTCCTTCAATCGGATATTGATGTGGTTTACATCGCAAGCGCAAATGCAAATCATTATGAGCAAGTCTTACAAGCGGCAAAGGCAAAAAAACACATTCTCTGTGAAAAACCAGTCTCAATTACATCAACTCAAGCGGAAGAGATGGTTCGTGTTTGTAAAGAAAACGGCGTGCAGTTTGCAGTTGATTTCGTGTACCGTTTCCATCCGCTTGTAGAAAAAACAAAAGCTATTATCGAGGCTTCATTACTTGGGAAAATTCTTTATATCAACGCCGAGTTTAATGTTAATTTGATCCCGCGTGATAACTTCCGTTATAATAAAGCGGCGGCAGGCGGAGGAGCGGTTCGGGATTTGGGAACGCACCTGCTCGATTTAATGAGGTTTCTATGCGGAGAAATTGTTGAGGTTAACGGCGTGAATGAAAGTCTTATTTATAAATCCGAAGTTGAAGATTTTGCTTCAGGTATTGTAAAATTTGAAAAGGGCGGATACGGACATTTTCAAGTTGCGTATTGCGCTCCAAAGTCATTCAATAGATTAGAGATCATCGGGACAAAAGGAGCGGTCAGTTTGGACGGACTTATTAGCGCCCGTTATGGCTCTTCAAAATTAAGTATTCTCCTTGAGGGAGAAGGGAAAAAAGTCTTTCGGAAAAGAGCGAATAAACTCTACCGTTTGTTAAAGTCGGTTACAAAATCTTTTATAAAAAATGAACGACCTCTGGTTACCGGTGAAGATGGCTTAGCTAATATGAAATTAATGGAAAAGTTTGAAAATAGATGCAGCAGCACGAAGAGTTAATCGCATATTGCCGAAAGGTTTATGAAAAGAATTTTGTTTCTGCCTACGACGGTAATTTATCATTAAAAACTCGCAGCGGAACCATTCTTATTACCCGCTCTGCCGTTTGCAAGGGGGATGTAACTGCTAACGACATCTTAGAAATTAACATGAACGGTGAGATCATAAACGGAGCCGGGAAAATTTCAACTGAAAACAAACTCCACTTATTCATTTATCAATTTAGAAAAGATGTAAGAGCAGTAGTTCATGCACATCCGGTATATGCAACCGCATTTGCTTCCACCAGGGAATCTTTAGACCGCCCAATTTTTCCTGAAGTGGTTTTAACACTGGGAAGAATTCCTCTTTGCAAATACGCCACTCCTTCAACTGATGAGCTGCCGGGAAGTTTAAAACAACATATAGATTATGCGAATGTTTTTTTGTTGGAAAATCACGGAGCTGTTTCTGTTGGTGTTAATTTGAAGCAGGCATATTTTAGAATGGAAAAATTAGAACATACGGCGAAAACCCTGTTTGTTGCAAGTAAACTTGGCGGCATTAAGGAACTACCAAAACACAAACTTGAAGCGCTTTACTCTTTAGCTGAAAAAAATTATGGAATAAAGTTAGATGAAAAGAACAAGTATTAAACTCAAATTTTTATAATAGAAAAAGTTATTACATTTTAAAACACCATGGATAAAAAGAGATTTAATGTTGCACTCCTCTTAGGGGGAGCTTCCGCTGAAAGGGAAGTTTCAAAACACTCAAGTAAAGGGATTTACCATGCGCTTTTGGAGGTTGGTTATTCGGTAACGTTAATTGACCCCGCGTATGGAAAAAATCAACCCGAACGAGTAGAAGATTTTTTTTCTGATAAGGATTTATTCCCTGTCTCTGCGCGTAATTACCTCGAAGCGGTTAATTCTCCTTTGTTTGATAAAATTGAAGTTGCGTTTCTCGGACTGCACGGGAGATGGGGCGAGGACGGAATCATTCAGTCCCTGCTCGAATTACGAAACATTAAATACACAGGTTCGGATGTTTTGGCGAGCGCTTTAACGATGGATAAGATGATGTCTAAAATTGTTATGCGCGATCATGGCATTTCTGTTCCCGATGGATTTATGATTGAGAAAAATTTTTCTTACGAAACTGTTCTTCGAAGGATAAATGAGAAATTTACCTTTCCGCTTATCATAAAGCCGAACGATCAAGGCTCAACATTTGGATTGACCGTTTGTGAGAAAGAAGAAGATATAAAAAGCGCATTAACTCTTTCATTTCAATACTCAGATAAAACGTTAATAGAAGAATTTATTCACGGCAGGGAATTAACGGTTGGAATTATATCCGACAGAGTTCTTCCGGTTTTAGAAATCCGCCCGAAGCACACGTTGTATGATTACGAATGTAAATACACGAAAGGAATGAGCGAATACATTGTTCCCGCTGACCTGCCCGAAGCGTTAGCATTAGAAATTCAAGAACAAACACAACGCGCATTTGTGTCGCTCGGATGCCGTGGTTATGCGCGCACAGATTTTCGCTTAAATGATGCAGGTAAATTTTTCTGCCTCGAAGTTAATTCTTTACCCGGAATGACTTCTACGAGTTTGCTTCCCAAAGCAGCCTTAGCGGTAGGAATTTCATTTCCGCAATTAGTTGAAAAAATTGTAACCCTTGCACTTGCATGAAAGCAAAGATTTCAAAACAAAAAATTCTTTTGGTAATATTTTTTACTATCGCTTTTGCGGGATTTGCTTATCTCACTTTTAACGAAACCGGAATAATGAAATACATCAAAATAAAAAGTGAAGTTGACTCACTAAAAGCCGAAGTGGAAAAATTGGAAGCAGAAAACAAAATAATTTCCGCTGAAAATGATTCGCTCTTGAAAAAAATTCCCGCAAAAATTGAACGCGTTGCACGAGAAAAATACTCGATGGGCAAAAAAAACGAGATCGTAATTAAGATTGAAAAGCAGTAAGTGAATACCACCCGATCAGACTTGAACACCCCTTTAGCCGAACGTGTAAGACCGACCGGTCTCGATTCTTTTTTTGGGCAGCATCATCTTTTGGGAAAAGGTAAACCGATCCGCTTAATGATTGAGACAGACTCGCTTTCATCCTTTATTTTGTGGGGTCCTCCCGGTACCGGTAAAACGACCATCGCTAAATTAATTGCGCTGAACACTAAATCTGATTTCTTCCAAATTAACGCAGTCTCTTCAGGCGTAAAAGAGATAAGAGAAATCATAGCGTCTGCAACCAAGAACCGTCAATTCCATAAAAAAACAATTTTGTTCATTGATGAAATTCACCGCTTTAACAAAGCTCAGCAGGATGCGTTGTTAAGCGCTGTTGAATCAGGCTTGCTAACGTTGATCGGAGCGACTACAGAAAATCCTTCGTTTGAAGTGATCTCCGCTTTACGCTCCCGGATGCGGATTTTCACTTTAAATGAATTAGAAAAAGAAGACCTTGAAAACATTATTGATTCGGCTTTACATAAAGACGAAATACTTTCATCCTTTCCTATAAATATTATTGATAAAGATTTTCTCCTTTATCTTTCCGGCGGAGATGCGCGAACAATGTTAAACATTCTTGAAGCGGCAGTTCTTCAAGAGAAAGGGAAAGAGAAAATCGCTTTAACAAAAGAAGTTTTTGAAAATGTGGTGCAGCAGAAAAATATTTTATATGACAAAGACGGAGAAGAACACTTCAACTTAATTTCTGCATTCATCAAAAGTATTCGGGGAAGCGATCCTGATGCAGCGTTATATTGGATGGCGAGAATGTTAGCCGGGGGTGAAGACCCGCTTTTTATTGCCAGAAGAATGATAGTACTGGCTTCGGAAGATATTGGAAACGCATCGCCAAATGCATTATTGCTCGCGGAAGCATGCTTCTCCGCTGTTTCAAAAATCGGGATGCCTGAAGCGAGAATTATTCTTGCTCAAGGGGTAACCTATTTGGCTTCTTCGGCAAAAAGTAACGCCTCTTATGTGGCTATAGAAAAAGCATTACATGACGTTGAGCTGAAACCTTTCTACAAAGTTCCGCTTCATTTGAGAAATGCCCCAACTGCATTAATGAAAAAGCTTGGTTACGGCAAAGCATATAAATATGCACATGAGTTTAAAAATCACTTTGTTGAAGAAAATTATTTTCCCGAGGAGATGAAAGGAACGCAATATTATTTTCCTAAAGAAATCGGGCAAGAGAAAAAAATATTCGAATGGTTAAAGTTTCTCTGGAAAGATAAAAAGAAATATTAAATGGAGTATTCCTGTAAAATTTGCGGAAACGAAAAGGGGAATCAATTTTATAATGTCCGCGAAATGCAATTCGGAACACGCGATACATTTATCTACTGCCAATGCTCATCTTGTGGTTGTTTACAATTAACAAATCCCCCCAACGATCTTTCTCCGTATTATCCTGCTAAATATTTTTCATTCCAACTACCGAGAGAAAAATTTATCAAGAAAAAATTAAATGTTTATAGAGATCGCTACTCGTTTGGAATTCCTTCTTTCGTTGGAAAAATAATCTTCTCCCAATATGGCACTCCTACATACATCTCATGGTTAAATGAAATGAACGTCACATTATCCAGCAGCATTCTTGATGTTGGCAGCGGTATAGGAAAACTACTTTATAGAATGGGAAATGCCGGCTTTGATAATTTGACAGGCATCGATGCATTTATTGAGAAAGATATTCATTACTCTAATGGTGTTAAAATTCTAAAGAAAAGTCTTTTTGAGATGAATGAAAAATTTGATTTGATAATGATGCATCATTCGTTGGAACATCTGGCAGATCAGCACGCGGTATTTAAGAAACTGGCAACTATGCTTGATCCTGGGAAATACTTATTTATTCGTATCCCTATCTGCACTTCTTATGCATGGGAGCATTACAAAGAAAATTGGTTTGCATTGGAAGCCCCGAGACATTTTTTTAATCATTCGCTTAAAAGTTTGCATTATTTGGCAGAGATGTATGGATTTGTTATAAAAAAAACAATCTATGATTCCCGCAGTATTCAACTATATGGAAGCGAGCAGTATGGACAAGATATTCCCTTAATGGATGATCTTTCTTACTTCGTCAATCCCGACAATTCGATTTTTACACATCTGCAAATGGAGAAATTCGAGAAGGAAACAAGAATACTGAATGAGACAGGGAGAGGTGATCAAGTTGGATTTTTCTTGCTTAAGTTATAATTAAATTAGTACAAACATTTTTCCGGGGAGTTGTTTTACTAATCCTTTAAACTCAAGCGTAAGTAAATTGACTAAGCAGTCGGAAGTTGAAAGTCCGGTTTGAGTTGCAATGTTATCAATCTGCATTTCTTTGTCCTCAAGAACGGTGAGAATTTTTTGTTCAAAAAGATTTATGTCCACATGCGGTTTAGGGATTGATTTTCCTATGACAGGTTTCAATTTTAGCTCGAGTTCAACAAGGATATCTTCCGGATTCCTAACAAGTTTAGCTCCTCCTTGCTGAATGAGGGTGTTCGAACCTTCAGCTTGTTTCACACCCAAATTACCGGGGATCGCAAAAACTTCTCTTCCTTGATCCAATGCAAACTCTGCTGTCTGAAGCGCTCCGCCAAGAACGCCGGATTCAACAACAATGCATCCGAGGCTCAACCCGGAAATGATTCTGTTCCGGGATGGAAAATTCTGTGCATCTGGTTTTGTTCCTAAAGGAAATTCACTGATCAATAAACCGCTGTTTGGAATTTTATCGTACAACTTTTTATTTTCGGGAGGATAGATAACATTTATTCCGCAGCCGAGCACGGCGATGGTTCTTCCGTTTGTTTTTAATGCAGCTTCATGCGCAACGGAATCAATTCCCCTAGCCAATCCGCTTGCAATGGTAATGCCTTGTGAAGCTAATTCAGAAGAAAATTTGTCTGCTTGTATTTTGCCGTATGTGGTCGGTTGCCTTGTTCCAACAATGGCTATGGGAAAATCATCCTTTACAGTAAATTCTCCTTTCACATATAAGATCATCGGGGGGTCATAAATTTTTTTCAAAAGGTCAGGGTATTCCTTATCAAAAAAAGATACAGCTCTAACATCGTGTGCCTGGAGTGCGGAAAATTCTTTTTCAAATTTTGAGAACGAGGCAGGGAGAGTTTTTTTTGCTTCAGATAATTTTTTTGAAAGAAAAATTCCAATTCCTTCAACATCTGATAGCGCCGATGGATCCGCTTCTAAAATGTTATCAATCGAATGAAACGAGGAGAGGAGATTTCTAATTTTTACCGGACCAATTCCGTCAATCGAAAGAAGAAATCTAAGTTGGGCAAAATCTTGAAAAGTTGTTCCCGGCAAAATTATTCTTTTGGTTTTAAATAATCAATTTTATCTACAATAGCCACGATAATTGAGTGAACCGGAGCGTTTTTATGTCCTAAAATTTGTTGAACCGCGTCACCTTCTTGAACAAGAAGAACGGTATCTCCAATCCCCGAATCAATCAAGTCAATTGCTACAACATCTTGTTTTCCGATAAAATTTCCCTCAAGGTCAATTTTATGAACGACCATCAATTTATTTCCGTTAAGGTGTTCGTTCTTCTGAGTTGAAACTACATTCCCTTTAACTTTTGCAAGCAACACGTTACTTTGGTTCCTGTCCGGGCGATGATTCTTTTTTCCTAAACAATATTGAGAGCGGGAAAAAAACTAAGTAGACGAGAATAAGAATCACCGGACCCAAATAAAGCGCTGAAGTGCTGTTCCAGGGTTTTATGGATAAAAAGTAATAACCAAGCACCGAGAGAATTATGCCTAATGCTAAAATTAAATAGTTTATTCTTGACCAATAAATACTAAAAGGAGAAGTCAAAACTTTTGATACTTTTGTACTTCCTTTTTTTTTAACGGATTTTGCCATGCTTGTCCTTCTAAATTAAAAAAAATAAAAACCCAGTGTCGGGGAAAACACTGGGTTGTCTGTATAATCTTGCAGACCAGGGGAGAAATCTGCAAGAAAGACACTGAAAATATAGAACTTCAAAAGCATATTGTCAATAATTACTTACTCAACTGGTAGACAATTTTTCTTATGGTGTCAAATTGAAGGTAAGGATATTCTTCCCTAATAGAGTCAATAGCATCTCCTGCACTAATTTTACTTGTGCGAAGCGTTCTGAACTTTTTCCGGATTTTATAGTCACGAACCGATTTTTCATCAATAAGTCCGTGATCATTCAAGAGCTGGTAAATGTCATCGCTGATAAGATCAGCCAACGGATTTTCCATTTTTGATTTTACAGTTAGCATAGTATCACCTTTTGTTTGTTTTTATTGAACATTACTCAAGGTATCAAATGGTCTATAGTTTTCCTTTTCTTTCTAAATAAGATAACAAAATTTTTATTAAAAAAATTCCTTAATTAATTAGACGCCTAACTGTAAGTGGAAGTTTAAGAATAAATAAAACTTCACGACTAATTTTACTTTTTTTTTACACAAAGTCAATAGTTTTTTTTATTTTTGTTTTGGATCAAAATTGGGAGGAATACATCGATCGGAGACATGCCACAGAAAAACAGCGAAAAGATTAAATTATTTAGTTTAGGGGGAAAATTAACCGTAAATATTTTAAAATTTATCATTAACTTTGAACCTATTAATAAAAACAAGTTTATTCTATGCAGAAAAAAAAAATGGCGAAAACAGCTCTTCTCACAGTAGTCTTACTCTTTCAAAGCTACATACTGCCCCAAAACAAAAACGAATTTAATTTTGATACAACCCCAAGACAAAGTACAATAAGCGTAACAATCGGGGGAGATTTTATCGTTAGCGGTTCTTTTCCCGCTGTAATCGGGGAACGAGTTGATCAGTTTGTAACAAGAATATTCAACGTTGCAAAAAGTGAAAGAGTTGGGACAACAGCAAGCGCCGAACAGAAGGAAATGGTTTTTAAACAGCTGGCGGATTTTACCAAAAGAGAGATCAAAATTAAAAGAGTAAGCGGGCAAATTTTAACTATAGATTTGGAAAAATATAGATTAACCGGAGATTATTCGCAAAATCCTTATCTCCAAAACGACGATGTCATAATCTTCCCTTTTAATGACCGAGAAAGAAATTTTGTATTTATTACCGGCGCAATTAATAGAAATGCTTCCTCTTGGGGGAATAATCAAACTGTTAAGTTTCAATTTGTTGAAGGCGATAGATTAGAAGATGCTCTCCTTTTTGCCGGTGGAATTGATGAAGGATTTGATAAAGTTACTTCCGCTGAAATTAGCAGACTTGATGCATCCGGTGAAAAGGAAACAAAATTTACCGTTACTATTTCCGACAATCCTTTATTGAAGAGAGGCGATAGAATCTCCATTATTGGGGTTGAAACGTTTCGAAGGGATTATACCGTTACCGTTGCCGGTGAGGTTTATAGACCGGGAACAATCGCCATTTCCAAAGGTTCCTCGACATTAAAAGAAGTTATTGAAAAAGCCGGTGGATTTTTACCTAATGCTGATTTATCCAGAGCCGAGCTTATAAGAGGAGCTAATGTGTTTAAGTCAACTCTTTTTTCGGAAGAACTTGATCAATTTCTTATGAATCGTATGGCGGAAATAAATCCCGAAGACTCTCTCTCGTTACTCATTGATAATAAACTTCGCTTTATAAGAGGCAACGGTGTTATTGATTTTACAACAATAAGCGATACCGCTTCTGCTGCAAGTAAATTTTCCGTGCGAAACGGTGATTATATTAATATTCCCGAAAAATTAAATTTAGTCTATGTGTTTGGTCAGGTGTACAACCCCGGATATATTGGTTTTACAGCCGACAAAGGAATTGATTATTATATCGCCAAGGCTGGTGGAAAAGGACAAAACGCGAAAGAAGATATCTATTTAATTAAAGGGAAAAGCAGAAGTTGGACAAAAGTAGAAAAAGATGTTTCATACACCATCGAGCCTGGAGATTTTATCTGGCTTCCGAAAGAACCGGTACGAACCTTTAGTTATTATTTGGATAGAGTGATGGCAATAAGCAGTATTGTTACGGCGTTAGCAACGGTATTGTTATTGGTAATACAGTTTAAGAAGTAAAAGTAGGCTCTTATCAATTTTCTTAATTTTATAATTTTTTAGAGTAAATAATGAACGAAATGAAAAAAACAGCAGGTTTTTCAGATTATATATATATTCTTTACAAATGGAAGAAGTTTCTTTTCATAAATCTTTTT
>Ga0100388_10003491_pt1 | contig 13353 bp, 11 predicted proteins | sample CryGeymeta201512_FD_81536 | JGI IMG/M metagenome (GOLD analysis project Ga0100388, IMG submission 81536) | Groundwater microbial communities from Crystal Geyser aquifers in Utah, USA - Crystal Geyser metaG 2015-12 | ecosystem: Environmental > Aquatic > Deep subsurface > Groundwater | place... | reverse complement strand
TAATTAAGGCTAATATTACTTCCCGAGTTGCCTTTACCGTAGCTTCTTCTATAGATTCGCGGACAATCTTGGATTTCTCCGGTTCCGAGAAGCTGCTGGGTCGTGGAGATATGCTTTATGTTTCAGCTGAACTATCAAAACCGAAACGTCTGCAGGGAGCTTATGTGACCGAAAAAGAGATTGAGCGGATTGTAAACTTCTTAAAAGAGAAAGGTAAACCCGAATATCAGGAAGAAATAATTACTAAACAATCATCCCTTGGCGAAGCAGGCAATGAATTCGAAGCGGAAGAAGATGAAACATTGTTAACGGAGGCCAAAGATGTGATTCTTAAGGCGCAAAAGGCTTCAGCTTCCTTTTTACAAAGAAGGTTGCGAATTGGATATGCCCGGGCCGCCAGAATATTGGATATTTTAGAAAAAAGAGGCATTATTGGCCCAGGCGAAGGAGCAAAGCCCCGGGAGGTCTATCTTCAAGAAGGAGAGGAAAGTGAGAATAATGACGGGAAAGATTCTTACCCAGAGGAGGATAGTAACGAAGATGAGTTATTAAACTAGCAAAATGATTAGTTTTAGAGAAAAAGAAATTTCAGAAGCAAGAACCCTTGGAGACAAGTTACGTCTAGCCCGGGAAGAGGAAAGAATAACCTTAGAAGCGGCTGAAGCAAGAACCAGGATTCGGGCTGAATATTTAAAATATCTTGAAGAAAGCCGGTATGAAAAATTACCGGGCGAAATATATATTAGGAATTTCCTTATTACCTATGCTAAGTTTCTGCATCTGAATCCCCAAAGGGTAATCAATTTATTTGAAGAAGAGAGCAAGATCTACCAGAAAGTGACATCATTAGAAAAACGTCCTAAAAACGGAAAAAGCATTGTACCAACCCACCCCTTTCTAAACCCCCACTTTATCCGAAATAGTTTAATTGTTTTAGTAATCTTGATTTTATTTTTCTATCTTGGATTAGAGCTCAATAAAATGATCTCACCTCCTCTATTAATTGTTGATAATCCTTCAGGTGACAACATTGTTACTACAGAACACACTATTGAAATATCAGGAATGACCGAAAAAGAATCAAAAGTGTTGATTAATGGCGAGGAGATAGCACAAAATCAAGATGGTTATTTCCAAGCGGCCGTTGATTTAAAAGAAGGAATTAATGTTCTAAAAATCACGGCTGAAAAAAAACATAGCAAGGAAAGCATCGTCTACAAACATATTAAAGTTGAATCTTCTAATGACTCTTAATTAAAAATTAACGGAAAACTTATGAATAAAAAGCATAGTAATCCTCTCAATTCCGCAAAAGAAAAAGCGACCGAAGCCGCCATTGAACAGATTAAAGAACGCTTCGGAGCGGGCGCGATAATGCGGCTAGGGGAAGCAAAAAGAATCCAGGTGGATGTCATTCCAACCGGTTCCCTTTCTTTGGATATCGCCTTGGGAGTAGGGGGAATCCCCCGCGGCAGAATAATCGAAATTTTTGGCCCCGAGGCTTCAGGAAAAACCACGCTTGCTCAACATATTGTAGCTCAGCTACAAAAGATGGGCGGGACGGCCGCCTTTGTGGATGCCGAACATGCCTTGGATCCAGAATACGCTCGCAAAATTGGGGTAAATGTTGACGAGCTGCTGATTTCCCAGCCAGATACAGGGGAGCAAGCCTTAGAGATTGTCGAGACGCTGGTCCGCTCCAACGCCGTGGATATAATAGTGATTGACTCGGTAGCTGCGCTTACCCCTAAAGCAGAAATTGAAGGAGAAATGGGAGATCAACACATGGGGCTGCAAGCGCGCTTAATGAGCCAGGCCCTCAGGAAATTGGCCGGAATAGTAAGCAAGTCCAGGACGGTCGTAGTCTTCATTAATCAGATTCGGATGAGAATTGGCGTTTTCTTTGGTAATCCTGAAACAACCACCGGCGGAACGGCACTTAAATTTTATTCTTCAGTAAGAATCGAGGTTCGGCGCTCGGCCCAAATTAAAAAAGGAGAACGAATTATCGGTAATCGGACTAAGGCAAAAGTGGTCAAGAACAAAGTAGCGGCCCCTTTTCGGACCACTGAATTTGACATTATGTACAGCGAAGGAATTTCTATTATGGGCGATATCTTGGATACCGCTCTTCAGTATGGCGTGATTCAAAAAAGCGGTAATTCCTATAGTTATGGCGAGATTAAGCTAGGCGTAGGCCGGGAAACGGCAATAACCTATCTTAAAGAGAATCCCAAGATAGTCCAAGAGATTAAAAAGAAAACCTGGGAAGCAGTTAAGGCAAAAGAAGAATAAAGTCTCGTGATGATCAAAAACGTAAGGCGACCCTTTTCCGCCACTTTATAATTAATAATTTTAAGGTAAGGCGGATCCGCCTCAGGCGGATAGGGTCGCTTTTCGTAAAGAAGAAACGCGGGTCGTGCAATCTAAGCACGTTCTACGTATTCACCCGTTTCAGTATTTATTCTAACTAGATCGCCCACTTCCACAAATAGAGGAACTTGAACGGTATGGCCGGTTTCTAATACAGCCGGCTTGGTAACATTACCCCGGGCTGTATTGCCTCGTACTCCCGGCGGAGCAGAAGTTACTTTTAAATCGACTTTTGGTGGCAAATTGACAGCCAATGGTCTTTCCTTAAAATTCAAGATTTCTACATCCGACTCATCTTTGACATAATTGGAAATTTCTCCGATTTGATCCTGAGAGAGAATAAACTGCTCAAAAGACTGATTGTCCATAAAATGGAAATTGACCCCCTCTTTATACAAAAAATTAGCCTTTGTACGAGAAAGTTCAGCTAGCTCAATTTTATCTCCCGATTTAAAGGTTTTCTCTAGAACATTCCCAGAAATAAGATTCTTTAGTTTGGTTCGCAAGATAGCACCTCCTCTACCCATTTGGACATGTTGGGTGGTTTGAACAACAAAAGGCTCACCATCTAAGACGATTACCGTATCAATCTTTAAATCATTCATGGTGAGCATGTTTTTGCTTGTAGGAAGTTGTTTTAGTGAAGAATTAAAAGCGAAAAGTTAAAAACTAAAGCGTAAGGCTTAAAACGATTTCAGATTTTCTATCCTTCTAGATCCTAAAACAGCCTACCGTGTAGTATAAGGGATTAAAGCCATGTGCCGGGCGCGCTTTACCGCCCGGGCTAATTTTCTTTGATGCTTGGCGCAAGTCCCCGTTTTTTTGCGAGGGAGGATTTTAGCATAAGAAGATAAAAAACGCTGGAGATTCTTAGCGTCCTTGTAATCAATCTCCTTGATACTGTTAGCGCAGAAATAGCATTGTTTTTGCTTTAGAAGATTGTTTGCCATATAGATCGTTGATTAGAATGGAATATCCTCAACATTAATTTCTTCTTCCGCGGAGGAATCATTAGCAGTGCTATCTTGGGGAGGAACAACTTCTTTTTGAGGCTGAGATTGGTTGACTCCAGGACGATCAAGCATAATCATATTATCAACAATAATTTCAGTACGATATTTCTTTTGTCCAGTTTGGTCATCCCACGATCGGGTTTGAATTCGGCCATCAATATATACGCGTCCCCCCTTTTTTAGATACTGCCCGGCTATTTCGGCTAATTTTCTCCAAGCAACCACATTATGATATTCCACCTTTTCTTGCTTTTGGCCGCTTTTGTCAGTCCAAGTGAAATTGGTTGCCACTGAAAAAGTGGTTACCGATTGTCCGGAAGGAATTGTTTTTGTTTCTGGGTCGCGGGTGAGACGCCCGATAATCATTGCTTTATTAAGATCCATGTTTTTAAATAAAAGGATTAATTATAATGAATTGATATCTCATTTAATCATATCGTCGTCCAGAATTTTGTCCAGTTTTTCGTCTAACTCTTCTAGAGAAATCTTTTTCTTGGGGGGGGCTGCAGCCTTCTCTTCTTTTTTTATTTCCGTTTTTTCCGTACTAACCGGAGTGGCTCCCATTTTCTTTTCCTTTTTCTCCTCTTCTTGTAGTCTAAGGGCGGCAGATCGCTCCAACATTCGTTCTCTTTCTAGATCCCGCTCCGTTTTTTCCCTTATTTTCAAAATTTGATGTCGAATCACCTCTTCCATTAATCCTAAATCTTTCTCGATCGCGTGATATTTCTCGGGGGTAAGGTTAAATTCAATAAGCACATAGAACCCATAACGGCTTTGCTTAATAGAAAAAGCTAATTTTTTCTTGCCTAAATTTTCATTTTTTGTGATGGTGCCACCGTTCTTCTTAATAATCCCGAATATCTTATCAACCACAAAAGGAAGCTCTTCCTCGGTAATCCTAGAAGAGATAATAATTAAAGCTTCATAATGTTGCATGGTGGGACCTCTTTGTTCCGCCCGCTTCAAGAAGGTCAGCCCTTAAAGCATGGGATTGAGCAGAATCATTAATAGTAATATTCTTGTTTATCCTAGCAGGTATCGAAAAAGCAGTCAAGAAAATTTGAGAGAATAAAAGTATTATTTTTTGCTATCGGAATTTAAAGGGCGGTAGATTATAATTTACAGCAAATCACTAAATACTAGGTGGCACGAGACGCCTTAATTGTTTTGAATAGGCAAACAACGCTCTAGGTGATAATCAAAGAAATCACAACTTTCTGTGGAACAGTTGTCCCGAGGACAAAATTTGGGAAAAGCGGTCGGATTCAAGCCCGCTCTAAGAATTCCTTCAATTTCCGCCGAGCTCAGTTTAGTGGCGATGCTTTTCAAATTCTGGATGCAGTTTCCCGCCGGGTCATAATACCATTCTTCAACTCCGGCAAGAATATCAGGTTTGGCTAATTCCTCAATAGCCTTAATTTCCAGAACAGCATTTTTTTTCCTGGCTTCTAATACTCTAAGCATTACGATTGTATCATGTAGGTTTACTTCTCGATCCGGGTTGGTGACGATATTAATATTTCCCGAAGCCAGTTGTTGTAGAATTAGGTCAGCTTTTAGGTTGGGGTTATTTTTCAGAAAATCACAAGAATAAGGATTATTGCTTTTAACAATCATTACTCTTATTAATTTTTTTCCCTGGAAAACATCAAAAGCATTGGCGACTTCCTCATTTTTTATCACCGTTTCCTTAGGAGAAACAGAAGAGGTCCTTTTTTTCTCGACATGGTAACAAGCCAGCAGAAAAGGCATTACTAAATCAATTATTCTTTGAGGATTATCAGGATATTCCTGGGTTAAATCTTTGGTTAACTCGGCTAAGTCAAACGCCTGGTTAGCGGAATCAAGAGAGCGAGCGTCATGATTGTTATTTTTTTCAATAAACAATAGCAGTCCGCTTAAAGCCGGGTCTTTACTCACTCCCAGGCTTTCCGCTACTTGCCGAGTGATGCTGGAATTCTCTTTTTTAAATTTGCTAGTTTCTAAATCGATTACTAAAATTCCCTGCGATTCCAGTCCGCTCGCAGTTTTTTCCGAAGGCAAGTCTTTTCTGAATTCCATTTTAGCCTTTCGGATACCGGGATAGCCGTTTTCTCCAAAAAGCAGTAACAGCAAAACTGCCGCAATCGCATCTAATTGGGGTTTGGAAGATAATACAATCGTATTAATCGGTTGGGGATTGGACATATCTTTACTCTCTAATTAGTATACTCCATTGAAATTAAAAAAAAAGAACCCCCATTCCGGAAAATCCGAAATGGGGGAATTGTTTTGAGAACGAAAGAACTATGAGGTGAGCCGAACACCGTGTACTTCCCAACCGAATTTGGTCGGGCGATTCTTTCCGGTGTGAGTTAATTTCTGAAGGTGAGTGAATTTTATTCGCTCACCTGACTTCAGGAACTGAAGGTGATATCCGTTGCCCCGGTTGATTTCCGACCAGTGGACGCGGACGATCCCTTCTCCAGTTACAATGGCGCCGATCCCTTGGGCGATGTTGAACCAAAGCACTAACCCCTCATTTGACGACAGGTTCTCCAGCACTTGAGCGGGAGCTCTCCTGTATTGTGCGATTAGTGGTAGGTTGTCTGGCTTCAGGCGACCTTGAAGAAAAGTCAACAGTTGCGGCCACTTCACTGCAGGCATTGTCACATTGCCTCCGTCACGATAGCAGGTGGCTCCTATGGTTTTCTGGGTGGTGAGAAAGAATTTCCCGTGTTGGGAAATGACGGCGATCTCCCAGATTTGGAACTGACCATTGGGCTCCAGTTTCAGCAACCGAAGGTTGTTTTGAGGGTAAGGAGTAAAGAACTCCCCGTCCTCGCTTTTCCTTACCGGAATGGTCAGCTTGTAAGTCAGATTGCCACCGCTTTTTTTCACTTCTTTCGGGATGATATTCTTCTTACCATCCACAGTGACTACCAGGAAGTTGCCGGCTTCCGGACCGATGGTGACTTTCAACCGGAGCGGTAAATGGTCGTCGAGTTTGCCCAAGCAACCGTCCTCACTGATCTTTAGTGAATCTTCACCCCACATCACTTGCGTTGAAATACCGTTAATTCCTACCATGGCGTTCCTCCTTTCTAAGAGGTTAAAATTGGTAGGTCTCACTTCGAAAGATTGTCTAAGAGCGTACTTATTTTAATTCACAATTTTGCATTGCAGGCTAAAATAAAAACATCTTTAAAAGAGAACCATTCAGTATAGACCCTTATTTAGTTTTTGTCAAGGCTGATTGCTTTTACCCATCCTTGCTAATATACTTATAACTGATGAATCCCGTTAGAAATTTATAAGACGTGGGGTTCTAATAAAATAATAAATTCAGTAAGGATAAAGTAGTTTAAAATATAAATATTATTCGTTAAATCTCTAACGGGATGAATAAGCAAAAACTAAACAATATCCCCAATAAACCGGGCGTTTATCTTTTTAAAGACAAAAACGGTGCCATTCTTTATATTGGCAAGGCCCGGAATCTCAAAAGCCGGGTTGGCTCTTATTTTAGGAAGTCGGCCAATTTAGAGCCGGCTAAGGAAATAATGGTGGGTAAAATAGCGGACCTGGAATATATTCTGGTCGATTCCGAAGTGGAAGCCCTGCTTTTAGAAAGCAGCCTGATTAAAAAACACAGACCCCCTTATAATGTTGAGTTAAAGGACGACAAATATTTTCTGTACCTAAAAGTCACCTTAGAAGAAGGTTTTCCGAGAGTTCTGACGGTTCGCCGCGTGGCTAAAGACAAAAACCGTTACTTCGGCCCTTTCACTTCGGCTGCAGCGGTAAAAAATACCCTGCGCTTAGTCCGAAGAATTTTTCCTTACAAAATCTGTAAGAATCCTCCGGAAAAGCCCTGTCTGGGTTATCATATTGAACGCTGTCTGGGCCACGTTACTAAAGATTTTACTAAGCGGGATTATCAGAAAATCATCGAGGGGGTAATCAAGTTTTTGGAAGGGAAGAATAGATTCTTGCTTTCTGATTTAAAAAAACAAATGAAAGAAGCGGCCCGCCAAAAAAAATATGAAAAGGCGGCCAGAATCAGAGATCAAATTCGGGGCATCGAACATTTAATGGAAAGACAGAAGGTGATTTCCATCAAATTGGAAAATCAAGATATTGTCAGCCTGGGTCGCGATAATAATCTGGCGGCAATCAACCTTTTTCAAATTAGAGAAGGAAAACTGCTGAATCGAGAACAGTTTTTACTCCAAAACGTAAACTTACGAACCGACTCAGAGTTAATCGATTCTTTTTTAAACCAATACTACGCCTTGGCCTCTGATTACCCCAAAGAAATAGTTGTGCCGGCTGAAATCAAAAATCGGAGTATTGAAAAGTTAACCAAGGCCAAACTTACTTTTCCGTGCAAAGGGAGAAAACGGCAATTAGTAAAAATGGGTAAAGAGAACGCCGAGGAATATTTGCGCCAAACTCAGCTGGAATCGGAATTACGCGATCAATCCGGGCAAAAATCCTTGGCGGAATTGGCCAAAGAATTAAAACTTACTAAGAGTTCCCGCCGGATTGAGGCCTATGATATCTCTAATATTCAGGGAACAAACGCGGTCGGTTCCATGGTTGTATTTACGGCCGGACGGCCCGACAAATCGCAATACCGCAAGTTTAGAATCAAAACGGTCAAAGGCGCCAATGACCCGGCAATGATGGCGGAAGTAATCAGACGCCGTTTTCAAAGAATAAAAGCTGAAGAAAAAGAACGTTGGCCATTGCCTGATTTAATAGTGCTGGATGGTGGAAAAGGGCAGTTGAGTTCGGCTAGGAAAATACTAAAGAAGTTTGGTATTGATCAGCCGGTAATTGCGCTGGCGAAACGGAAAGAAGAGATTGTTCGGCCAAATCAAAAAAATCCTATAGTACTGTCCAATAATTCGCAAAGCCTCCAGCTGCTCAAGCAAATAAGAGATGAAGCGCACCGCTTTGCCATTGGGTACTATCGCAAAAGACATCAGGCAGAAACAAAAAGATCAGCCCTTGACGAAATACCGGGAATCGGGCCTAAAACAAAAAAGAAGCTGCTGTTCGCTTTTGGATCAGTACAAAAAATTAAGGAAGCAAGTTGGAAAGATTTAGAAAAAGTGATTGGAAGTAAGCTGGCAAGAAAGATTAAGGAATATCTTTAAACAAATTGAAAAAAATAAAGGAGTATATTTGATTAGAAGAATGAGTTCCTAGAATACAGTAATGCGAAGCTTTTAGCCTCGCTTACAAGAAAACGAGTAACTTCCCAAAACGTATCTTAAATAAGCGACCCTAAAAGGGTAGCAATACTTCAAGGTTTCAACCTTGCGCTCTATCTCCAAAAACCATATGCCCAAAAAAATTATCTCCGAAGAAGAAAATCAGAAAAAAATCAAAGCGGTTCGCCGCCAAAAAAAGAAACGTCCTAAAATGAAGGTCTCGGGACGTTCTGTTGTCCAGCTAAAAAAAATAATTGAGGATAAATCAAAGAAGAAATAGTTATTTATTTTCCACTAATTCTTCCGGGATTTCCTCTAGAAATCGGGAAGGGATGGTAATTCGGGAACTACCCCAAATGTTCCGTTGGCGGGTATGAATTAAATAGACTTTTTCTTTGGATCTCGTTACCCCGACATAATAAAGTCTTCTTTCTTCTTCCAGTTCAGCGGGGTCAAACAGACTGTTGGCATGGGGGAACAGTCCCTCTTCCATTCCGGCTAGAAAAACCACTTTGTATTCTAACCCCTTGGCATTATGGGTGGTCATTAGAGTAAGGCCTTTTTTGCCGTCTTCTAAAAAATCCACATCGTTTACCAGTGCGGTTTCTTCCAAAAACGAGCGGATGCTTTCCAATCCCTGCTGGTTGTCAAATTTTTTAGCTACTGTTTTAAGCTCTAAAATATTTTCCCATCTGGCTTCACCTTCGGGAGTGCCATCCTGAACATGTTTTTTATATCCGGTTTTATTCAGAATCAAATCAATGATTTCCCGAGGTTTTAAATTTTGAGCTTTGTCCTTAAGGTCAATAATTAAACTCGCAAAAAAGAGAAGGGCGTTTCGGGCCCGAGAGGGTAAAGAAGCTATTTTATCCGCTTGCTTTACCGCTTTTAAATAGTCGATCTTATCAGCTTCCGCAAAATTTTCTAATAATGACCAGGTTTTGCGCCCGATACTGCGGGGAGGCTCGTTAATTATTCTCTTCATACTCACTTGATCATTAGGCTCTACTAAAATTCTAAGATAGGCCAAAAGATCTTTTACTTCTTTCCGTTCGTAAAATTTTACGCTTCCAATTATCTGATAAGGAACTCCATATTCCAGCAAGGTTTCTTCCAAAGCTCTAGACTGGGCATTAGTTCGGTAAAGAATAACATAATCAGAAAGATTGATTAATCCTCCTCGGATCTTTTTTTGGATGGCAATTTTAGCTGTTTTTTTCTCCGGTCCGCCCGATTTGTTTTTTTCTATTTCCAGAATAGTATCTAGAATTCCTCCGGCCGGATGGTTGTTCTCTTCCTCTGATTCATAGACTATTTCGTCATCAGCCTCTCCCCGATGGTCACTTGTTTCTTCCCTTAATCCAAAAATTTCCCCCAGAATATATTCTCCTTCTTCCTTTTCATTAGCTACCTGTTGAACTGTGATTTTTTCCCCTGGCTTGCTATCAGTCCATAATTTTTTATCCGTCCGGGCTTTATTCTTGGCAATGATATGATTACTGGCCTCTACGATTGTTTTAGTGGAGCGGTAGTTTTGTTCTAAATAAATTATTTTTGCCTGGGGATAATCCTTTTCAAAATCTAAAATGTTCTGAATGTCCGCTCCGCGAAAGGAATAAATCCCTTGCCAGTCGTCTCCTACCACGCAGATGTTTTTTGATTTTTTCGACAAAAGGTTGGTCAACAGGTACTGGGCGTGATTGGTATCCTGGTATTCATCCACCATTAAGTACTTGAAGCGCCGCTGGTATTTTTCCAGCACGGCCGGATATTTCTGAAAAAGCTGTACCGTCATCATGATCAAATCGTCAAAGTCCAAAGCATTGTGCTCCCGTAACTGTTTTTGATATTCTTGGTACACTTTAGCCGTCAGCTTTTCTATAAAATCTTTGGCTTTATGCTGGTACTGGCGGGGAGTAAGCAAGTTGTTTTTCGCTTGGTTGGAAATTACGCTTAAAAACATCCGCGGCGAATATTGTTTTTGGTCAATCACCATTTTTTCCAACACCCCCTTCATTAAAGCTATTTGGTCGTAATCGTCGTAGATTAAAAAGTTGTTCTTGAAACCCAATGCACCGATCTCCTTTCTCAGCACCCGTACGCAGAAAGAGTGAAAAGTTCCCACCCAGGGTTGATCTAAGTCGATTGATCGCGAAGGATTAATCTTTCTTTTTAATAGTTTTTCTACTCTCTGTTTCATTTCTTCGGCCGCTTTGTTGGTAAAAGTCACCGCCAAAACAGAAGAAGGACTGACCTGTTTTTCAATAATTAAATAAGCTATCCGGTGAACCAGTATTCTGGTTTTGCCGGAGCCAGCGCCGGCTAATACCAAAACGGGCCCTTCTGTTTGGAGAACGGCGGATTGTTGTTTTCCATTTAACTTACTTAAGATAGAGTCAGTCATAGTCTTAGATGGTTCTTTAAAATATATCATAAAGAAGAAAGATTAAAAAGAAAGTATATCAGGAAAGTTTTTCCGCCATGGTTTTAAAGAAAAAAGGGAGTTCCTTTCGAAACTCCCTCATAATTTGTGAACGAGAAAATGTTGCTGCTACTCACTGGAATGTTCAAGGATGGCCTTGAGCGCTTCCAAGTGCTGAGCAGCTTCCACCAACTTGCCTTCTCCAGTAAGAGTCAGCCAGCTGTAGAAATGTTCGCTGACAAGCTTAATCAACTCTTTGTCAGAAACCGTCGAATCAACCACTGTACCAGTGATAGTTGTCATTGCCAGGCGATTCTGTCCGAGCAGATCAGCCAAGGCCGCTTCAAAAGTCGGACCATATCCGAGCTTGGTGTTAGAGGCCACTACCAGTCGCTTGAGTTCAGGCATTTTGCCTGCCTCGGCCTGTAGATAGATTGGCTGAACATACATGAAGCGATGATCTGATAAAGGAATTGTCAGGAGATTTCCCTGGATTACTGTGGAACCTTTCTGACTCCATAAAGTAAAGTCTTTAGAAATCCTTTCATCTTGGTTGATGCGGATTTCAATCTGCATTGGTCCCATGATCAACTTGTCTTTGGAAAAGCGGTAGACCAACAGTTTGCCATAATGATTCCCGTCGCATCTGGCCGCCATCCAAGCAACCATGTTGTGCTTGGGGTTATCAGGATCTACGGTTCTGGGCGTGAAAGGCAAAATCTGACAGAATTCATCCTCTTTTTCGCCAGGTAAGGTAATAACCACATAGTAAGGCAGAATTTCTTGAATATTGCCAGCGTGAACTTCCTTGGCAATGTCCCAAGCATCCTCCCTGTTATAGAAAACTACTGCATCATTCATGTGGTAATTGGCGTACATCTTAGCCTGGATTCTCATCAGGTCCTCTGGATAGCGGACATGCTCCAAAAGTGCTGGCGGCAGTTCGCTTTTCGGCGAAAAGAGATCTGGGAAGATTTTTTGCCAAGTCTGGATGACAGGATCATCTGGGTCAAAGACGTAGAAACGCACCTTGCCGTTGTAGGCATCCATCACCACCTTGACTGAATTACGGATGTAGTTAAAGTCCTCATATCTTTCAGAGTAAGGAAAGTTATTGGTGGTGGTGTAGGCGTCCCAGATGAACCAAATCTTGCCATCGGCAATGACTTGATAAGGGTCATTGTCGTAAAACAGAAAGGGTGCAACGGTCTTGACCCTTTCCTCCAAGCTACGGCGGAAGAGGATTCTACTTGAAGCGTTGAACTCGCTGGCAGTCAAAAGCCGCAGGCCGTCGAACTGGATGGCAAAAGCCAGTTTTCTCAAGAAACTGCTTAAAGTAATGCCGCCAGTTCCTTGATAGTGGCAGGTGGCATTGGTTTCACCTTTAGGGAAGTCAAATTCCTCGTGAATGGTCCCGGTGTAGACACGTTCTCTGGTCAGCTCGCCGTAGTAGATTTCCGGTCGCGAGATTGCCAGTGCTGAAAAGCGCGTTTCAGGAGGAATGTTCTTAACCCAGTAATCTGGTTGTCCATCAGTAGTCACGGTATTGACCGGATTCATACAGATGCCGTAACCGTGAGTGTAGACCAAACGCTCGTTCTGCCAGGTGCGAGCCCTTGGATCAAGCAGATTTTGATTGAGTTCCCGAGAGGACGCCATCATCTGGACAATCCGTTCATCAATCTTGTAGCGGACCACATCCACGTCAGGGAAGCGGTAGTACATCCGAAAACTTTGGCGTTGATCAGCATTAGACTGCAAAACTCGCCAGTCCCAAAACCTGATGTTGGCCAAAGTATTGTCGTTGGTCGGATCGTTAACAGCTTCCGGCGTAATGTTTTCTTCTACTGGAAAGTCTTGTTCTGCAATGTTGGTTAAGCCATAAGCTTTTCTAGTGAACTCAATGTTACGTAGGATGTAGGGCTTTTCCATGGAAAGCTCATTGGGTGAAACCGAATAGCTCTGAATGAGTGAGGGCCTGATGATTACAGCAATCAGCCAGACTAAAAACCAGATAGCAATAGCACTACCTGCCAGAATTACCTTGGGTTTGAAATTGCGGATGAAGATGGTAACCAGGAAGGCAATTAAAGCCATAGCGATAATCCAACAGTAAAGATGGTAAGCCCCAATCTGGACATTGATATCAGTGTAACCTGCCCCGAAAACCGCCCCGCGTTCAGAGAAGTTCAAATTCCAAATATTGAATCGAACTGCAAATAGCCAGATGGCTGACCAAAGCGCCGCTATGATTGTTAAATGATTAAGCAGGTGTTTCCAACCACGCCATTTTTTTTCATCCAGGTCTTCTTCATTTTGACAGGTACCCCAAAATTTAGACACT
>Ga0100388_10003485_pt1 | contig 13359 bp, 12 predicted proteins | sample CryGeymeta201512_FD_81536 | JGI IMG/M metagenome (GOLD analysis project Ga0100388, IMG submission 81536) | Groundwater microbial communities from Crystal Geyser aquifers in Utah, USA - Crystal Geyser metaG 2015-12 | ecosystem: Environmental > Aquatic > Deep subsurface > Groundwater | place... | reverse complement strand
CCTGCCGAAGCGAGGGGCGAAGCCCCGAGCGAGGCAAATTCCGCCGTAAATAAACTTTGGTGGACCCAACAGGACTCGAACCTGCCACCTCCTCGGTGCAAGCGAGGCGCTCTACCAGATGAGCTATGGGCCCAAACGATTAAATACTAAATTCTAATATCTAAACACTAAACAAATTTCAATTTTCTAAATCCTAAACATTTTGAATTTGTGGCATTTGACATTGTTTAGAATTTAGTGCTTGTAATTTGGAATTTTTAAATTTGGTGGGCGATGGAGGACTCGAACCTCCGACCTCAGCTTTATCAGAGCTGCGCTCTAACCACCTGAGCTAATCGCCCTTATTCAATAAACAATAAACAAGAAACAAGAAACAACAAACTAAAGTTCTAAATATTAGGCCTGATCCAATGTTTACTGTTTCCTGACTTCAACGAAAATATATTAACACAAAAATATCAGTTTGGGAAGAATTTTTGGCAGAACAACCCCTACTTTATTTGTCACTCCCGCTTGTCTCGCTTTGCTATCCAAGGCGGAGGAAAATGTGTACCCAGAAAGTTCGACGTGCGTTAAAGCTTCTGGATTCCCGCCTGCGCTTATCGAGTCTGAGCTGAGGGCTCATCCCTCACCATTCGGTCTGTCTTCGATCCTGAAGTCCTCAGACCTGAAGGGAGCTCATGGTCGAAAGAGAGTCGAAGACGGGAATGACACAAAAAAACTACCATGTGGTTCAGTTTACATTTGACGGTCCACTAATATTAATTTAATATATCTAATTAGGGCATGTTATAATATCTTCTGCAGTATAAATGGAGGAGCTTATGTCGCTTATGATTGTTGGTTCGGTGGCTCTTGATTCTATCAAATCACCTCATGGGGAACACAAGGATATTGTTGGTGGTTCTGCGGTTCATGCCAGTACGGCGGCCAGTTTTTATGGACCCGTTAATTTAGTTGGAGTTGTGGGCGAAGACTTTCCGAAAGAGCATATTGATTTTTTATGTAGCAGGGGGATAAACACAGAAGGTCTTGAGGTGGCTTGCGGCAAAACTTTTAGATGGGTTGGCTACTATGAGCATGATATGAACCATGCATATACGGTGGCAACAGAACTTAATGTTTTTTCCGATTTCGTGCCAAAAATACCCGAAAAATATAAGAAAAGTAAGTATGTTTTTTTGGGTAATATTCAGCCTTCTTTGCAACTGGATGTTTTAAATTTGGTCAAGGGTGCCAAGGTTAAGGCTTTAGACACCATGAATTTATGGATTAAAACTGAAAGGAAAGCCCTTTTAGGGGTCTTAAAAAAAGTTGATATTCTATTTATAAATGATGCAGAAATTAGGCAATTAACGGGCGAACCAAATTTAATTAAAGCGGCCAAAAAAACTTTAAACATGGGTTCAAAATATATTGTTGTAAAGAAAGGCGAGCACGGAGCCTTAATTATTGGCGATAACCTTTTCTTTGCCTGTCCGGCGTTTCCGGTAGATAAATTATCGGATCCAACAGGGGCAGGGGATACGTTTGCCGGTGGATTTATGGGGTATCTTTCTAAAACCGATAATCTATCAAAAGAAAATTTAAAAAAAGCGGTGGTTGTGGGAACGGTTATGTCATCATTTAATGTAGAGGAATTTAGTTTAAACAGGCTTAAGTCCTTAACAACAGCGGAAATATTTGAAAGATATAATAATTTAATGGGGTACACGTCTTTTACCGAAATATCATTATAAAAATAACAGGAGACCAAATGGATTACAAAATTAAGGATATAAAACTTGCCGAGTGGGGCAGAAAAGAAATTGAAATGGCTGAACAGGAAATGCCCGGTTTGGTTTCTATAGGGGAGAAATACAAAAAAGATAAACCTTTAAAAGATGTAAGAATTAGCGGCTCTCTCCACATGACTATTCAGACGGCTGTTTTGATTAAAACTTTAAAGGAGTTGGGGGCAAATGTTAGATGGTGCAGCTGCAATATTTTTTCTACTCAAGATCATGCAGCAGCAGCAATTGCCGAAATGGGAATTCCGGTTTTTGCCTGGAAAGGCGAATCTTTAGAAGATTATTGGTGGTGTACCGAGCAGGCTTTAACATTTTCGGGTGGTAAGGGGCCGCAGTTAATTGTGGATGATGGCGGCGACGCCACTCTTTTAATTCATTTAGGTTTTAAGGCGGAAAAGGACCCTATAATCCTTAATAAAAAGGGTAACAATGAAGAAGAGCAGATAATATTTAACCTACTTAAAAAAAACCTCAAAGAAGATCCCAAAAAATGGCAAACAATCGTTAGGGAGTGGAAAGGTGTTTCTGAAGAAACTACAACCGGCGTTCACAGACTTTATCAGATGATGGAAAAGGGAGAGCTATTGGTGCCGGCCATCAATGTTAATGACTCTGTTACCAAATCTAAGTTTGACAATCTATATGGTTGCAGGGAATCTTTGGTTGATGGGATAAAAAGGGCAACCGATATAATGATTGCCGGAAAAGTGGCGGTTGTTTGTGGATACGGTGATGTTGGCAAAGGTAGTGCTAAATCATTAAGAGGTTTAGGGGCAAGAGTAATTGTAACGGAAATTGATCCAATTTGCGCTCTTCAGGCGGCCATGGAAGGCTTTGAAGTAGATACGGTAGAAGATACATTGGGTTATGGAGATATTTATGTTACTACCACCGGAAACATGGACATCATTACTGTAGGACATATGTCAAAAATGAAGGATCAGGCAATTGTCTGCAATATCGGTCATTTTGATAACGAAATTCAGGTAAATAAGCTAAATGAATTTAAGGGAATCAAAAAAATTAATATTAAACCTCAGGTTGACAAATATATCTTCCCGAACGGAAATGAAATTTATATCTTAGCCGAAGGTCGTTTGGTAAATCTTGGTTGCGCTACCGGTCATCCGTCTTTTGTTATGTCCAACTCTTTTACGAATCAAGTTTTGGCTCAGTTGGATTTGTGGAAAAACAGAGAAAAATACAAGCCGGAAGTTTACAGACTTCCAAAATATCTAGACGAAGAAGTGGCCAGACTTCATTTGGAAAAAATTGGAGTAAAGCTAACCAAGATGTCTAAAGAACAAGCTGATTATATTGGCGTGCCTTTAGATGGACCATATAAGCCGGATCATTATCGGTATTAGTTTAAGTTTACGCTACTCTGTCTTCGTTTCTTAGTTCCCCGCTTGTTGAGGATCTGTCGGGTTGAGCGTCTAAATTATTTTGTACGACTTTTGCAGTTAATTCATCCATGGATGGAGTTTCATTCATATCTTTTTGAATTTTTAATATATCAGAAAAGTCCTCATCTGTTAGTTGAAAGTTCAGATCGGTTTCTTTTCCCTTAGCAACCGTACTATTTAATCTGTAAAGACAGCCTTCTATGTACTTAATTATGTCCGGATCGGAAACATCAAATTCAAAAACTGCACCCTCAGATGTTGTAATAGTTGATTTGGCTTCAGGCATGGGTGCTGAAGGCCTCAATTCACCAAACTCAGTGGATATGTCCCCTTGAGACTGAGATAATTGTCTTGGAGCAGCCTGATGAGTGTCAACGTTTCTATCTGCTTGAGTCTCTTCTTTCCTTAACTTTAGAATTTTTGAGACGGTTTCGTAATCTTTTTCGCCATCCCATCTGGAGTAAGCTCCATAGATGTCTTTAAGGCAGGCAACGGCATTTTTATTATTCACAAAATAATCAAGCTTTCCTTCTTTTACCATTTCTGGTGTTGGAACTGAACTCTGTCCTTCCATATTATTTTCTCCTAAATTAATTAAATAAAAGATAACATGTTTTTAATTTAACATTCAACCTTTTTCTTCTGACCCCATCACTTTTTGTCATCCCCGTGAAAACGGGGATCCAGAAAACTCGGTCCTGCAATAAAGCTACTGGATTCCCGCCGGAGTTTATGCTGAACTGGATTCAGTGCGGGAATGACGGTTGTGTAATATTTCGGCTGTTTTTAGAAAGTGAAGGGTTGTAACCTTTTTCTTGGTTATTTCAAATAAGCTGATAAAATAAATATATGTTTAAAAGAATTATTTTAGGTCTGATGGGCATGGCATTAGGTTTTTGGCTAATGTATAAACGTCAAAAAATTGTAGAAATGGGCGTTAGATTTTCTTGGGCAGAAAATTTTGCTCTAGGATCCTATACAGTAGTAGGACTTATGGGCGTCTTCTTTATGGTTATTTCGCTTTTTTATATGTTGGGAATCGGTAAAGGGGTAATTGACAGTGTTTTCGGCTCTTTTACCGACATGTTCACCCCGCCGGATAGAAAATAACCAAAATATTAACTTGGATTTTGTTGACTAATAGCATTTTGTTTATTAAAATTATTCCGTTAAGCAAGCAATTTTATGAAAAGAATTGATAATCATTATGGCGTTGTTATTATTGGAGCAGGTCCGGCTGGGCTTGCCGCAGGCATTAAGTTGGTTAAGGCTGGCAAGAAAGTCTTAATAGTAGAAAAAGAAAGCCATGTTGGCGGTATATCAAAAACCATCGAGTATAAAGGTTATCGTTTTGATTTGGGCGGCCATCGTTTTTTTACTAAATCAAAAGAAGTAAATGACTTATGGAACGAAACCTTAGGTAAAGATTTTATTACACGTCCCCGATTATCAAGGATATATTATCAAAATAAATTTTTTGCTTACCCTGTTAAACCCTTAAATGCCTTAAAAGGGCTTGGACTAAAAGAATCAATCCTTATTTTGGCTAGTTACATAAAGATAAAGATTTTTCCATATAAAAAGGAAGATACTTTTGAGGAGTGGGTAACAAACAGATTTGGCAAAAAGCTTTATAATACATTTTTTAAGGCTTATACAGAAAAATTGTGGGGCATTCCTTGTAATCAGATACAGGCAGAATGGGCAGCACAGCGAATTAAGGGATTATCGATGGTTAGCGCATTAAAAAACGCTATTCTTCCTGACAAGAAAGGAAAAATTAAAACTTTGATAGATAAGTTTAACTATCCAAAGCTTGGTCCAGGAATGATGTATGACAAAATGGCTGAAAATTTCATAAAAATGGGCGGTACGCTAATAACTGAAGTTAAAATTAACAGTCTTGATGTAAAAGGCGGCAAAGTTGTTGATGCTTCTTTAAAGAGTAAAAATGGTGAAGTTAGGGTTTCTGCTGATTTTTTTATCTCCAGTATGCCAATTACTTTTTTGGTGAAGGTTCTTGATCCGGCAGTTGATCCTAAAACATTGAAGGCGGCAAACAAATTGACGTATCGAAGTTTTATCACTGTAAGCCTTATCTTAAATTCTAAAAACCCGTTTCCGGATACTTGGATTTATGTGCATTCGCCGGAAGCGAAAATGGGTAGGATTCAAAACTTTGAAAACTGGAGTCCTTTTATGGTTCCCAATAAAAAACACACTGCTTTGGGGCTTGAATATTTTTGTACAGAGGGTGATGAATTATGGAATTTTGATGATAAAGATTTAATAGAACTAGGGCTTAATGAGCTGGAATTCATAAAACTTGGGAAGAAAAAAGATTTTGTTGATGGTTTCGTTACCAGAGTCCCAAAAACATATCCGGTTTACGATTCTGCCTACCCAAAAAATTTAAAAATAATTAAAGAATATTTAGAAAATATAGAAAATCTTCAACCGGTAGGTCGCTATGGCATGTTTAAGTATAACAATATGGACCACTCTATCCTTGCCGGAATTTATGCAGCGGAAAATATATTAGGCGCCAATCATAATATATGGGAAGTTAATGCTGATCAGGAATATTATGAGGAAGGCAAAAGTGAAAAGAAAAAAGAACTCTTTGCGGTATAATTTCAGATGTCATTCCTTCCTGTCTCGTTTGGCACTTACCTGTCTAGGCGCCAAGACTGGCCAAGACGGGCGGAGGCAGGAATCTAGTTTTAAGGGTCTAATGGGGATGGATTTAATTAAGAATAAATATTTATTAAATGGATAATATAGATAAAAAAATAAAAGAGCAATTTAAAAAAAATCAATCTTTTGCTATTTTTTTTAGCATAAGTTTCTTTTGGTTACTTTTATGGCTTCTGGCTTTTTGGCCCGGAATTATGAGTCTTGATTCTTTTGTCTCTTGGCAGCAGTCTTCAACCGGCCATTATTCTAATTGGCACCCATACGTTTATGGAATTTATTTTTTTATTTTACGCCAAATTTATGATTCCCCGGCAATAATTGCTTTATTTCAGATTATCTTATTTTCTTTGCTTACAGCATGGGCTTTTTCAAAATTTGTAAATTTGACCTTCAAAAGAAAACGAATAATTGTTTATAGCGTTTATTTTTTTCTAATCTTTTCTGTTCCTGTTTCTTTGTATGCGATTACTTTATGGAAAGATATTGTTTTTTCTTATCTCATTATTTTTTGGGGTCTGTTTTTTTATCTTAAAATTCTGTCAAAAAAGCAAATTGATAGCTACTTGCTTGTAAGTTCATTGTCTTTAGTTCTGGTTTTCAGCGCAACGGTAAGACATAACGGGATTATTTTTATCTTATTTATGCCGCTTCTAGCCTATTTGTCAGGAATTATGGACAAAAAAAAGACGGCTTATTTTTTTATTTTAAGCTTTTTTGTGGTCGTTTTATTAAAAACTACCGTCCCAAGCATTCTAGGCGTAAATATGAGCAAGAAAGTTTTGGATAATTCGTATAAATTACAAATAATAAGCGCAATAGTGAGTTCTAATTATTATCTGGATCGGTCGCCATATCCAATTGATGAATTAAATAAATTGCTACCGCTTAAGAATATGAAGCAAGATTACAGGTGTCAAACCTTAGATTTTGCCCTAGCTGATAAGGAACTTAATCCGCAGGCGTTTAATGAGCCGGAATTTCAAAAAAGGTTTGATGCAATTTTCTATTCTTTAGCTATCAATAACATCCCCAATGTAGCTGCTGACCGCATGTGTATTTTTACCAGCATGTTAACTGGTCAAGGAATAGCATCTCAAAATCTTTTAGAGAAAGACGTAAACTTCTCACTATTCCCGGACAAATTAGGTTTAAAGGCGGACAGTAAATTTCCGGTAATGAAATATTATTTAGCTAAAGCTATTTTGCAATCACTTTTTATTCCTTACAGTTTATTTTTTTGGAATATGATTTTATCTTTTAGTCTTTTCTTTTTTGCTTTAATTCACAGTTTTAGAAGAAATAAGGCCATATTTTACTACTCGATTATAATTATGCTGCAGGTACCCTTTTTGTTTTTGACCGTAACGGCAAATGATTTTAGATATTATTATTTTGTTTATTTGGGTTCGTTTTTCTTGATCCCGATGATACTTAGCGGGAAAAAAATTATTTCTCAAAACCGTTAGGATTTTTTTTGTGCCATTTCCAGGCAGTTTCAACGATTTGTTCGATCGAATCAAATTTTGGTTTCCAGCCTAGTTCGTTCATAGCTTTATCGGACGAGGCATAAAGGATGGCGGGATCGCCCTCTCTCCTTGGCTCATCAACAACTTTAAAATCAATTCCGGTTATCTTTTTTGCAGTCTCTAAAACTTCGCGGACAGAATGGCCGATACCATTACCAAGGTTATAAGCTGTGGTGTTGTCGCCATCTTCTAAAGCTTTTAAGGCTAAAATATGGGCATCTGCTAAATCGTTCACATGAATATAATCCCTGATGCAGGTGCCATCCTTAGTATTATAATCTGTGCCAAAAATCTTTATGGAATCTCTTTGGCCAAGGGCGGTTAGTAACGCTAAAGTAATGAGGTGGGTTTTATTTTTATGGTCAGCGCCAATATCTCCTGATGGATCTGCTCCGGCGGCGTTGAAATAACGAAGAGAAATAGACTTTAAGCCGTAAGCGTAGTTATATGAATGAAGTATTTCTTCGAATATTAATTTAGTTAAACCGTATACGTTAGTCGGCTTTTTAGTGTCATTTTCTCTGATTGGTGTTTTTTTAGGTTCTCCATAGATGGCCGCGGATGAAGAAAACACGATTTTTTTCACATTATTTTCAACCATCGCGTTCACAAGATTAAGGCTATTAATCACATTGTTTTGATAAAATCTTGCTGGATCGGTCATTGATTCGCCGGCTTCAATGCTACCGGCAAAGTGAACGACTGCATCAGGTTTGAATTTCTTTATCGCCTTATTGATATCTTCATATGAAGAAAGATCGCCAAGTAACAGATTGAATCCTTTTATGGCATCTTTATGTCCGGAAGACAAATTATCAAAAATTAAAATTTCATAGCCTTCTTTTTCTAGGGCACGAACAGTATGGCTACCAATATATCCCGCTCCGCCGGTTACTAGAATTTTTTTCATAAAGAAATTATGTCATAAAATTAATTTTTTTAAAGAGGAAAGATCGCTTCCTTGAATTTATGCAAATAGTATTATAGAATTATTATGAATAAATCATGGGAGAAATATGAAAGGTATAATTTTAGCTGGGGGAAGGGCAACAAGACTAAGACCGCTAACTAAGGTAACTTCAAAACAACTATTGCCGGTTTATAATAAACCGATGGTCTATTATCCTTTAGAAACACTGTTTAAGGCGGGAATAAAGGATATCTTGATTATAGTGGCGCCGGAATATGCCGGTCATTTTTTAAACCTGCTTGGATCTGGAAATAACTTTGGTGCTAAATTTAGCTACGAAGTTCAAGATGAGCCGAGAGGCCTTGCCGATGCTTTTATTGTCGGCGAAAATTTTATTAAAGACGATAACGTAACTATGATTTTGGGTGATAATATTTTTGATCATGATTTTTCCAGTCAAATAAAAAACTTTAAGCATGGCGCGATGATTTTTGCAAAAAAAGTTCATGATCCGGAGAGGTTTGGCGTGGTAGAATTTGACAATAAAATGAATGTTGTGTCTATTGAGGAAAAACCCAAGAAACCAAAAAGCAACTACGCGCAGGTGGGAATTTTTACCTACGACAATAAGGTCATAGAATATGCCAAGAATTTAAAATCCTCGGATAGAGGAGAAATTGAAATTACCGATTTGAATAATATCTACAGGAAAAAAGGTGAGCTTAAAGTAGATATTATTGAAGGTGTTTGGGAGGACGCCGGTACTTTTGATAGCTTGCTTCGGGCAAGTATAGTGATGGCCGAAAAGGCAAATAGGGTGAAAATGGAGAGTAAGTAATGAAAATTATGGTAACGGGCGGGGCCGGTTTTATCGGCGCAAATTTTATTCACTACAAACTTAAAAATCATACAGATGCAGAAATCATTAATTTTGATGTCTTAAATTATGCTGGTAATTTGGAGAATTTAAAAGAATGGGAAAACGTTAGTCGCTACAAGTTTATCAAAGGTGATATTTGTGACCCTAAAAAAGTTAATGAAGCTATGGAAGGCGTGGATGTGGTAGTTCATTTTGCGGCCGAATCACATGTGGATCGGTCAATTTTGGAACCTGCCGCTTTTGTGAAAACGAATGTCCTTGGAACCCAAGTCTTGCTAGATGCAGCACTTAAAGCAAATGTTAAAAGGTTTCATCATGTTTCGACCGATGAGGTTTTTGGCTCGTTAGAACCAAATGATCCTAAGTTTAACGAAAATACTAAATATGATCCAAGAAGTCCTTACAGTGCGTCTAAGGCAGCTTCCGATCATTTGGTTCGGGCATATTACCATACTTACGGCTTACCAATTACAATTTCCAATTGCTCCAATAATTATGGCCCGTATCATTTTCCGGAAAAACTTATACCTCTCTTCGTAACTAATTTAGTTGAGGGAAAAAAGGTACCTTTATACGGGGATGGCTCGGCTGTCAGGGATTGGCTTTATGTAGAAGATCACGCCGAAGCTATTGATTTAATTTTGCGGAAAGGTAAAGTTGGTCAAACTTATTGCGTTGGTGGTAATAATGAAAAGACTAACAAAGAAGTTACTCTAAAAGTTTTGGAAATTATGGGAAAAGGCAAAGAGGCAATTGAATTTGTTGAAGATCGCAAAGGTCATGATATGCGGTATGCTATTGACGCAACTAAAATAAAAGATGAACTTGGCTGGGAACCGAAACACAATTTCGAAGAAGGTATTAAAGAAACAGTTGACTGGTTTTTGGGTAACAAAGAATGGTGGCAAAAAATAAAAAGCGGCGAATATCAAAAATATTATCAGCAGCAGTATGGGGGTAAATTAAACAAAAGGAAATTATTAACTTAAATAAAGGGCCCCGCACTTAAATTTTTAAGTGCGGGGCTCAGCCCTCGGCAAAGAGATGAATATTCCGGGGTCTTCGGAGGAAAAATATGAGCCAAATTAATGATGGAAAAATAGAAGGCGTAAAGTACAAAAAATTAACAAGACATTCGGATGAAAGAGGCTATTTTGAAGAAATAATAAGAGATGACGAAGATTTCGTGAAAAAATTTGGTCAATTATCTGCATCCAAAACAAATCCCAGTGTTATCAAGGCTTTTCATTATCATGAAAAACAAGATGATATCTGGTTTTTTCCTTGTGGAAATGCTAGAGTTGTCCTTCATGACCTAAGGGAAAATTCAAAAACCAAGGGCATAACCGAAGTTTTTATGATGGGAGAGGATAACCCCGGGTCACTTCTTATTCCAAAAGGCGTGGCGCATGGTTATCAGGTTTTAGGAACCGAGCCAGTAATTATTACTTATTTAACAACGGAATCCTATGACCCCCAAAGTCCCGACGAAAAACGTATAGAATGGGATGATCCGAAAATTGGTTTTGACTGGAGTATTAAAAACAGATAAATAACGCGTCATTCCGGATTTAATCCGGAATCTCCTCATTAAGAAAAAAATGTAAAATAATTAAGGGACAAAATCATGAAATATTTAATTACCGGCGGACATGGCCAGTTAGGAAATGGTTTAAGGAAAATTTTACCGGCAAGCGAATCATTTTTTACTGATGTTGGGGAGTTAGATGTAACCGACAAAGATGCGGTTTTAGAAATGGTTCAAAAAGAAAAACCGGAGTTTATTTTGCATTGCGCTGCTTTAACAAACGTGGATGGTTGTGAAGATCGTCCGGAATTGGCCGATAAAATTAACAACCAATCAGTAGAATATTTTGCCAAATCGGCAAATAAGGTTGGAGCAACTTTGATTTACATAAGTACCGATTATGTCTTTGACGGAAACAATACCGAACCTATTAAAATTGATGAAAAACCAAATCCGCAGAGTGTTTATGGTAAAACAAAATTAGCCGGAGAAGAGGAAGCTAAAAAGGCGAATAAGCACTATATTATTAGAACGGCTTGGGTTTATGGCGACGGACACAACTTCATAAAAACCATGCTAAAACTTTCTGAAACAAGATCTGAAATTAAGGTAGTTGATGATCAAATTGGTAGGCCAACTTCGGCAGACGATTTAGCTAAGGCAATGTTTCAAATTACCGAAAAGAACTTGCCTTATGGGACATATCACTTTACAAACGATGGTGAACCAATTTCCTGGGCCCAATTTGCGGCCAAAGTATTTGAGTTATCCGGCAAAAGCACCAAAGTAATTCCTATTTCAACCGATGAATATCTTGCTATGAATTCGGGCAAAAGAATTGCTTCACGACCAGCCTATTCAGTCTTAAATCTTTATGAAACAAAAGAAGTAGGATTTTATATCCGAGATTGGAAAGAGGCATTGAGAGATTACTTAAGTAAAGCATGAATAAAGCGCTCAAAAACCGGACGCTAAATAGAAAAAGTATAAATGTTGTTTTGTTATTACTTTTGGTGTTTATTATTTTGGGTGCAGTGTTTTGGGTTTTGAATATTGATTATGAGCCCAAATATGGTGACACGGTAGAATATTGGCAACTATCAAAAACACTCCAAGTTGATTCATGGAGAACGCTTGCGTATCCTTTGATTCTTCGTTTTTTTTCCAGCATGCCTTTTGTAAGTCCCTTAATTCCACTCTATATAATGCAGACAGTTGTGAGTTTTTTGGCGGCATATTATCTTTTTTTAACTTTGGATACAGTAAATGAAAACTCTCCGCAGCAAGCTGACGGAGTATTTACCCTAAGAGAGAATAAAAGGAAAATGGGAAGAATAAATTCAAATGCACTTTTTCTTTCTTTGTTGCTGATTATAATTCCCATTATCAATCATTTCAATTTAACTGTTTTGACCGATTCTTTAGCGGCCAGTCTTTTTGTGATTTCGATTGTAGCTATGGCGAGGATTTTTGTTCTTGAAGAGATCTCAAAAATAACATTATTAATTGCATCTATTAATCTTTGTGGCTCTGTTTTTCTTAGAACCGAAAGGTTTGTTTATTTTCTGGTTCTATGTTTGTTTTTACTTTTTTGGAACATAGCGGTTAAGAGTCAAAAAAAAGTAATAATTTCATTGTTTTTTGTTTTAATTATCCTTGGTTCAAATCAAATAAATCAGTTAACACAGACAAGCGATTTGGGTCGTCCAAAGGTGTCAATCGCCTTTGCTTTATTCGAGAGAACAGCTCAGGGACATTTTGCAGAACTTTTGCCAAAAATGCCTTCAGTAATGAGGAACAGAATATCCATTGATCTTGCTAAGCTTTGGGACACTGATCCTAATTTTTCTATAGTTATTGGTGCAAATTTAAACGATCAAGCTGGGAAAGAAGCAATGATCCAAGGTTCTATAATAGCCTTGTCTAATAATTTTTTTGATATTTTAAAGAAAAGTTTTATTGATTTTCTTGAATATCTTTTTGCCCCTTTAAATTATGCAAGAGAAAGTTTTTGGCCAAAAAAAGATCCGACTTCGTGGACTAATTCTAGAATGGATGGCAACCATCCAGCTTTTGTAGCATTTTATCGGAATTCATCCTCTTTTATTTTAGGAGTAATATTATTAATATCTGTCTTTATTATCAAAAATATCTTTAAATCTAGCGCAGGGTTAAAAAGTGTATTTGTTTTTTGGAGTTTTTGCTTAATATTATTTTCTTTATTTTTTGCCAGTCGAACAAGTCTGGATTCTCATATTAGATATGCTTTGCCGGTTTACTTTCTTGAATTTGGAGTCTTATTTTGGATTAGTCAGCAGCATTTGGCGAAAACTATTTCAGTTGTCCCTGAATATCTAAAACTAAAGCCTAAAAAGTAGTGCAAGTTTCATCGGGAAGGGTAAAGTAGAAAGTATAACTGTGTCGGTGATTGCAGAATGATGTCATGCAAGTATTCCACCTATAAAAAAGGTTGCTGAAAATTTATATGTCTTGATTCGTTATATGCTGGAGCAATAGCAACGATCACTCCTCTATATTTATAAACTATTTATGGTATCGGATATAATTTGAATTTCTTCATCAGTTAATGCTGGGTGTATTGGAAGAGAAATTACTTTTCTT